>Ga0102589_1004546_pt1 | contig 12948 bp, 11 predicted proteins | sample AraplaMF_Col_mLB_FD_76858 | JGI IMG/M metagenome (GOLD analysis project Ga0102589, IMG submission 76858) | Arabidopsis root microbial communities from the University of North Carolina, USA - plate scrape MF_Col_mLB | ecosystem: Host-associated > Plants > Roots > Endosphere | place: USA... | reverse complement strand
CGTCGATGACACTGTCCTGCTTCGCGGCTGGGAAGTCCCCAACGAGTGGTTTTCCGGTGTGGCGTACACCTACAAGAAGGGATGCGCGCCGGCACCGTACTTCGTCAGTGGTCACTACCAGGGGGCCGGTCTCACGCTGACAGGCAAGGCCCCCATTCGAGAGGGCTGCAATGTCGTTGGCTACAGCGACAAATCCCCGAATGCCAAACTCGTTTTCGATCTGGCCGAGTAACAGCCACATTCCGAGGAACTGAGCATGAAAAACGTAATCTTCGAAACCGGAACCATCATTGAAGTCGGGGAAAGCCGCTCCTACGGAAACAGCCGGCTCTATTCGCATATTGAGCTGCAGCGCGCTGACGGCTCAACTGTCCGATTGGATGATGTCGCCGTATCGTTGATGGTGACGCCTAAGCTGCTTACAAAAGCGGTGGAGCTGAATTTGGCCGAGGTTCCTGTCGCGACGATTGCCTTCATCAACGAGAAGGGTCAGATGCTCGATAAGCCGCTCATCATGGGCGGACAGTCAAACGGGCGGTTCTTCCGTAACTTGGTCATTGGATATGCGAGCGAAAGCTCCTACGGTATCGACCGCGGGGTCTCTAGGGGATTGCTGGTGTTGTCGCAGATCGCGACTGTGGTTCTGGTGCTGCTGTGCCTCTATATCCTCATGGCAGGATGGTGGCTTACCGCGCTGATCCTTTCAGGTCTGGCTCTAGTCATCGCTGCGTTGTCGTGGCGGCAGCTCGCTCAGTTTGAGAAGGCTTCCGAACTGATCAAATCGAAGTTCGTCGAAATGGGCTACATCGACCTTACGAAAACCGTGTATTCGTAACTGACGCGCCTCTTGACAGTCCGATGCACCGTCGGATCGGTCAATTAGAAAAGCCCCAGAAAGGGGCTTTTCAATTTTGGCCAAGCGCGCCTGCGTTGGCGGCTCGCCTATTTCGCCGCGTCATTCAGCTGCTGAGGGCTCAGTCTCAAAGCGGCGGCCCGGCGATGTCCTTCCAGCTGCTCGGTAGCGCTCTGGCGAACAGCGGCCGGCGCGACGGCAGCGACGCCTTTCTCTTCCAGCCACTGATGGGTAGCAACCTTCACGTACGACCCAACCCAGAGCCCGCCCGTGTAGCGGCCCGCGGCCATTGTCGGGAGTGTATGGTTGGTGCCGCTGCACTTGTCGGAGTAGACGACGCTCGCCAGTTCACCGATAAACAGTGAGCCGTAGTTGCGGAGTTTCTTTGCCGTCGCCTGGGGATCGCGGGTATGGACCTGAAGGTGTTCCGTGGCGATGAAGTCCGAATAGGCGAGCATAGTCGCCTCGTCTTCGGCAACGGTGATCTCGCCGTAGTCCTTCCAGGCAACCCCCGCTACGTTCGCCGTCGGCAGGTCCTGAAGCTGACGTTCAACTTCGCTGAGAACGGCTTCTGCCAGTTTCCGGTCGGTCGTGACGAGCCCGACGCGTGTTCGGACATCATGTTCGGCCTGAGCCAGCATGTCCGTAGCGATCATGTCCGCTTTCCCGGTTTCATCGGCGACGATGAAAATCTCGCTAGGACCGGCGAGCTGGTCGATGCCAACCTGACCGAAAACCTGACGCTTGGCTTCGTTCACGAAGGCGTTCCCGGGGCCGACGATCTTGTCGACTGCCGGAATGGTCTCGGTTCCGTACGCCATGGCGGCGATAGCCTGCGCTCCGCCGACACGGAAGATGCGATCTGCGCCGGCGAGGTGGCAGCCAGCGATCATTGCCGGATGCGCATTCGGTGGCAGGCAGGCGATTACCTGGTCGCAACCCGCGACTTTAGCGGGAACGATAGTCATTACCGGGGCGGACAGGAGCGGGTAGCGGCCACCAGGTACGTAGCAGCCCACGATCTCGATCGGGATAACACGGTGCCCGAGATGGACACCCGGCAGTGTCTCGATTTCGAGAGGCAGCATCGTCTTGAGCTGCGCTTCGGCAAATTTGCGCACGTTTGCGATGGCGAACTCGGTATCTTCACGCGTTTGCGGATCGAGATCAGCCAGGGCTTTTTCTATCTGGTCTGCCGTAACTTCAAAGCTTTCGAGCTCAGCTTTGTCAAACTGAAGCGAGTATTCACGTACTGCAGCGTCACCCCGCTCGCGGACATTGCTGATGATGTCCTTTACGGTTTTCTCCACGGGAGCCGTATCGGAAACAGCGTCCCTCGTCGGTTGCTTGATCTGCGTGAACTTGCCTTTCAGGGCGTCGAGGCGCGATGTCATGATGTGCTCCGGTTGAGTTGCACGCGAGCATCCCGCACCACAAAGCGATCGACAACTACCCACTAGACACGCGTCCAGTATTTTCACCACTGCGGGCTTGCGCTAGCACATGGGAATAGGCGGCCGTGATCATCTAGGACATGTTGGCTGCACCGGAAACATTGAACGGAGGCCCATATGCCCAAGATCGGAAGCAAACTGAGGGAGCTGCGTAGACGGCGCGATCTGGGGGTTCGCGAGCTCGCGGCGAGGTCTGGCATCTCGCATTCTACGATCTCGTTGATCGAGCGTGATCGGATGAGCCCATCCATCGACACCTTGGGCGCGGTCCTCGATGCGCTTGGTACGACGCTGCCCGGCTTCTTTTCCGATCTTCAGTCGAGCCTGCCTTATACGCCATTCTACACGTCGCAGGACCTCGTAGAGATCGGGAAAGTCGATACAATCTCGTATCGCGTCATCGGCCTCGACCACCCGAACCGTCAGCTTCTCATGCTCCACGAACGCTACGCCGTCGGCGCGGACTCCGGGGAAGCATTCACCCATGCTGCGCAGGAAGCGGGTATGGTGTTGTCAGGCGCAGTCGAAATCACCGTGGGAGGACAGCAGAAAGTGCTTCATCCAGGCGACGGCTATTATTTCGACAGTCGTCTGCCCCATCGGTTCAGAAACGTTCACGACAAAGAAAGCGAGATTCTGAGCGCGATCACTCCGCCTACCTATTAGTGGCGGGAAAAGCGGTTAAACAGCGGTGAGAATATTCACCGGCACACTCCGGCCTCCTTCCAAAACCCCCAAAACGTGATTTCCTGTTCGCCGTCCAAGTCAAACAAGGGGAACGTCAAAAATGAAATTCCTGAAAGTATCGCTGATCGCGTCGACTGTTCTGGTGAGTGGCGTTCTCGCTGCCCAGGCACGTGACCTGACAGTTGTGTCCTGGGGAGGAAACTTCCAAGATGCGCAGCGCAAAATTTTCTTCGAACCCTACGCCAAGGAATCCAGCAAGCCGGTCCTCGATGAAAGCTGGGACGGTGGCTACGGTGTGCTTCAGGCTAAGGTGAAAGCTGGAACGCCGAGCTGGGATGTCGTTGAAGTCGAATCCGAAGAGCTCGCGCTCGGTTGCGCCGACGGCATCTACGAGAAGATCGATTGGCAGAAAATGGGCGGCAAGGAAGCCTTCCTGCCCGCGGCCGTCAGCGATTGCGGCGTTGGCAACATCGTGTGGTCGACCGGTCTTTCTTATGACGCCGACAAGCTCAAGGAAGCTCCCAAGACCTGGGCCGACTTCTGGGACACCAAGAAGTTTCCCGGCAAGCGCGGATTCCGCAAGGGGCCCAAATATGCGCTCGAGTTTGCACTGATGGCCGACGGCGTTCCCGCCGACCAGGTCTACGAGGTTCTCAAGGCGGAAGGCGGCGTAGACCGTGCTTTCAAAAAGCTCGACGAACTCAAGAAAGACATCGTGTGGTGGGATGCCGGCGCGCAGCCGCTTCAGCTTCTGTCCTCAGGCCAAGTCGTTATGACGGCGGCGTACAACGGCCGCATCACCGGCATCAATCGCTCTGAAGGCAAGCACTTCGGCTTCGTGTTCCCCGGCAGCGTCTACGCCATCGACAGCTGGGTTATCCTCAAGGACGCTCCGAACAAAGACGCGGGCATGGACTTCATTGCCTATGCGAGCAAGGCGGAGAATCAGGCGAAACTACCGGAATACATCGCTTATGGCCTTCCGAACCTGGGAGCAGCCAAGCTTGTGCCGGAGAAGTATCGTGAAGAGTCGCCGACCTCCGAAGCAAACCTCAAGGGCGCTATCCCACTCGATGTTGACTTTTGGACCGACAATTCGGAAGAGCTGACCCAGCGTTTCAACGCTTGGCTTAGCCAGTAAACACTGAGCGGAGGCCTCCTTTGGGGGCCTCTTTTGCGCTCCATACGGGGAGCGCCGGGAGAGAAGTTCGATGTCCAACCCTTTTATCCACTTTGATAAGGTCAGCAAGGCGTTTGGCATCGTCACCGTCGTTGACGATCTTGACCTCTCCATAGCGAAAGGCGAGTTCGTCAGCATGCTCGGGCCTTCGGGTTCGGGAAAGACGACCTTGCTCATGATGCTTGCAGGCTTTGAGAAACCCACAAGCGGTGCGATCTCGGTTGGTGGCAAGCGCGTCGATGCCTTGCCGCCGTATCGAAGAAACATGGGCGTTGTTTTTCAGAACTATGCTCTCTTCCCCCATATGACGGTAGCCGAGAACGTCGCGTTCCCACTCAAAATGCGCGGCGTGGCCCGCAGTGAGGTTGTTGAACGGGTTTCGAGGGCACTCGACATGGTGCAGTTGAGCTCTTTCCAAGACCGCAAGCCCATTCAGCTGTCCGGTGGTCAGCAGCAACGTGTCGCGCTGGCTCGGGCCCTCGTTTTTGAGCCGGAGGTCGTCCTGATGGATGAGCCGCTCGGCGCGCTCGACAAAAAACTGCGCGAGCAAATGCAGTTAGACATTCGAGACATCCATCGACGCCTTGGACTCACGATTGTCTTCGTGACGCATGACCAGGGCGAGGCGCTGACCATGTCCGACAGGATCGCGATCTTCAACCATGGGAAGATCGAGCAGATCGGGACACCTTCGCAAATTTACGATCATCCGAGAACTCAGTTCGTCGCTCAGTTCATCGGCGAAACCAATCTTCTCGCTGGAAAGGTCCGGAAGACTGAGCATGGAAGTCTTGTCGTCCGCCTTGAGAGCGGCGCTGACCTTCATGTCGTCTCGAAGGCCGATGTCGATGTCGGGAAGCAGGTCAAAATTTCAATACGGCCGGAGCGGATCGCGATAAATGCCGGAAGTGAATCGGTCAATTCACTCCAGGCGACAGTCGCCGACGTTGTGTATCATGGCGATCATCTCCAGGTCCGTGCGCGCCATCAGGGCAGTGACCTTATAATCAAGGCCAACCGCAATGTGTCACCACCGGGCATCGGCGATGGTGTCGCCGTGTCGTTCAGTCCCGAACAGTGCTGGGTCGTCGCATGACGGAAAGCTGGATTTGGAAGCAAGGAAAGTCGGCCCTCTTGGTCGCTCCGCTCGCGCTATTCCTTCTTTTCTTCTTTGTGCTGCCACTCGGCACGATGATGCGCTCGGCGGTCTCTGATCCGGTCGCGTCCCGAGCATTGCCAACCGTCTCGTCGGCCCTGAAGGGGTGGGACCGTTCTAGCACGCCCAGCCTCGAAGCCCAGACGGCGCTCGCCGGGGACATCCGCGGAATCAAGGACGATGAGCTGTTCGGCGACCTTGTCCGACGCCTCAACAGCGCGAAGTCCGGATTTCGGACGCTGATGAGCAAGACCAGGACAGCAGTTGCGGCCGACACGGCGCTCGGCGATTTGACATCGGTCGACAAGAGGTGGTCTGACCCGGGGTTTTGGACCGCAATTCAAGAAGCGGCGAGTTCTCCGACCACCGACCGAAACCTCCTTGCGGCGGTCGATTTGATGAGAGACGCGAGCGGATCGATCGTCAACGTCCCTGAAGGCTCATCGGCCAACCGGGACACACTCATCCGCACTCTGGTGACGGCCGCGACTGTCACAATCTGCTGCGTACTTCTGGGCATGCCCTTCGCCATGGTTGCCGCGTCGGTCACGGGATGGCGTAGGCAACTACTCCTCGGAGCGGTTTTGCTGCCGTTGTGGACTTCGCTTCTCGTCCGCACGGCCGCTTGGTTTATTCTCTTGCAAGACAACGGATTGATAAACTCGACGCTTCAATTCATCGGTTTAACCAGCGGGCCTATCCCTCTGATCTTCAACAGAGTTGGGGTGGTCATCGCGATGACGCACGTACTGTTGCCCTTCATGGTGCTACCGATCTTCAGCGTTCTACTCGGGATACCGAAGAACTTGATGCCCGCGGCAGCGTCGCTCGGTGCAAATCCCATCCGTTCATTCTACCTGGTCCTTCTGCCGCTCTCCTTCAGGGGCATGGTGTCGGGTTCGTTGCTGGTTTTCATGAGTGCGCTTGGATACTACATTACGCCCGCCCTCATCGGCGGCGCTAAAGACCAAATGATCAGCTCAGTAATTGCCTACTACGCGACCGGAGCCGCAAACTGGGGAATGGCCGGCGCTCTGGGTCTGGTCCTGCTTCTGGCGACGATACTGCTGTACGTCATTTACCTTCGGCTTTCATCGGAGGGGGAACGCGCATGAAGCTGCTCTCGGTAGCAAAGCTCCTCTTCGGTGGGGCGGTTGTCTTCTTCCTGATGGCCCCCTTGGTTGCGATCCTTCCTCTCGCATTTACGGATAGCGTGTTTCTCAACTATCCGATTCCAGGGTTCTCAGGACGCTGGTTCGTAGAACTGTTCACGGCCGACGCCTGGCGCAGATCGATTTTCAACAGCCTGATCGTCGGGGCAGGGACGACTGCGCTTGCGACGGTTCTCGGGACTGTCGGGTCACTCGGCCTTAGAGGAAAACGGATGTCGTTGGTATTCGGCTTCGTTCGGACCGTATTCCTGTTGCCAATGGTCGTCCCGGCCGTTGTGCTCGGCGTCGGAATGCAGCTTATGTTTGCGCAGTATGGTCTCGCCAACACCTATGTCGGGGTCATCGTCGCACATACAGTTCTTGCCGTGCCGTTCGTTGTCGTCAACGTCACCGCGTCACTCCAAGGAATTGATCGGCGACTGGAGCAGGCTGCCGCCAGTATGGGTGCTGCTCCCCATGTCGTTCTTCGAACCGTGACGCTTCCACTGGCCATGCCCGGCATTATCTCCGGCGCTGTGTTCGCATTCGCGACGTCCCTGGATGAGGTTGTGCTGACCTTGTTCGTCGCAGGCCCAAACCAGCGGACGCTGGCGAGGCAGATGTTCTCGACAATCCGCGAGAACATCAGCCCGGCGATTGCCGCCGCCGCCTTCGTCTTCATCGCAGGTACCCTGATCGTAGGGCTTTTGGTAAATATCGCGCGCAATCGAGCGACAGCGTAGTCTACGGGTCTCGGTAAACGTTGCTACAAAGCCCAAGGCGCGCCGGGATTGAGCTAGTTCGACCCGATCTGTTTGCTGCGTTGCGCCACCGATAAACCGGCGCGTGCTCTCTGACGAAAGCGTATCGACTGGGCTCACGCCGGTAATCCGACTGGGTAGCCACTGCCCAATCGAAGTAATTTACGATGCCGGTAGCTTCTATACGATGCTGTCTCGTTGCTCGGGGGCATTATCATGCGCGTAGCGTTCTTAGTCGCATTGGTGATCGCGTGTTGGAATCAGTCGGCATACGGCCAGACGGTGGAACAATATGCGGGCACGTGGTCCGGAATATTCCACTGTGCTGGAAAGCAGTCCGGCATCACGATCGTCCTGCAGCCGCAGAGCGGCTACGCCTTGACCGGCACGCTGTCGTTCTACCCGCTGCCGGGGCGTTCGGATGTGGTTGCGGGTTCTCACGGGATCAGGATGCAGGTCAAGGGGCAGGAACTGCTTGGCGGCTACGGTGCATGGATCCAGCGGCCGAAGAACCAACGAAAACAGCTTGGGTTCACCGGCAGGGTGACGTCACTCAGCAAACTCAGTTTGACGATCACTTCTCCCGACTGCAAACCTTTCGAAGTGGTGAAGTACGATGGGGATCCTAACGATAGCGGTGCTCCCAGGGTCGTAACAAAGGAAATAGCAAATTCCCCACAGATGCCGCAACTCTCGCCGGCGCAGAAGGCCGCAAGCGCTCGCCGTTTTGTAGGGCGATGGGAGGGGCCGGGATTCTGCCTGAACGGTCCGGCAACGTTCGAATTGCGTGTGCTTCCAGCCCTCGATCAGAACGGATTCAACGCCACCCTGACCGTGGTGCAACAGGCAGCGGTCCAGGCCGATGACATCTCCGTGAGAGGACTGCTCGTCTATGACGACGATGTTCGGTTCCCCGTTCGCTTTGAGCCAGATCCGAATGCTAAAATGCCACCTCGCCAGAAGCCTATTGGCTTTCTTGGGCGCACTGTACCCGGCGGCAAACTCGGAGGCGAATCTCGAGAGGCTGGCTGTGGAACCGTTCAGCTCAACCGCGTTTCCCAGGACCCTGATGCGAAACCCAAGGAAAAGACTGTACCGGACGTCTTCGCCCAGTTCGAAGGCGCTTGGGACGGGGCGATCTACGACAAGGATAACCGCGCCCGCCAGGTAGCATTTGTCGTCAGCAGAAGCGAGGGAGGCTCTCGAAACCGTGTTTTCGACGTCGCTGTCGTTCTCGATGGCACCGAGGGCAAAGTTGCCTTTTCCAGGAACCAAGGGGATGGGCTCTCCATCGTGAACATCTTGAACACGGGTTCGCTTCCGGTCGCGTTGAGGGGACCGATCACATCGAAAATCATGAAGTCTGGCTCAGTGGAATACTTCGTCTTCGCCACACAGGGCGATGCCGATGGAGTAGGACTGGTATGGCGACGGCCCCAATCCAGAGCTGCCACAAGCCTGCAGATGGCGTGCAAAGATCGGATAACACCATTTGCCAGCGCGCGAGACCGTGCCCGGGATACTGCGCGTGATCTCCGCATCGAATTCTTTCCCGCTTTATCATCATACGATGAGAACGACGGTGCCCTGCGAGACGCTTATGTCTCTGTCCTCGCTAACGCGAGCGACAATGAGATAGCTGAGTTCGGCCAACTCGCGGCGGAATGTATGGTCGCCAGTCCCGGCTTTTATAATTACTTCGGTCGCAACCTACTCGCCGGCATCGTCGATATGGTTGCTGTTGAGAAAATGCGCATCGGGCTGATACGCAACAGGGAGCTGCGCAATGGGTGGATTATAGGGGCGGAAACGCTGCCCTCATCGAGTATCATCGACGACACTTACCAAGCGGAAAATGAATTGGCATCGCTGCTTCCATCGCTGTCTGTCGCGGAAAACATCGACGCGGTGCTCGCTGGTCTCCAGGGCAATGTGAAAACGCTGCAGCGCGTGCGCCCTTCTATCCTCAAAAAAGCTCTGGAACCCGTGTCGATCCAACTCGCCAGACTTGGCGATACGGCGGCTCGCGTGGCCATCGCCGACAGAAGAGCCCGGGCTGGAGCGAGGTGGCCATCCGGATCGCCCATGCCGCCAGAGCTCGGAGACCGATCAGCGCTCTTTGGCGAATTGATGAGCGGCGTCAAGGATCGCTTCTCTGGCGACGAGATCAGTCTGTTCGGTGGATTTGTGGCCGGTGCGATTGACAAGTGCTCACAACCGAGTTCGTTGTCGGATCGACTGCAACTCCTTGGCTTTCTTTTTCAGGGCGTGGACAGAGCGCTGTTCGGGGATAGCTATGCCACCGGAAGCCTAAGTGACACTCTCCGCGAAAGCCTCCAGGGTAGCCTGACCTACGATGAAGGCGCGGGAATAGTTGCCAAATTTGGCTGCGACAGCCAATTCCTGGCTGCTGCTCTCGCGGATCTCGTGGATGCAAGCAGGACCAGGCTGATCACCGGAGATGGAAGAGCGTCGCTCTTCGTACGCAGTTGCGCGCTGGACAGGTCGGTTGAACAGTGCAAGTGCATGGCTCGGACCATGCAGTCCGTGATCCCGGGCATAAACGATCTCCGCTTCGATCGCTCGCAATTAGCCACGCTTGCGTCTCAGAACCCATTAACAGCGGCTCAGGTGGGGGCTGTTTGTGGCGTCGGGAACTACTGACGCGCTCATCGAGTTTGACCTGGCGAAGTAGTTCAGCCAGCTTTAGGCTCATGCTCCTTCTAGTTTTCGCGCAATGCGCACTGAATTGGCCTGGCAGGTGGGCACAGGCTGTTATTTGGCGGTCTCCGTTGCAAAAAAGGGCGGGCTTCGGGGCGTCTTTCCGGCGGGGCTTGCTGAAGAGCATCGCAGTAGCCATCTGAGGGTCAAATGCATTGAACGCGACTCGTGATACCGTTCAGTACATGAGCAAGTTCGCGCGTTCGACCGCAATCTAAACGAACAGGATCTCCTTTGGAAAATTTGGCTTCGCTCGCTTTGGGTCTTATCGTCGGTTTCGTAACCGGCGCAACATTGGCTGCAGTTACGTTCCTCGGGTTGATAGCCTTAGGCGGCCGGATCTGGGGAAGGCCGCAATCTGCCGCAGGACGCACAGCCCTCCGGGCTCAGCTGCTTCTCGACGACTTCGCGACTTCGTGTCATGCCGCAGCATTCGACACTCCGGAGTATGACGAGGATGATCCTGGTCACTACTTCATGCACACCGACGAGCCCAACTTCATCCTCCCTGATGACGTCGATTGGTCTGTGCTCGGCGCGGAGATCGAAGAAGCTCTGGTCAGGATGCCCAGTGTAAGCCGGAACGTCACCCGCGGCTTGGAACACCTGGACGCCGCACCTAAGCTCGACGACGCGTTTTTCGAGAAGCGCCGCGGTGAATATGTTCGTCTTGGACTTCTGGCGTTCGATCTGGCCGACCGCATCGAGCGTGAGTTCTCGATCGCGTCGCTGGAGCGGCCCGTTTTCTTTCAGCCGCGTGAGGATCTGCTTCGAGAACTGCGCAATCAGCAATCTGCAGATCTCGGTCGTCAAACAGCGTCCCAGGCTCAGTCCTCAGGAGGGTCTAATGTCACCTCTATATTCGCCGCTAGAAAGCTGACGCAGGCCGACTGACATGGTGGCGTTCCCATTGGCGATGCGAAAGGTTTTCATTTCTTTAGTCGGAGCTTTTCTCCTGCCTGTTACCATTGCCTTCGCGATGGTCCCGCGGGGTCCGCCACCTTGGACGTGCCAACCGCATGCCGCATGTAACGGCGATGACGTGTGCGTGCCAATCTTTGGCCCCCCTATGAGCTTTGAGGTTCGTTTATCGGCTGACGCAGATGTTTTCGTTTTAAAGGGACTTCGAGGAGGGGAGCAACTGGCACGCCAGTTTCCATCTCTCGGAGAAGCTCAAAGGTTCGTCGAATCCGATGAGCGAGGTGCCCGCGTCTCCATGGTCTTAATCCCTAACGACCTCGTCGCCGATGCCAAAGGATTTTGGGCGCATAGTGTGTTCACGCGGGGAAGCGGTGGCCGTCTCATTTGGAAGGACCGCGTCCTTATCTCATGCATCGACATGCGGCCGTAGCGATGGCCGCCTCGCCCTCTGTGCCTGCCGTTGAGTATAAATAAGCCCGTCTCACGCCTCTCGACCGCGTGCGCGAATAGCGAATATCGCAGGCGATGTTGACAGCGGCGAATCTAAAAACGACAACGGAACTGCCAAGCAGGAGAGGATATCGATGGCCGACGAAACCAATCCAGGCTCCGCGCCAGAGACCGCGGCAGTAACACCGGAAGCGCCGGTGAAGAAGACCCGTGCGCCTCGTGCCAAAAAGGCCGACGCGAAAGCTGCTGCGGAAGCAAATGAACCCGTCAAAAAGAACCGTGGCGGACGTCCCAAGCGGAGCGAAGCCACAGCCGCGCCTGCCGCCGCAAACACCAGCACGGCCCGCGGCAAACGGACGCCGGCGGCTCCTGCGACCGGGAAACGCGGAGCCAATCGCGCCACGAAGTCCACACCGGCAGCTTCGCCAATGGCCGACGATTTCGCGGAACTTCTTCTGCTCGAACAAGAAAACCAGCGCCTTCGCAAGTCGCTAGCTGAGAAGCTCCGCTCAGAAAACGCCGAGCTTCGTGGCCGTCTCGGGCTGAAGTGATCGTTTATCGGTGGCGGATGGTGTGAGCCGCATCCGCCACCGAAGTTGCAGAGCTTTACGAGAGTGGATTCCGTCTTTTGCAAGCTCGTCCAACGTGGGCGAGGCGACCTTAACAAGTTCATGGATGGCGCTGCGCAAGATGCAGGCTGTCCTTTAAGATCAACGGACCGCAGGCATTCCTAGCCTGCACTCGGATAACTAGGTTCCTACCAGCTTCCTCAATCCCGCCTTGAGCTATTCAAAGACCGCCAAAGCGGCAGGCAGCTGGCGTCCATGGAGGTATTCCCGTCCGGCTCTAGCGAGGGAAAAGGACGGTCCGCAATCGAAGCCGCTGCTGTCCTCAGTTACCAGATCCAACTCCCACGCTTGTTGAAGGCCAGGAAGGACGACATCGATGTCGTCCAAATCTGAAAGTGGAAAGCGGCCCCATTGGTCTACGATGACGAGTGCGTTGCGTATGCGGTTCATACGTCTTGTGCCCCGGTGAAGGATCTGGAATTCTTAACTCGGAAGATCCTTCCTCAAAAGCCGACACTTTTGGACTATTTTTGGTCTAAAAAACCGTCTGCATTATCAGCGCTGACCTGATTTTAAAATCAGCCTACGAGGCCATGTCGAGACGGCTCGGTTCGTTCGGACCTGAGTACGCCCTGCGTCGGAAGTCTCACACCGCGCTACTTGGGAGCCCGCCGCTGATGCGGAACTCGCGGAAAGCCGCTAACGAACGGATCGACTTGCCATTGTCGACCGCTGCGAGATCGAGAATGACGGCATTCGCTACCGTCATCGGGACGACGAGCGACTGGGAGTCGCCTGGAGGACCCCTCGACACGAGGATCTGATGAAGCGGAGCGGGCTCCATCCTTGCGGCTTGGAGGTCCGTCAGGGCCAGAATCCTCGCGCCGCGGGCGGCTGAAGCTCTGTTGATGTCTTCAATGAGCCTTGGCACCTTTCGAAAGGCCAGGAGCCATATGACGTCGCTCTCGCCAATTGTCGACAAGACCTCCGGCAGTTGGTGCATACGCGCGCCAAGATCGATTGCGTCATATCCGGAGCGTGCCAA
>Ga0102589_1004542_pt1 | contig 12962 bp, 13 predicted proteins | sample AraplaMF_Col_mLB_FD_76858 | JGI IMG/M metagenome (GOLD analysis project Ga0102589, IMG submission 76858) | Arabidopsis root microbial communities from the University of North Carolina, USA - plate scrape MF_Col_mLB | ecosystem: Host-associated > Plants > Roots > Endosphere | place: USA... | reverse complement strand
ACTATATAAGTTTGTTTTTGGCTATTTTGATGATAACTATAACTAAAAGACTAAAAAAGTAGTATGCAAATTAACCCTCTACATATCAAGTTACAATATGTATTTTGTTGTATATGTTCTATTTGTATCTGCAGCACTCCTTTAAAAGAATAGAGAATCTATGAAATTTGATTTGAATATAAAAATTGAACAGGATTAATTACAGATTCATATATATTTGCTAAACAAACGTTATTATGGTGTTTATCTGGCGAACTTAGCAGATGAACACTAGGCGTTTTTAAAGCGTTAAACATTGTAATAGCAACATTTAAAGGTGGTTTTAAAGAGAAAATGGTTTACGTAATGATAAAACCTATAAATTTATTTTTCGAGCTCAATAATAAAAAAGTAGTTTATATAGGCTGTAAAGAATTTCAATTGAAGTATTTCTATATAAAAAATCACATAGATATTAAAGTAGTCTCTACATACATACTTAAATCATAGTGGCAATATAAAGCTATGTTGAAAAGGTGTTTTTTAGGAGGTTCATTGGTAACATACTTTGAAAAATAAAACTACTTTCTGAAGCAACTAATATAATATGATTTGGGATTGGATATATATCTAGGGTGTTAATCGGTTTACATACTTTTACTGTTTATAGTAGGAATGTAGTAAGTGATCCTCCGTGAACGCATAGCGTTCACAGAGGATCACAGGAATGCTGGCTTAAAGTTTAAAAGTAAGATATTTAAATAGATAATGAATAACCTTCAGTGCTCTTGTTTTATTTTTGAAATTAACTCTAAATTTTTGTGGTAAGACATCAAATTTTTTAACCAAAATTATATATTTAAGTTTCTTAAGTTACATTAAATACAATAGTTTTATTATATGAACGTTTTAGAAGTGTTATTTAGGCGTTGTTATTTTGTAATGGGGCCTACTTGAATCAATTTTTAGTTGCATATTTACATATTAATTAATACGATGTTTTTGATGGATAGAGCAGAAGTTTCGGTAAAGAGATAATATGAGTGTAATTTAAAAGAATCTTCTTTTTTATATAAGGAGATTCAAGATAGAAATCTTAGTCCGGAGAGAAGTACGATGGATATAAGCATATGTTTTTTGAAATGAATTACTCTAGTCCAAACAAAATAAAATTCTACAAAAGAAACAAACGAACGGAAATATGGTTATAATAGATGATCAAACAAAAATATCTATAATCTATAGTGGAACGCTGTTTGTAAAGCCTATAAATTAGTACGACTGTTAGATGATACATAAAAGAATTAATGAAAATTGGTACTTCTGTTGAGAATGATGTGGGATTAGGAATTAAAGAAGTCTTTTTATTTATAAAAAAGCTAAATTTGTTCCAACAGTAGAAACTAGCTAATAAAAACAAAACGTATTCTTTTCAGAAGAACGAATGATACTTTGAACTGGCATATGTAGTCTAAAGAAGGCAATAATTTTTTGATGTATCTTAGATGTAATTTCAATAACGTTGGAGTCGAAGGCAAAATGTAATGAGGAGAAAGTTATAGTTATATCTAATCGCATACTTTAGGCATTTATTTTAGAGGTTTTACGAATGAATTTTTCATTATTATGGCATATTCTATAATAGATATATTAATTAAGGATTAACTAAAAAAATAAATCAATTCATTTCTAGCTTTACAATATAATTATAAAAAAATAGAAAAATTTTATAATGGGATTTATGAGTGTAACGAAAGTTACTATCACACATTGAGGGTTTCATGAACGTTATAAAAACGGTCATGAAACCCTCAGAAAATATTTTTAACACTACTAACAATTTTTTGTATAGGATGTATTTAATATGAGAATACTATTTATGTGAAACTGTGACCTCTTAACAATATTGCGATCTATTTAATATATGAGATTACTGTTTTATCCTGTTTTTCATAATTTCGTCAAGCATGGGACGATAGTTTACAATTGCAATGAGTTTTCTGCAACCAACATCCTATCTTAAGAATTCATAAAAAGCAATATCTACAATTATATGATAACAAGCCAAGCATTTTGGCTTACGTCAATTGGCATACACCTACCACGTTCACATTTTTGAGGAAATAGTTCTTTGTCAGAGATTGATAAAATTTATGCAATAATTTTGAGAATGCTACTTTTAAGCAACTATGCTTTTAAATGATGTTACCAAATCGAAGATGTTATAAATTTAAATTATTAATCCTAACTATAATCTATAAAGGTTAAGTGAATATTTTAAGGTATCGGGATTCTTGGAGAATCTAAACGTTATCAAAGTGTTATTTTAGTGTTTATTTTCACGTGAACGCTATCCGTTATTTTAACCGACTAATCCCTTAACTACAACGTTAGGAGTTATTTAAAGAGTGTTACACCTAACAGATGTATGAATAAATAAAATAAGGATTCATATGATGTTTTGTTCCATTTGAATGATAAAAATAAAATATATCTATACATAAATTAGTATTCTATATATTATTTAATTCTTATAATATAATATATTTTATAATTAGTACTAAATATTATAAAAACAATTTCAACTAAATGAAGTAAAAATATATCGTATTAAATTCTTTAAACAGGGATCAACTTGCAAGAAGCAAAGCATAATCTTCCAAGGGCGTATTTCAAGAAATCCACTAATTTTAGCTGTGTTATAGATGTTCATGAGAGTTTCATTCTTATAACACACATTATGATAAAGGTATTAACACAAGTTTAAATCATAAGAAGGAAGTATTTTATTTATAAAGTATATGAATTACGAGAATAGCCACCTAACAAATAAGAAATGGAGTGTCTTTTTATTTAATAATCTTGCATCTCCAAACATCCTTACAGGCTGTTTGAGGCGCAAGATGTTTAATACTGTAGGAATAAAAAAATGAACGCTTACGAAACGTTAATTTAACGATTCGTAAAACGTGAACGCATAGCGTTCACGAGGAATTCGCCACATTATACGTTTAGATATATTTATATCTAAACGTATAATGTGGCTTTAGGATAGATATGTCTTATTTAACAGTGTTGATAACGCGTATAAATTAGTAATAATGAACGCTGCGATGGTATGGTGCTTTTTTATCATTACAAATCTTAAGATGTATCCTAAGTTAATGTTAAGCTTAATATAACAAATACAATCTGATAAATTTATTAAAGTAGGCTGGAGATATATGAAGTATCTTTGGAATCCATAAGGCAGGACAAAGGGATAAGTAGTTGTGATTATGCTAAAATCTTTTTAACTTAAGTGTTATTGAGTGTTTTTTATGTGAACACTACCCGTTTTTTTGGCGTTTATCTCTTTAATATCAATATCCTGAGTTGTTTAAAGGATACAATATATGCTAAAGCAATATATAAAATCTGATAGGGTGTATCAATTAATAGTCCATAATAAAGCTGGATGTTTCTATGTTGTACTAATTAATGAACGTTATAATAACGACCTTGACTATGCGATATATGTCATAAAGTAGTTGCTAAATTAAAAATAGTTGATGTTAGTAGACTATGTTCGAAGTATGATTACGGAAATATAGACATTAATTGGCGTGTTCTTCCTGTGGTACATATCTTATTAGCAAAGTTTTAAATTATAAGAGCGATAAGAATCGTCTAAAAGGCCTAGGAGCTATGTAATAGCGGCCTAACAAATTAAAGAATGGAAAATTTTCTTTGTTTAGTGTTTTGAACTTGAAACGATCTGTAAGGATATTAGATGGCAAGTATTTTAATACAATAAAAAAACGCTATGAGCGCTTACAAAACGTTAATTTAACGTTTTGTAAATAATGAACGCTATGCGTTCATTAGAGATTCAGTGCATAAATATAGTAGTTTTCCTTTAAGGACGACATAATGTAACTTTAGAAGTAAAAGATATGGCCTTTAATAATAGCGTTTATAACGCATAGGATTTAATAATAATGAATGCTGTGATTGATGACATTTATATGAAAAAATTTAGTCTGGCAAAATGAATTAAAGAAGACTAGAAAAAACATGGAGTTTCCTATACAGGTTTATTATGTGGTTAAGAAATTAGAGGATTTGTCAATCTTACCTAAAAATTGACAAAGTAAACACTTAACTAATTTTAGGAAATAGGATTAACATGTTTTTATTAGCGATATAAAGAGTTTTTTGAATCCATAAGAAAGGTCCAATAAGATATGTTAAGAAAAATATATTGGACAACTGAGTACCTAGTATCCTTGAGGTAATGGATACCTAAGTACAGAAGCCAAACGGTTTCTAATTCAGTAGGCTATCCCAATAGTTCTTATGTTTAGCTTCATTTCTAAGATTGAGCGCTGTGTTACGATCTCTATCATGACGTGTGCCACAATAAGGATAATCCTACTCACGAATGTTTAGATTTTTAGCATCTATGTTTTTATAGTTGCAATTGGAACATAATTGACTAGAAGCAAATGTTTTAGATATTACAACTAATTGTTCACTACACCACTTTACTTTATATTTCAACATTGTTTGAAATTGTGACCAAGACATGTCACTAATCGCTTTTACAAGCTTTCTATTTTTGAGCATACCACTGAATTATAAGTATTCTTTACCAATGACATGATGCTTTTTGATGATTTTAGTAGAAAGTTTATGTAATTAATCAACCCTTATAATAGCATCATGTATCACAGGCTATTTATTCTAGTTAGGATTAGTAACACAAGTTGTAAAAAACTACACTCTTCGAAATTTAACAAGAAAAAACGTATCATAGAATTTTTTTTTACAAAACTACATATTCGTGTTGTAAGGATGAGCAAAAAAAAAACGGTAGCTACCGCTTTTTTTGCTCAATTAGATATATTTGATAAAAAACGTATATCTGATTTAATTTAAATTAAATAAACGTTGAATGAACGTTTTTTTGGTGTTATCTTGCTGTTCTTGGCGATCTTCATTTAATAGTTCAATTGCTTTATCCAGTTTTTCTTGTAATAACTGAATCTGTAGATCTTTGTCTTCTTTTTCTGAGCGTTCCTGTAATAACAATTTAATGATATCTTGGTTTTGTTGTACAATTTTATCTTGTTGCTCAAGCATGTGAGAAAATTTTTCTTGAATCATCAAAATATCAGTTTCTGAACGTTTTCTGAGCGTTACTTGAACTTCATTTTCCTCATGAACGCTATCCGTTTTCTGAGCGTTCTCTTCAGTATTTTCCATGCTTTCCATACTTCTTGTTGCAGCTTCTTCTAGTTTCCAGTTTTGATTTAAGTATTCTTTCATTTGCTTTAAGATATCTATATCATTCTCATAGTAAATTCGTTGATTACGCTCATTTCTTTCAAATATATATTCCATTTTTTCTAGTTCAATTGACCATCTGCGAAGTGTATTGGTGTTTATATCTAGTTGTTTTGCTACTTCTTGTGCAAAATATCCATATTCCAAACTTCACACCTCCATTATTTGTATGTTAGATATTGATTCGTTCTTGAAAAGATCTTTCCTTTAAGAGTAGAAATTTTTATAGGCAGCCATCTAATCATTTGTACTCATATCAGTTTGTTTGTATACATACTTATATATTAAGTCAGTCTATACATCTAGCGTTAATGTTTTTTCAATAATAAACGCTATTCGTTCTAATAGCGTTCATTGTTGGAAGTGAACAAGTATTTATACAACATTAATGTAAGTAGGAAATTAATTTAAAACTAACTATTAATATTAGAAGTTTGTTGCTGATATAAGAATTTTACTAGATATTTGCAATAGAATCAAAGCTTTCATTAATAGAATTAGCAATTAAGTACTATTTTTTTATTACAAATGCCTAAAAAGCAAACAAAAAACTTTATTTATATGTGAACGCTATGCGTTAAAGTAGCGTTTTTGTTTGTATAAAAGCTTGCATAGTATGTATTACTTGAATATTAAAAAGGTACTAGATATTATTTATTGTGTTTTGAATCTCAAATAAGGTTATTTGTATAAGTGAAAAATAATGAGGGTTATTCAGAGATTAAATGTATTGTTTAAATATTAAATAGACATAGCTAAAAAAACTCAGTTTTAGGTTTCATGTATATTAGTATGGACCAGATTTTTGAATAATATACACTTGTAATTCGATATGAAATTTAGATGTACATAGGGAGAGGGGCAATAGATATAGGCGTTTATTATTTTGACAAGGATACTTGTGATTAAAATATATTGAAAGAAAAAATTTAATATTATTTTGTTGATACTTACAGTAAATAAATCCTGTTTAAGAAAAGTGAAAGCTATAAATATATTAAAATGAAATTTCGTCTCGTTAATTTTACTTTACCAAATAATAGTTAGGATGAAAGATTTCAAGAGTTGTTAAAAGTAGTAGAACAGATGTTGGAGCAAAATATAGATTGTACAATAGTGGAAGAGGGGGAAGAAGACAATTGTATAATGAAATCAATTGTTAAGACAGTGTATGAAACAAGTTATTATACATTTTAAAGAGTGAAATCAATGAGTACGAAGTTTTTAACTTTTAAAGCACATAGACAAATTAGAACAAATTAATCAAATACTATTGAACAAGGTTGATGAATAACAACAGGCCATTGCTTCCACTCAACTGGTAGAATCATAGTTTAGCCAATTGTTTAAGAAGTAAGTTATGCCAAATTAAATAAAAAATTAGGGAATCCTTTAGAAGATATGCTAAGCCTCCCTAAAAAGTTACAAAGAGATGCAAAGTACTATATTTAATAAATCTTGTTTTAGAAATTAAAATAAATAGAAACATTAGAATTAATTTTGGGGGCATTATGGTTATTGTATCAAGATATTGGAGATTTATGCTTAGTAAATTTCTAAGTAAATAGTTTAGTAAATAATTGAATATACTATATTCATGAGGTGTAAATTTTATAGTTGAATTAGAAGTAAAAAAATTATAGTCCATAGAAATTGTATATGATTTTTGAAATTATTTTATTGAAGACCAATAAGGCAATAAAGAACGATAAGAAGACATTACAAATAGCCTTGCTGTATATGTTTTTTTCAGCAAGGCTATTTGTAATTAGATTTTTTTGATTTTAATTGTGCTCATCTAAAAAATTATAAAAAACAAATGTATGACTATTATTTGTATCTAAGAGTGAGCTTGTATTTTGTGCATTACGTTTTCTACGATCTTGATTTTGTTTAGATTTTTGATTAAGCATTTTTATGAAATGTGCAGGATTACTGTTTTCAGCTTTATTAAATTGGAACCATTGCACACATTCTTCAAAATCCCATCTTATGTAGCGATCAATATCCGGTGGCAATCTTAAAGCAATTGTGTATGCATCATTTTCAGATAGGTATGTTAGCTCTTGACTCAAAATGTAGTAATACGCTTTTTTCTGATCTTCACTCAAATAATCATTTAAGTCTTGTAATCTATTATTTTTTCCTTGTTCCTCATGATTAACAGCAGGTTTTGATTGCTCTTCAATGCCGAAAATATCTAAGGAAGGTGAAGGTTTAAAATTGTTTTTTTGCATAAATTCAAGATCTTTCACATCAGACTTTTTACTAATTTTGTTATTTAAAAATCTAGTAATAGTAGCACAAACATCAATTGCTACAGCCCATTTTATCTTGAAATATTCAACGATTTTTAAATAATTATTATGTATTGTTAAGATGTAAACAGAGGGGGCAATCTTTCCGTGCCGTCTTACCTTTATTTGTTGACATACTCCTAAATCTTGCAGCCAATTAAAAATGTAATTAATAATAGGTTTTGAAATTCCAGATTTTTTGCTAATGTGTTCTTGTCTAACTTGACTATAGCCTTCTTGTACTAAATAAGATAAAACAGTCTCTAAAGCTTCGTATTTCCTTTTGGTAAGATAATCTTTAGTGGTAGCACCTTCACACTCTAGGACAACACTATCAATATAAGAAGTTATTTTCTTGATTGCTTGATTGATAGCTCCAGGAGTTTTGGATAAGTGATGGATGTGGGGACTTAGTTCCGCTTTTGCTCGACTAAGCAAAAAGTTTCGCAACAACACTGAAAAAACCTCCTATTTTTCCCACTAAACACATACAGAAAAAACATGGAAAAATAGAGGTTCTTATTCACATTAAATTCACTTTATGTTATAATTACTTTTACAAGTGAACATTAAAAAATGTTAAATAAGACCCTTACTATTCTAGGAGTTTTAAATTGGTTCATGTCGCCAAACTAGAGACCAATTTAAAACTGTGTATAGTGGGTTTTTTTTTATGTGTAAATATTTTTTGAAATTATTTCTTCTTTAAAATACAATCTTTCTATATATCTTATATTGTCATTAAAATAATATCAATCCCCTCGAGTAGCCTTTTTTATCCCATCTGTAAAAAACATTTAAATGTATTCATTCAAACGCATCTGAATTTTAGTGTCTTCACCATTATTTTTTTAATTTTCTGATAAATAAATATAAAATTTTTATAATGGTCAATTTACACATAACGATAAGACCTTCGTGTTAAAATATTTCTAATTATACAATTTATGAGAAAAACATTAAGTAATATAATAACAAGTTTTGATTACCCGATTATTAAAGTTAATTATTAACCTCCAAGAATATATATAAATACTACACTATGAATTAAAACATCTATTTAATAATTTATATTGGGTGATGTGTCTTGTGCTTGGAAGGGGGCTTTACATTGGAGAATTTAATGGGGAAATTGTCGAAAATTAAAGCTGAAAAGAAAATAAGTAGTAGACAACTAGCAAAGGAAATTGGAACAAGTAAAACAACAATTGATAACGGACTTCAATGTAAAACAGAAGAGTTTAAATTTGAGATTTTTTTAAAGTTAATTCAAGCCATTTGTAATAGTTCGGAAGAGAAAAGAAAAATCATTCATGAATATATTCTTCTTTGTAAAACACCATTAAATGTACAAAAAGCATTATGCTATTGCCAAGCAATGGGAGAATACGAAGTAATAGCAGATATTATAGAAAAGCATGCGGATACAAAGGGATTAAAGAAGTACATAGCGGTTTATAAAATACAGAATAAAAGAAATCAAAACATAGCAAGAGGTCAGCAACTTCTAGATGAGATGTATACCAAAGATTTCTCTTCAGATACAGTGTGTCAAGCAGCCTTAAATATTTTATATATGGAAGCTATGTATGATAAGCAAAATTATAATGCGGTTATTCCTTATGCTGATCGTACAGATGTCATTTTAAAAGAAGTGAAACAAGAGTACGTTAAGAGATGCTTGGAAATGAAATATAAAGAGCGACTGGCTTATATATATTTAATGAGAAATGCCTTAGATAGATGTCGCAATACATGTTATGAAATTTTAGATTCTGAATTGGATATTTCTATTATCAAGGCTACAGCTTGGTGCTGTTTAGGAGAAAGTTTCACGTTTGAATGTCCATCTACAGCTGAGAAGTATATCAAGAAAGCCATTTCTCTTTGTGAAAGTATTCAAGTTCCACAAAAAACACAAAAGTATTTAGCGTTTCATACTACACTAGCGCATTTGTATATAGAAAATGGTATTAATTTAGATGAGATAAGATTTGATCTTATTCATTCATCTGAGAAGGCTTTTTTTGAATGCATGCATGGTGATTGGGAAAAGGGAAATAAACTATATGAAGATTTGAGAAAAGATGGTAAAAAATTTACGGCATTCCAGCAGTATTCGTTTTCAAAAGTAAATAATGATATAATAGGATTAAAAGAATCGTTAGAATCTTTCGAATTGACAGGTAATGTTTTTTATTCGCAATACGTCAAGAAGGAGCTATTAAAAGAAGAGGTGAAGTCAAGTGAATAATTTTTTAGCGGTTACGTTATATACCGTGATGCTATTGACATCGTTTTTTCAATTAGAAACACCAGATTCACAATATGCAAAAGCGCAAGATACAAATAAATATGTTATGCAAAGGATGGTCGATCCCGGAGGTGGTTAAGCCGTTTAAGCAAGAAAGACGCTACTAAAAAGTAGCGTCTTTCGTACTTTATAATGATGGCTCATTATCATAAAGCGTACAAATTTCGTGCCACTACCACATAAAATTCATGTGAAATATGGGAGGGGGGTTACAAAATGAATCTTAATCAAGAGTGGTTTAAAGAAATGATTAACCAGGATAATAATATTTTAGAAACTTATCGTGAATTATTATTGTTAATTGGAAATTTCCAAGAAGGGTAATGTATTTCAGCTATGTTTTAATTTATTTTTAGTCTCAATTCTATGCGTTAAGTATTTTGCATACTCAATTAACTCATTTTCTAATAATGGTTTATCTTTATCAGGAATATTTTTATAGCTTTCATACAAATCTTTTGCTAAACGTTCAACAACTAATTTTCGATCTTCTGTTGTAAGAGCTTCACTATCACCAATTTTATGATTTAGGAGTCGATCAGTACTTACATTAAAATATATAGAGATTTTTTGGAGCATTTCAAAACTTGGCTCTTTCCTGTTATTTTCCCAATTGGAAATAGTACTACTAGCGACTCCTAAAACATCACCAAGTTCTTTCATATTTAATCCTTTAAGCGTTCTTAGAATTCTAACATTTTCTCCGAAATAATTCTGTATCATCTATTTCACTCCATTCATTATATTCACATTAGGGGTTATTATTTATCCTTAAAGTAAAGTTAATTCACCTTAGGGATATAAAAGTATCCCGAAAGGATTGACATTCTACTTTAAGGAGAATAGAATGTGATTAAGGGGGTGGGGAATTGACTGTCATACGCAATATTAGAGAATCAAAAGGGTTATCAATTCAAGAGCTGTCGGATGCTTCTAAAATACCTTTGAAAACTCTTTATCACATTGAAGCTGGTACAAAAGGAGTTATTGAAAATAGGGCAAAAGTTCTTGCTGATATTTTCAATGAGCCAATTGAAAAATTGTTTTTTGCTACGTACTATCGTGCAAGATTAGAATGAAACAAATTTCATTTACTAACTAAACAATAATTATACATCTATATTGTAAATGAAAAATACAGAAAAGTGATAACATAAATGCTTTTTTTAAGTTGATAAATCTGAAAATTCGGTTTTTTAGTTCTCTAAAAACTGCATATCATATGAGGAAACTGTTATTCATGTTGAAACTTTCGTGTCGTATGCTAGTCATTACAATGAGTGCGCTCCCTGTAGCATTAAACCTCCTATTTCCGGCAACAATAAACTTCCGAACGCTGAAGCTTCCATATGGAAAATACACGTATAAAGAAACATTCGCATAAGAAGGATATTTACTGAATGAAGAAATATTGTCATTTGAAATTAAAGAAGATGGTCAAATTATTAAGCAAACGGTGAAGGATCAGAAGAAATCACCCCACCACATACTCCAGTGACAACACAACAGCTTAGGGCAACCAGAAGTGCCACAACCACAGATACCGGAAAACCTTTCATTTCGCAATTAGAGAAACCACAACTAGAACAAACACCAAAGAAAATTGAAACGTATCTTCCGACAACAGGCGGTAAAGCCGAAAATCCATACATAAAATGGATCGGTCTTGCATGTGTCGTACTTGGCTCAATTGGAGCTGTATTTGCAGTAAGAAACCGTAAGAAAGCTCAATCATGATATGAAAGAATATGAAGCTCATTTTAGTGAAGTAGATGAAAATCCATTAGGCTTTGCTATTGGATTTCGAAATGCATGTATATTCGTTATTCCTATTTGGACAATTATTTTTTGGACAGGGAGCAAGATATAAGGAGCCGAGAGGGAGATGAAATGAAATGTCAGGAATCTACATTGGTAATGTTAAACAAAGTTATATTAACCCGTTGGATATAAAGAATTTATATCCAACGGAAAAGGAAAACAATCTATTGTTTTTAGGGCAACCTGGAAAAGGTACGAAACATCGTATAGGTGATTGGCTTTCTAAAGAACTCATGCAAGCTATTTCTATTGCTCAAACTGTAATCAAGCCAAAAGAACGGTATGATTTCTGGATAGAATCCGCTACAAATTTATTAGCCGGAAGTATCTTGTATTTAAATCAACGACACGGGGATTTATACTATCTAGATTTAGAAAAGGTTAGGGAATTTGTACAACAAGCAAAAGAAAATGATAACTATCTTTTGGAGTTAAGTGAGCTATTAAAGAAAGATCATCCAGCCTATCAAATATTTAGCGTATTAGCCTTATCAGTAAAAGAAACAAGGCAATGCACAATTAATACACTTTTACGAATTTTAGATGAGCAGCAAGAGCAACATGAGAATTTAGAAAAACAGAGAGATTATTTTTGATTTCAATACTAGTCATAAGTGGATAATGAAATAGGAAGGAGTGCAACGCATGTTAGGTGTAGCTAAGAAGTATACAAAGGTGATTAAGGCGTTGAAAGAGTTGAATGAAGGGGAAAAGGTTACAGGGGTGATAAAAGCTCGTTTTGGGGCTTATAAAATGGTCATAGAAGGTGTGAAAGAAAACTCCAACGATTATATTTTCATTTTTGATCCAAAAGGTATCTTTTATGAAGATACCCATCACGAAAAACAAAAACAAGGGTATCACATCATCAAACATGATTTATTAACTGGTTATGAAACACTACAAATGGATCTAAAACAAAAATCCGTTGTGTACATCAGTGTAGAAACGGAAACAAGTACGTATCAAGAGAGAGGAGAAGCATTATCTAATTTTCTTCAGTATCTAACAGAATGCAAGAATATAAGACCGATTCACCTGGTATTTCATCAATATGATTTGTACCCGATCCCTCATATGGAGCAGTTTTTAAAAGAAAGCGCAACATACCACATTCAGCATTCAATCGTAGTTGAATCTCAATCCGCATTACAGCACATATACGGAAAAGAGGCAGCACAACGCATTATCACTTCGTACAACACAACAATCCTAGCATGATC
>Ga0102589_1004532_pt1 | contig 12999 bp, 7 predicted proteins | sample AraplaMF_Col_mLB_FD_76858 | JGI IMG/M metagenome (GOLD analysis project Ga0102589, IMG submission 76858) | Arabidopsis root microbial communities from the University of North Carolina, USA - plate scrape MF_Col_mLB | ecosystem: Host-associated > Plants > Roots > Endosphere | place: USA... | reverse complement strand
GGCAAAAGATAGTTCTTTTGACATCGTTTCGAAAGTAGAATTACCTGAAGTAACAAACGCAATTAACATCGCATTAAAGGAAATCCAAAACCGATATGACTTTAAAGGAAGTAAAAGTGATATTAAATTAGAAAAAGAAGTACTAGTTTTAACTTCTGACGATGAGTTCAAATTAGACCAAGTAAAGGACGTTCTAATTTCTAAACTTGTAAAACGTAACGTTCCAATTAAGAACTTAGATTACGGAAAAGTTGAAGCTGCAACTGGTAACACTGTTCGCCAACGCGCAACACTTCAACAAGGTATCGATAAAGATAACGCGAAAAAAATTAACAACATCATTAAAGAAATGAAATTAAAAGTAAAAACACAAGTACAAGATGACCAAGTACGTGTTACAGCGAAAAGCCGTGATGACTTACAAGCAGTTATCGCAGCTGTTCGCAGCGCTGACTTACCGATTGACGTACAATTTATTAACTACCGCTAAAAAGAAAACTCCTCTTAATTAGAGGAGTTTTTCTTTTTATCATGTAGGGACAATACGACAAGGACATGAGAGGGTATTTGCGGTGAAAATTGCTGAGCGAACAGAGTCTATTCATACGAATATCTTACCGGTGACCGCGTGGTTAGACTAGGTCTCATTGTAGAATTTTTTTATACATGGAATTGAGCATGTCCTTTTAAAAATAAGGAAAAGACACCTTAGGACGTTTCCCTTCAACTTGAATCACTTTCCTTATCAATTGAATCCCAAGCCAAAGTCACCACAACTACCTCCATAAACCAAAATCTCTCTCCCTACTCAAGCGTAACAATTTATGAGTATAAGAATATTTTCCACCCTTCAATGTAATGTAGAATTAATAAGGAATCTTATTTTGTGAAAAAAAGTTAATTATAAAAGGGTTAGAAGTGGTTATTTGAAGAAGTTAATATTATGTTTTTTATTGGCTATATTCTTTCTAAATATTAAAGGATGTTCTAATAATATGACTACACTAAAGGATAAATCTAATTGCATTAACAAAGCTTGGTACAAAAAAACTATGTTATGTAATAATTTAAAGAAACATTAAATAGTTGATGATAAAGGTCATAAAAAAGACACTCTAAGGTGCCTTCCTCTTACTTGAACCATCTTAATTTTAATATGGAAGTGAAAAGAAGTATAAAGTGTTAATAGGGATGCAGATTTCAAAATAGAAAGTACGTTAAGTAAACTTTCATTCAACATATTAAGTAATAATATTTTAGAATCAAGTTTATAAAAAATATTAAGAGGTTTATAAGTGTAAAACCTACGGGAACTTTTCCTGTGGGTTTTATTGTACTATAAGTAGTTATTTAACAATTATGTTTTTCGAAATATTCTTCTTTAATTATTTGTAATTTTTTTTCGTTTTTTGTTAATTCAAATATAAATAACGCTTTTTTCATGTTATTAGCAACATTTTCTTTATTAGATTGTTTAAGCTTTAATAAATTCGAACCTTTTTCATAGTATAGTTCACCCAATAAGTATAAAGTATTTAGATTAATAGCTAATTTGATACCCTTATCAATGTATTTTTTTGCTTCTTCGTATTGATATGTGTAACTTAAACATTTTGCTAAATTATAAATGATTTTTAATTTAATTTCTTTATCTCTAGGAAAATCTAACTTATTAAAATTATTTAAACATCTTTTTAATATGTTAATACTCTCTTTATATTCTTTATTTTCTGCATGAAATATAGCCATTGTCTGCATAATATCTATTTCTCTCTCTGTTAAAAAATCAATATTCGTTACAGTTATTTTTAATGCATTATTTAAAAGAGCTAAAGCCGTTTTTATTGAGTTATTCACACGATATATAGCAATTGCTTCATGCCATATTAGAAATTGTTTATCTTCTTTTATTCGAAAATTATTTAAGTTTTTTTCTTTTGTTACTATTTCATAAAGCTCTTTATATTGATGTTGTCTTATGCAATCCTTCATTACACATTTCACATTTTCTATATATTTAAATTTTTTGTTTTTAGTTAGTGCAAATATATTATTTGGATCAATACCAAGTCTTTCTGATAATTGATATAACAATATGCTAGATGGATAAATCACACCTTTTTCGATCTTGCTAATTTGACTTTGTGAGCATATTCCATGACATAATTCGGATTGCGATATATTTTTTTTAATTCTAAGTTCTTTAATGGTAATACCCAAATCGTAAAATTCCATTTTTCCTCCTACTATTTAGTACTTTAGTATAAGAGTATTCTCTAACTTTTAATGTAATGTAAAATTAATATAGTTGCAATGATTGTTTATTTCAAAGGTCTTTTCCTCCCACTATAAGAAACCTTCCCCTTCCCTTTTTCTATCGGTGTTGACAAAAAAACTGGCTAGGAAGAAAAATTTCTCCCTAACCTGGAAAACTCCTCTCATTCGAGGAGTTTTTATATTTATTAAGAGCAACACCATATCGCTTTATCAAATGATTTTTTAGGAATGTACACTTTATCATTTTCGATTTTGTATTATTTCCCTTCAGAATTGCTGTATCAACAGAATGAACACTATCGCCCCACCGAACAAATTCCCCATCATCATGGTTGTCCCAAACATCTCACCCCACCACGCACTTTCAATTCAACACAAAAGAGAATGTCCCCTTATCTACGCTTCTTTTTAACGGCAATTAAAAACGCAATAAATAATACGTTCACACCGACGATTAAGGAGATAAATAACCAATTCACACCTGTTTCTCTGTTAACTTTATACACATTTGATTCTTCCCGCTTTAAAACGAGATAAAACTTTCCGTTTTCTTCTCTTATAATTTCATCTTCTAACAATCCTCTTAACTCTTGTTTTTCACCAATTGCACTTACAGGTAAAGCAACTTTTTGTGTTTCTTTCGTATTATTAATCGCTACTACTGTCACTTCATCTTTATACTTTCGCTTTAATATACTCATTCCATCTTTATCGTATAAAAGCTCAAACGTACCATGTCGTAGAGATGGTCTCGTTTGTCTAAGCTCACCAAGTTTCGTTATATGTTGCATAAATTTTTCATCTGATTTGAAATCCATTAATCGTCTATTATCCGGAGTATCCCCTCCATCTAATGCAATTTCAGTCCCGTAATAAAAATTCGGAATACCGGGTGATGTTAATAAATATGTAAGAGCTAGTTTCAAACGAGATGGTGGATAATTCATATTCTCTTTTGCAATCCGGGCAAATCTTTTTGTATCTTGATTATCTAAAAATGTAATGGATTCCCCTTCTTTTTTACTCACATCATATAAGGGTTTCACCGATACATCCGCTTCGGAAAACGATTCTACTATTTTTTCGTTATATTCACTATCTTCTTTTGTTGTAACACGAAAATCTTTCTTTATCACTTGCATATCTTTTTGCACGTCATCCCAGAAAGAACGCGGCTTTTTTTCACTATGTATTACATAACTTCCATCTAAATCGACTTCTTTGATCCACCATTTCATCGAGTCGATGACTTGTTGTTCGTTTTCTCCAAGCGGAAATTGAAGTACAACTTTCATTCCTTTTGCATGCGCTTCTTGTACAAGTTCTTTCACATCATTTTCTGTTCCGAAATGTTCATTTACCTTTTGAAAATCGCGCACGTCTAATCCGTCGTACTTTCCACTTTCAAAAAGCGGAGAAAGCATAACAGCGGTAAAGCCCATTTCTTTTATGTAATTCAGTCTTTTTATAATCCCTCTTATATCTCCGCCCTGATATCCTTCTAAATTACCAACTTCTAACTGTTTGTCATTTTTCGGTTCTCCATTATTGAAGCGATCAATCATAATGGAGTATATAACTTCGTCTCGCCACTCTCTTGTTTCATCTGCAAAAGCATGTATTGGTACAAACAAAACGACAGCTAAACAAAAACAAATGAATAGTTTCCTAGTCTGTATTTTTCCCACACGCATCCCCCATGTTTTTTAATTGTAAGAATATTATACCAATTATCCGAATGAATCGCATACGTTGATTTCTTTCTCCCTAAAATAATTCATGTCAGATTTCCTAACATGAATTATAAAGTTTTCTGAATTTTTAGTTGATTTTTCATTTTATTTCGAATATGATATGAAACATAACAAGTTCATGTTATTTTTTCTAACATTACAGGAGGAGAGAGAATGAATACAAGCGATACGGTTTTTATGTTTGTAACGACAGCAATGGTCATGTTGATGACACCAGGATTGGCACTTTTTTATGGGGGTATGGTTCGCAGTAAAAATGTACTCAGTACGACAATGCATAGTTATAGCGCAATGGCTATCGTTTCGATTCAGTGGATCGTAATTGGTTATTCTTTATCATTCGGACCAGATTGGCACGGGCTTATCGGCAATCTCGATTGGTTCGGTTTAAACGGAGTTACCTACGCACCAAATCCAGACTATTCATCCACTATTCCTCACAATTTATTTATGATGTTCCAACTCATGTTCGCTATTTTAACTCCCGCTTTAATTTCAGGTGCATTCGCCGAAAGAATGCGATTTTCAGCTTTCCTTATTTTCATCCTTCTATGGACAACAATTGTTTACAATCCTGTCGCTCATTGGGTATGGGGCGTTGGCGGGTGGCTAAGAGAACTTGGCGCGTTAGACTTCGCTGGTGGTAATGTCGTTCATATTACATCCGGCGTTGCTGGTCTTGTATTAGCTATTTTCCTTGGAAAACGAAAAAATATAAACGGTTCTTCCCCTCATCATTTACCATTTACGATGTTAGGCGCAGGCTTACTATGGTTCGGCTGGTTCGGTTTTAACGTCGGTAGCGCATTATCTTTAAATGATGTAGCACTAACCGCATTTATTAATACAAATATAGCCGCCGCTGCCTCAGCATTAACTTGGATGCTTTCAGAGTGGTTCTTCCAATCAAAACCGACTGCGATGGGGGCCGCTTGTGGTGTAGTTTCTGGTCTAGTCGCTATTACACCAGCTTGCGGGTTCGTTACACCTTTCTCCGCTCTTCTTATCGGAGCAATTGGCGGCGTATTATGCTTCGGAGCGGTCTTCTTCTTAAAAACGAAATTCGGATATGATGATACACTTGATGCATTCGGATGCCACGGCATCGGCGGAACTTGGGGTGGGATTGCGACAGGACTATTTGCAACTACTACTGTAAACGGTGATGGCGCTAACGGATTATTGTACGGAAACGCCGCTTTACTGTTTAAGCAACTGGTAGCAATCGGTGCAACATATGCATTCACAATTATCTTGACATACGCCATCATTAAAGCGATTAACTTCTTCCTCCCCGTTCGGGTAGATGAGCATGAGGAACATATGGGACTTGATATTTCGATGCATGGAGAGAAAGCTTATGAGTATACGGAGCGAGTGAACTAAAAAAGAGATGCAATCTATTGGTAGTAGATTGCATCTCTTTTTATTGTACTTGTTGGTGGCATACCCCATTCAGTATTTCTATGAATATATCAGCGCTCATTTCGATATATCGATTTACCAACAAATTCCGACCTGATTTAAACGTAAAATACCCCTTGTAACTTACGAATCACCGTACTTTCTTTTATTGGCACTTAAGATAATAAGAAATGCCACAGCTATGACAGCTAAAAAGCGAACTGGATTAAACGGTGTTCCTACCGTTTCATTAAAACGATGATAAATAAAAGGGATCATCTCAAGCACCATTAGCCCCATCGCAATTTGAAACGTCTCAGCCATCGCTTTGTTTTTTATAAATGCAGCGCGTTCATCACCTTGTTTTCCAATCGCTATAAACATTTTTATAATAGCAAACACTACAAATAAAAAGACACTGAGCGCAATAATAAAAATAGCAACATCCATTCAATACACCTCTTGTATGTAAAATTTATTTGACAAAAATATAACATCTTTTACACCTTATGTAAAACATGTTTTACATAAAAAAGACGACCGAAATCCGGTCGTCTTTTTCTATTTATTTCGGAGCGTTTCCAACGTACTGCGTGATATCAACATTTAACGCTTGTGCTAAACGCATACCGTACTCTTGATCTGCACGGAAGAAGTTACACACAGCTAATAATTTCGTGCGTTCATTTACATCTTTTAAGTCATTTGTTAAGTTTGCAATTAAGTTCGCTTGCTCCTCTTTAGAGAATGAACGGTAACGCTCACCTGCTTGTTTGAAGTCATTTGGTTTCTCGATTTTTTCACGAGATACATAGCCTTCTACTTTCATAGTTGAATCGCGGTAAGTCGGGTCTTCAACTGGATTTTCAGTATGACGACTAGGTTCATAGTTAATTGTAGATGGGTTTTGATTCACTTGCATCGCACCATCACGTTGTTGGTTATGGACAGCTGCATATGGGCAGTTTACAGGAATTTGTAAGTAGTTTGCACCAAGGCGGTAACGCTGTGTATCTGGGTAAGAGAATAAACGACCTTGTAATAATTTATCTTCAGATGGTTCAATACCATTTACAGTTGCACTCGGAGAGAACGCCACCTGTTCTACTTCTGCGAAGAAGTTTTTCGGGTTACGATTTAACGTCATTGTCCCTACTTCAATTAACGGGAAGCGATCTTCTGGCCATACTTTCGTTGGATCTAGCGGATCAAAGTCTAAAGAATCCGTTTCATCTAGTTGCATCACTTGTACGTGTAAATCCCACTTCGGATAATTTCCTTTTTCAATTGCATCGAACAAGTCACGAGTTGCATGGTTGAAATCTTTCCCTTGTACTTCTTGCACTTCTTTTGCACTTAAGTTCCGTACACTTTGCTGTGGTTTCCAGTGATATTTAATGTAAACGATTTTACCTTCTGCATTAATCCATTTAAATGAATGGACACCGAAACCTTCCATTTCACGATAGCTCGCTGGTGTACCATAATCAGAAAATACCCATGTCATCATATGTGTTGATTCTGGAGTTAACGTCATGAAATCCCAGTAACGATCTGGAGTTTGAATATTTGTATCAGGTGCTGGTTTTAAAGAATGCACCATGTCTGGGAATTTAATTGCATCACGAATGAAGAAAACCGGCAAATGATTACCTACGATATCGTAGTTTCCTTCTTCTGTATAAAATTTAACAGCGAACCCTCGTGGATCACGCGCTGTTTCCGGAGAACCTTGACCATGAATAACCGTTGAGAAACGAACGAATACAGGTGTTTCAGTTCCTTCATTTTGTAAAAACGCTGCTTTCGTATATTGCTTCATGCTGTTTTTCGTTACGAATACACCATGAGCACCTGCACCACGTGCATGCACAACGCGCTCTGGAATACGTTCACGATCAAAGTGAGCCAGTTTTTCTACTAAATGATAGTCTTCTAACAATACCGGTCCACGGCGACCAGCTGTACGAGAATTTTGGTTATCTCCAACCGGAGCACCTTGGTTTGTTGTTAAGCGATTATTTGGATTCGTCATGGGGGATCATCCTCTTTCTTTCATAGTAATTATTATTTATTTAAAATTATTATAAATTAATTATTATTCAAAACTAAATCCTTGTCAACTATTTCCTTCATTTTTTTGGAAACAATTTCAGCTAAGCAATCAATAAATACAGATTGTGAATTAGGCATATTTGGTCTAAAATATGCGGCATTTAATTCATCAGTTACAACTTTACATTCATAATCGTTGTCATATAAAACTTCTAAATGCTCTGCCACAAAGCCAACTGGACAATATACGAAAGACTCATAACCATGTTCTTCATATAAATCTCTCGTTAAATCTTGCACATCTGGCCCAATCCATGGATCTGGTGTATTTCCAGCGCTTTGCCAACCCGTTTTATAATGCTTTATACCGGCTTCTGCCGCAATTAAATCCGCTGTCTGCTGTAATTGCTCTACGTAAGAATCACCTGCTGCAATAATTTTTTCTGGCAAACTATGCGCCGAAAAAATTACGACTGCTTTCTCTTTATCTGCAATAGTAGTAAACGTTTCTTGTATTTGATTTGCCCAATACGAAATAAACTTCGGTTCATCGTACCATTGCTCAATCGGTTCAATAACAGGCCCACCTATTTCTTTTGATAGGCGAATTGCACGGTCATTATACGCTTGAATGCTAAATGTAGAATAGTGCGGTGCTAATACGATACTAATCGCCTGCTCAATTCCATCTTTCTTCATCTCTTCTACTGCATCTTCAATAAACGGAGTAATATGTTTTAAACCTAAGTAACAAACAAATTCATACTCTGTATACATTTTATTCAATGAATCTGTTAATTTATGCGCTTGCTCTTTCGTAATTTTTGCAAGCGGCGAAATTCCACCAATCGCTTTATAGCGCCCTACTAAATCTTGAAGCGCTTCTTCAGACGGCTTACGCCCATGACGGATATGAGTATAATACGCCTCTACATCATCTAATGACTCCGGTGTTCCATACGCCATTACAAGCAAACCTATTTTCTTCTTCGTCATCTATATAACACCTCAATTTTGTCCCACGTTAACGGGCAGTAAGACTCCCACCTCAAAATTCGGCGAGTGCAAAAAATTTAGCCGGAAGATCAACTGCCCGTAAACGCCCGATTGGTGAGGGCTGATAATCAGTGGGGGATGCCCCCACTGATTAAAGTTTCACCTTATAAATGAGAATCTTTTTCAAGAACATTTGTTTCCAATTATAACAAGTAATAATAAGTACGTCAAAATAATTATTCTAAATAAGTATTATTTCTAATATGATTTTGAATTTTATATGACAATTCATTTAATATTATTTGTCATATTTTTGTATCCTTCTTAATTACTGTGGAACTTCACAACACCTTAAAAAAATCTCAATATTCTGGTTATAATTCCTCAAAATTTGTACTTTACTATTTATCTTAGAAAAGAAAACAGAATTCCGTCGAATTCTAATTAAAGAAGCATATAAGGAGGATTTAAAATGACACAACCTTTTATAAAAAAAGCAGTATTGATTTCTACACTTTCCATGAGTACGATCCTATCCACGACACTTCCATTTAACGTTTTAGCTGCACCCACCCCAGCAATACAAATGCAACAAGAAAAACTCACTGACGAGGTTATGAAACTTTCGTTCGAGGAAAATCTAAATGATAGTTCCGCGTCCAATCACATCATTTCGTATAAAAATGGTAATCCTTTATTTACAGATGGACGCATAAATAAGGCTCTCAAGTTTAAAGCAATATCACAAAAAACCGCTTCTTATATCGACTTAGGAGACACTTCGCAATTAAAATTTGGAGAAAGTACAGATTTCACAGTAGCCTTTTGGGTAAAATCTTCCGGGGTAAATGCTGATCCGGCTATCATTTCAAATAAAGATTGGAATAGCGGCGGAAACTTAGGGTGGTTTATTGGGTTAAAGGACAAGGCCCTCCTTTGGAATTTCAAAACTTCTGGTAGCTCTCGCATAGATGCCTCTATTCCAAATATCGCTGATAACGTTTGGCATCACATTACGATTTCTCATGACCGCGATGGATATGCAACTATTTATAAAGACGGAAAGCTAGAACAACAAATTGATATTAGTAAAACGAAAGGTACAATCGATACAAATTACACAACAAAAATTGGAGTTGATGGCAAAGGAACTTTATTTGGAAACAACTTTGACGCAACACTAGATGAAGTATCTATTCTAAGAAAAGCAGTAACAGCTGCAGATGTTCAAAAGATGTATCAATCCGCTCCACCAATTGCTGTTACTGACATCTCCATTGATCAACCAACCCTTCATTTAAATATTGATGGTTACACCTATTTACAATCCAATATCCAGCCTTCCGATGCAACAAATAAAAAAGTTACTTGGACAAGTAGTGATAAAAGCATCGCAGACATTGAAGCGACAGATGAAAGAGTCAAAGTAATTGGAAAAGGCATTGGGAAAACGACAATTCAAGCCATTTCTGAAGATGGAAAAAAAGCCGCTACTGCAGAACTAACTGTTGGAAATTCTTTAGATATAACGCGTGATGGTTTACTTAAACAAGACGATTTAAACTTTATAAAACAATACACCGGATCAGATATAAATAGTCCAAACTGGGATGAAATTAAGCATGCGGATTTAAATGAAGATGGAAAAATTGACGAACAGGACATGCTTCCTCTTCAAGAGCGGTTAAAACAATCTACAAACTACCCATACAAACATGTCTTTATTATCGGGTTAGATGGAGCCGGTATCGCTGTTAAAGATGCTACTGCTCCTAATATTAAAAATTTTATCGCTAACGGTGCCAGCACTTATAACGCGCAAGCTCTTTCACCAACGATTAGCGCTCAAAACTGGGGTGGCATCATACATGGTGTAACACCTGATAAAACCAAACTTGATAATACAGTCGCAGGGTCAGTAGCATTCCCTGAAAACTCACCTTATCCATCCTTTATGAAAGTACTAAAACAAGAACGACCATACGCAAAAATAGCCTCATTCGCTGGATGGAGTCCTATTAATAAAGGGATTATCGAACAATCTGTAGGCGCTCACTTAGAGTCTGTCCCGGATGACCAATTAGCACCAAAAATCTCAAATTACATTAAAACCGAGGGAAAAGATACTGCGATCACATTCATTCATTTTGACGATATTGATGGTGCTGGGCATTCTAAAGGCTACGGTAGCCCCGCATATATGCAACAAATTGAAAAAACAGATAAAAATGTAGGGGTTGTATTAGATGCAATTCGTGACGCTGGTTTATTAGAAGATAGCCTCATTATTATGACAACGGACCACGGAGGAAAAGGATATGGACATGGCGGAGAATCTCCTGAAGAAAAGACAATTTTTTGGGCGGCAAACGGCCCTGGAATTCTAGCAAAATCCTCTATTACAACTTCTATGACGAATATGGATACAGCGGCAGTTGTAGCACAAGCACTGCGCTCGAATAAACCTATGACTTGGGACGCAAAAACACCTGAGAAATTACTTGAAACGTTCCCTACTAACCTTACACTTAATCAATCCGAACACTCTTTAAAAGAAAGAGGAACCTTTGAACTTGTTGCGAAGATTACCCCAAACGTTACAAATAAAAAGTTAATTTGGAAAAGCGATAATCCAAATGTAGCAACAATACAAGCAACGGATGAAAAAGCAAGTATCCATGCTGTACAAACTGGTACTACAACTATCACTGCAACAACTGCTACTGGCGAATATGTAGCAACATGTAAAGTAACTGTCGAACCAAATCACGTGCCCGTTACAGGTATCAAAGTAGACGAGCGATCTTTTGAGCTAAACCAAGGAGATGAAAAACTTGTATCTGCCTCCGTTCTTCCTGAAAATGCAACAAATCAAAAGATAGTTTGGAAAAGTAGTGACACAAACATCATTGCCCTGGAAACCCAAAATGATACAACTCATGTGAAAGCTTTAAAACCCGGACGTGTTGTCTTAACCGCAACAACAGATGATGGAAAATACAATAGATATGTTTATATTCAAGTGAAATAGAAAAAAGGCGGCTTACACAACATGCAAGCCGCCTCTTACTATTCCTTAATATTCACCCCATACTCTTTAAACCACACATGAATTTGCGCTAAATGAGCTAAAAGCTGAGGCCCAGTCATTAATTGACCGAACCAAGGCGATTGAAATGCACTGCCACCAGATTCAATCAATCCGCTCAGCTGCTCTTTATCGAATAGTTCGTGTAAAATTGATCCTTTATCCGTTAATAAATCTTGTAGCCATACCGTTACTGCTTTCGTATAGTATGGATTATGCGTTTTAGGATACGGACTTTTCTTTCTATACAATATATCATTTGGAAGTAATCCTTCTAACGCCTTACGCAATAGACCTTTTTCGCGGTTTTTATACATTTTCATTTCCCAAGGAATATTCCACGCATATTCGACAAGTCGGTGGTCCGCAAATGGAACGCGTACTTCTAAGCTTGCCCCCATACTCATACGGTCTTTTCTGTCTAATAATGTTGTCATAAACCAAACCATGTTCAAATAAAATAATTGTCGCCTCTTCGCTTCTAATGGGCTTTCTCCCTCTAAAATCGGAACTTCTTGAATGGATTCTTCATAGCGCCTTTGCACATATTGTTGTAAATTTAATTTATTTCTCCATTCTTTCTTTAGAAGTTGTTCACGCGCTTCTGTAGAACGCATCCACGGAAATGCACTTGATTGTAAATCATCTTCTCTATAAAACCACGGATAACCACCGAATATTTCATCTGCACATTCTCCAGATAAACCGACGACAAAATCTTGTTTTATTTCACGGCAAAACCATAATAATGACGAATCAATATCTGCCATACCAGGCAAATCACGAACGAGCACTGCTTCTGTTAAATACTGTGCTAGTTGTTCATTTGAAATGACACAACGGTGGTGGATTGTTTGAAATGTCTCAGTCATTAAGTTAATAAATGGAGCATCTGAATTGGGCTGAAATGCATTCGCTTTAAAGTATTTTTCGTTATCTTCGTAGTCAATAGAATACGTGTGCAATTGACCTTTCCCTGATCTTTCATATTCTCTTGCGGCAATTGCTGTTATTGCACTTGAATCTACACCGCCCGATAAAAATGTGCATAACGGTACGTCAGAAACTAATTGTCTCGTAATCGCATCTTGTAATAAAAAACGTGTCTTTTCTACGGTTTCTTCAAATGAATCTTCATGGTTTTTACTTTCCACATTCCAATATCTCCATATACATAAACCGTCTTTTGAGAAAGTCATCGCATGACCCGGACGCAATTCTTTAATACCAGCATAAATACCATGACCAGGCGTTCGAGATGGTCCAAGACCGAATATTTCTGATAATCCTTCTAACGATACTTCCGCCTTCACCTCTGGATGCGCCAGTATCGCTTTTAACTCTGAACCAAATAATAATCGTCCACTATCATATTTATAAAAAAGCGGTTTTACACCTAATCGATCTCTTGCAATAAACACTTGT
>Ga0102589_1004526_pt1 | contig 13011 bp, 12 predicted proteins | sample AraplaMF_Col_mLB_FD_76858 | JGI IMG/M metagenome (GOLD analysis project Ga0102589, IMG submission 76858) | Arabidopsis root microbial communities from the University of North Carolina, USA - plate scrape MF_Col_mLB | ecosystem: Host-associated > Plants > Roots > Endosphere | place: USA... | reverse complement strand
AGCAATTTCAAAAGCTAAAATAAGAGATGGATTGTATCGATTTGCTTCAATAGAAGCTATTGTTTGCCTACTAACGCCCACGCGATTTGCTAATTCCGTTTGTGACCATCGCTTCTCTGCTCGAAGTGCAATCAGGTTGTTTTGTAACATTCCTCTCTGATTCATAAGCCCTCCATTTCACATTATTTTCTATATATTGATTGTAATTTATTTTTAACATTTTGTAAATTATTTTTAACATTTTCATAATACAAAAATTCGTCAGTTAAAGTAATAGCAATTTAGTACAATAGAAATAAAGTAAAACCGAACTAAAATATCTGTAAAGTAGGTGCTATATGAGTTGGAATACAATCAAAACAAAAGAAAATATTGAAAACCTCCTTCATTTATTTGGAGGCTTTCACGATAGTTGTTTGAAAGAATTATATTTGTGGACAGATAGCTGTGTAGATGAGAATCTTGCTATGGGCATGTCATCTGGTACAAATGTAAGGATACTTTTTCAAAGACAGTATGAAAACCCCTCCGCAATAGAGTTACTCTTTGAAGGTGTTACACAATTTCATTTAACTCCGCCACCTGAAAATCATGATTCAATCATTTTCGGCGCATCTCTTCTATTACAAAACAATTTATTTTATTGGGCAGATGATATCGGCTGGCAACCTAACGAGGTCACACCATATGAAGTAAGCTGGATTTCTGCGAAAAGTGTAAAATGGAGAGATGTCAGTTCGTGGATGGGAGATAAAATGAGATACGGAGTAATTAGTGAAGATTAATTTAAACTGTTATTTTTACTATGCTCGCCGTTCTTTTAACAAAACTAAGAAAAACAGTAGCCACAAACGTGACTACTGTTTTTAATTACTCATTAAACTGTATAACGCTCATCCTCTAACACTTTCGCAGCAATTTCACGTTTCTTCGGAATTACGTTAAGCGGCGTGTGACGTGTGAATTTGCGAAGCGCTGATAACATCATGCGCAGCATATCACCATTTTCAACTGCGATAATTGTTTCTTTCGCATCTGCTTCGATTTGGTTGAACGCTTCTTGGCAGAATACTTCAGTGTACAATACTTTTTGTTTATTCTTTTCAAGACCAGTTGCTTTGATTGCTTTTTCTGTACGAAGAACAGCTGATTCCATTGCGTATAAGTTGCTTACGATATCTGCAATGTTAACAAGAACTTCTTGCTCTTTATCTAATGCTTTACCGTATTTTTGAACAGCTAATCCAGCTACCATTAAGCCGATTTTCTTCGCGTTATTTACTAAATATTTTTGAAGCGCTAATGGCTCATCGCCTACTTCTTCAGGCATCATCATCATTAACTCTTCTTGTAATTTTTGCGCTTTTTGAAGAAGTGGTAATTCACCTTTCATCGCTTTACGTAAGAACGTACCTGGTACGATTAAGCGGTTGATTTCGTTCGTGCCTTCGAAAATACGGTTAATACGAGAATCGCGGTACATTCTTTCAATCTCATACTCTGCCATAAATCCGTAACCACCATGAATTTGCACGCCTTCATCTACTACATAGTCTAATACTTCAGAACCGAATACTTTATTCAACGAGCACTCAATTGCATATTCAGCAATAGAAGCTGCTACAGCCTTACCATCTTTTACTTGCTCTTCTGTTAATGTGCTCATATGGCTTTCAAATAAACCAACTGTACGATATACAGAGCTTTCTGCTGCATAAATTTTCGCTGCCATATTTGCAAGTTTTTCTTGAATTAATGGGAAGCGAGCGATTGGTTGTTTGAACTGTTGACGCTGATTTGCATATTGTGCTGAAATTTCTAACGCACGTTTTGAAGAACCAACTGTACCAACACCTAATTTGTAGCGGCCAATATTTAAAATGTTGAAAGCGATAATATGACCTTTACCAATTTCACCAAGTACATTTTCTTTTGGTACTAATGCATCTTCTAAAATTAATGTACGAGTAGAAGAACATTTGATACCCATTTTCTTTTCTTCAGGGCTTGTAGATACGCCTGGATATTCTTTCTCTACGATAAACGCTGTGAAGTGCTCACCATCAACTTTTGCGTATACAACGAATACATCAGCGAAAGCAGAGTTTGTAATCCATTGTTTTTCACCATTTAACACGTAATGCGTTCCTTCTGCATTTAAGCGTGCTGTTGTTTTCGCACCTAATGCATCAGATCCGGATCCTGGCTCAGTTAATGCGTATGCAGCTAATTTTTCACCTGTTGCAAGTGGCGGTAAATATTGTTTCTTTTGCTCTTCATTACCGAATAAAACGATTGGTAAAGATCCGATACCAACGTGGGCACCGTGTGTAATTGCAAAGCCGCCAGCGCGAGAAAATTTTTCTGCAATTAATGCTGAGCTGATTTTATCAAGACCGATTCCGCCATATTCTTCTGGTACGTCAGCGCCTAATAATCCAAGCTCGCCAGCCTCTTTTAATAAACGAACAGAGCGATCAAACTCATGTTGCTCTAAATATTCAAGCTCTGGTAGAACTTCATTTACGATAAAGTCCTCTGTCGTTTTCGCTATCATTTTATGCTCATCGCTATAATCTTCCGGTGTAAATACTTGATCAATCGTAATCTCATCAACTAAAAAGCTACCGCCTTTAACTGCATTTCCCACTGTTTTTTCCATGAAAATTTCCTCCTTCATATTTTCATAAGCCACTTCTCTCACTTTGAGAGAAGCTGGCTCTTCCTTTATTTTTTATACCCTTTAGTCGTTTCCACTCTTCGTTATATAATCCAGTTCCAGCGGCTGGAACAATCGGCCATTTCACCCCTTCCTGTGAGGCAAAAAACGCCTCTTCGTCAGGGCCTCCAACGTCCTCTTGTTCTGAGCGAGCCGCCTGCACTTTTTTATAGTAGTTCAAACACCCCAGCAGCTCCCATACCGCCGCCGATACACATTGTTACAATACCGAATTGCTCATTGCGGCGTTTCATTTCATGAATAAGAGATAATGTTAATTTTGCTCCTGTACAGCCAAGCGGATGACCAAGTGCGATTGCACCGCCGTTGACATTGACTTTTTCTTCATCTAGACCAAGCTCACGAATAACTTGGATCGATTGAGAAGCAAATGCTTCATTTAGTTCAAATAAGCCGATATCAGATAGCTCTAATCCTGCTAATTTTAACGCTTTCGGAATCGCTGCGATTGGTCCAATTCCCATTACTTCTGGTGGTACACCAGCTACTGCAAAGGAACGGAATTTCGCAAGTGGCTTCATGCCATCGCTCACTGCTTTTTCACGATCCATCAGAAGTACTGACGCTGCTCCATCACTCATTTGTGAAGAATTACCAGCAGTGACAGAACCGCGAACGTTAAATGCTGGACGCAATTTTCCTAAGATATCTAATGTTGTGTCCGCTCTTACGCCTTCATCTTGTGAGAAGATAATTTTTTCTTCTTGAATTTTGTTATTCGCTGCAATAGTGCGTAGCATTACATCCACAGCTACTGTTTCGTCAGCAAACTTCCCATCAGCTAACGCTTTCGCTGCACGCTGATGACTTCTTACTGCGAATGCATCTTGCTCTTCACGGGAAATTCCATATTTTACAGCAACTTGCTCCGCTGTGTGTCCCATGCCCATATAATATTCTGGAGCCGCTTCTACAAGTCGGCTATTTGGGCGAACAACATGCCCCATCATTGGAACTAAGCTCATAGACTCTGCTCCGCCAGATAATACTGCTTCTGAATGTCCTAACATAATGCGCTCTGCACCGTAAGCAATACTTTGCAGTCCTGAAGAACAGTAACGGTTAATTGTAATAGCTGGAACATCATAAGAAAGTCCTGCTAATCCGCCGATATTACGAGCCATATTTAAGCCTTGCTCTGCTTCTGGCATCGCACAACCGAAAATTAAATCATCAATTGGCCCTTCATAATTATTCGCACGTTTTAACGTTTCTTTTACTACTAATGCCCCTAAATCATCAGGTCGAACTGTTTTTAATGAACCTCTCTTTGCCTTACCAATTGGTGTTCTTGCTCCCGCAACAATGACAGCTTCTCTCATGAACGATATCTCCCCTCGTTATTAGTTACGTAATGGCTTTCCTTTTACAAGCATGTGCTGCATTCTTGCTTGTGATTTCATCTCACTTACTAAACTGATAAATGCTTCACGTTCCACATCTAATAAATACTGCTCATCAACTTCTGTTCCATACGGTACTTTTCCGCCGGCAATGACATATGCGAGCTTTTTCGCAATGTGTAAATCATACTCGGAAATATAACCAGATAAATGCATTGCTTCAGCTCCAAGTAAAAGCGTTGCATATCCTGTCTCACCAACAACCGGTATCTTTTTACGAATCGGTGCTTTGTAACCCGCTTCATATAAAGCCAGTGCTTTTTGTTTTGCATCATATAGTAAGTGATCACCATTCACACTAATACCATCTTTATCGCCTAAGAAGTTGCGAGAAACAGCCTCTTGCGCTGATGTAGATACTTTTGCCATCGCAACTGATTCGAACACTTTATTCGCAACCTTTTGCAGGTCAAACTCCACACCGTTTGCCATTTTGTTTAAATGTTTAATATATAGTTCTTTGTTACCGCCACCGCCAGGGATTAAACCAACGCCGACTTCTACTAATCCCATGTACGTTTCGCTAGAAGCTTGAATGCTAGCTGCTGGTAAGCAAACTTCTGTACCGCCACCAAGCGTCATACCATATGGCGCTGCAACGACTGGCTTAGAGCTGTACTTAATTTTCATCATTGCGTCTTGGAAGTTTTTCACGACCCACTCAATTTCAAAGTAGTTGTCATCTTGCGCTTCCATTAAGATCATCGCAAGGTTTGCACCAACGCAGAAGTTCTTCGATTGGTTTCCGATAACAAGTCCTTTATAATTCTTTTCCACTTCGTCAACAGCGTAATTAATCATTTGCGTAATATCCATACCAATCGCATTGCTCTTCGAATGGAATTCTAAGCAAAGGATGCCATCGCCTAAATCAATTAAGCTCGCTCCGCTGTTTTTCTTTAACACGCCATTTTTCTCTTTTAATTGCTTAAGAGAAATTGCTTTTTTATTACGTCGGATAAGCTTATATTCACCGTTATCGTAGTAATAGCTTTCACCATTATCATGTTTATAGAAAGAACCAAAGCCTTTCTCTAACATGTCTTTTACCCACACAGGAACAACTTGGCCGTTCTCTTCCATCTTTTGAATGGATTTTTCTACGCCAATTGCATCCCAAACTTCAAATGGACCTTGCTCCCAGCCAAATCCCCATTTCATCGCTTGATCAATTGCGACAATATCATCTGCGATTTCTTTATGAAGCTTCGCAGAATATAAAAGAGTTGGCGTGATAATATTCCATAATAGCTCTCCTGCACGATCCTTCGCATATACAAGCGCTTTCAATTTGTTCGTTAACCCTTTTTCTTGTTTACTTAACTCTACGGATGCGGCTTTTAATTTCTTACGCGCTTCATATTCCATCGTCTCAGGATTTAACTCTAAAATTTCTTTTCCTTGTTTTAAGAAGAAACCTTGACCTGTTTTACTTCCAAGCCATTTTTTATCTAGCATGTCATGCATGAAAGCTGGTACTTTAAATACATCTCTTTCTTCTTCCTGCACGTTTTCATATACATTGTTCGCAACATGAACAAATGTATCTAACCCAACAACATCTAACGTACGGAACGTTGCACTCTTTGGACGACCGATTAATGGGCCTGTTACAGAATCAACTTCCCCAACGCTATAGCCGCGCTTGATCATTTCTTGCAACGTTACAAGTAAACCGTACGTACCGATGCGGTTCCCAATAAAGTTTGGTGTATCTTTCGCAATAACAACGCCTTTTCCAAGAACGTCTTCGCCAAATAATTTCATGAAGTTTAACACTTGTGGATCTGTTTCTTTTGTCGGTATAATCTCTAGAAGTTTTAAATATCGTGGTGGGTTAAAGAAATGCGTTCCTAGGAAATGTTTTTGAAAGTCATCTGAACGCCCTTCTGCCATTTTCTCAACGGAAATACCTGATGTATTTGAGCTCACAATAGAGCCAGCTTTACGAACAGCATCTACTTTTTCAAATAGTTTCTTTTTAACATCTAAGTTTTCAACAACAACTTCGATAATCCAATCTACATCAGCAAGGCGCTCAATGTCATCCTCTAAGTTTCCTGCCTCAATCAATGCCAGATTGCCTTTCACTGTAAGAGGAGCTGGCTTTTGCTTTACTAATTTTTGCAGTGCCCCGTTACTAAAACGATTTCTCACACTTTTATGTTCTAATGTAAGCCCCTTCGCTTCCTCTTCTTTCGTAAGCGCCTGTGGTACAATATCAAGCAATAATGTTGGTATACCGATATTGGCTAAATGTGCAGCAATCCCTGAACCCATTACGCCAGAACCGAGAACAGCAGCCTTTTTAATTTGGAACATCCATTTCTCCCCCTATTCTTGAATGAATGCTCATTCAATTTTTCGACATGCGTCGCAATCAATGAGTGAGCCTCTACTAATAAATATATGATACTGTTTAAATTTTCGCAATATATTTATTGATAAAATTTTCTGAAATAAATACTTTTCTTTTGTTTGGGTACTCTATAATTGTGTATTTTCTTGATAAAATACACTTTTCCCTTTTTAGAATTTGACAAAAATGGAGGAATATATATGGCTAGACTTAAGAAAGACCCTTCAAAAGCAGGTGTTAGTGCAGCGAGTGTAACAGGAAATGCAGGTCCAGTTGATCGCGGCATCGAAAAAGGACGCCAAGGTAATAACCAGCAATACAAAAAGCACAACATGGGCGAAAAATAACGCTATATGTGCTTGTTCAAAAAGGAGGATAAAGAGAGCCGAGCAGTTCGAGGCGCGGAAGCCGGGAGGATACGGAGTGTAGGTGGAACTACATGAGTACCGGACTGGCGACGTAACGAAGAAATGCGACAGCTATCTTTACCGGGCTTTTTGAACTTCCTCTATATTTTTGGGCAGAAAACGTGGCATAATGAGTATTGGGCTGCTTTTCTGCCCAATTTATTTGTACATAAGGAAAGACAAAAGAGGGACTACATAATGAAACGAACAATAATCATGATTGTGATGATTGCTACACTATTTACAAGTATGATTTTCTTTTCTTACACAAAAAGACAAAAAGACGTAAGAAGTAATCAGCCTGATATCACAGGAAAATATGGTGTTACAATCGATGCAAATACGGGGGAAGTTTTGTACGGAAAACGGGAAGAAGAACGTTCTTATCCAGCAAGTGTAGCCAAAATGATGACAACCATTCTGTTACTAGAGAATGTAAAAGAAGATGAGGAAATTACTATCACAGAAAATGCGATAAAAACGGAAAGTCAGAGTGCGAAAATTAAGCTTCGTGCTGGTGAAAAATTAAAAAGAGACGAGGCATTAAAACTGATGCTTATCATCAGTGCCGATCCAATTGCTGAGTCTATCGCAGAACATATTGCAGGATCAAAAGAGAAGTTTGTAAAAATGATGAATGCAAGAGCGAAAGAACTCGGAACAAAACATGCGACTTTCAAAAATGCGAGCGGGGCTGACGCACTCGGCAATAAGGTTTCCCCGTATGACATCGCAATCATTACAAAAGAAGCATTAAAATATCCGATTGTGCTAGAATATATGAACACAACGCGTACAACATTGCATACTTCACAGCGCGCTCCCAAAATTGCAAACTATGGTCGTGAAGAACTTTACAATGATCCATATGCAATTGGAAGTAAAAGTGGTTTATCCGCTTTAGGACAATATACTGTCGTAACAGTCGATGAAAAAGATGGAAAGCGTGTTATTAACGTTGTACTTTCTTCTACTCGCACTCAGTTATATCCAGACACAAAAAAAATGGCACATTACGCATTTAAACAATTAAAATAACCAAGGAGTATTTAGCTCCTTGGTTATTTTTTTACCATTCCTTTTAAAACGAACGCAACGTTTGCTGGACGTTCAGCTAAGCGGCGCATGAAATAACCATACCAGTCATTTCCATATGGTACATAAACACGCATTTTGTAGCCTTCTTTAACAAGTTCAAGTTGACGTTCCGTACGAATACCATATAACATTTGGAATTCAAATTGATCACGTGAAATATTATATTCTTCGGCAAGTTTCTTCGTATATTCAATAATTGCCTCATCGTGTGAAGCAATAGCAGTATAATTTCCATTTAATAAGTGCATTTTAATAATTTTTTTATAATTTTCATCTACATCTTTTTTGTCCGGGAACGCCACTTCTTCTGGTTCTTTATAAGCCCCTTTTACAAGACGTAAATTAGGACTATATGCATTTAAATCTTCGATGTCTTTTTCTGTACGATATAGGTAAGCTTGAATAACAGTACCGATATTATCGTATTCAGATTTTAATTGCTTAAAGATCTCAATTGTTTTTCCGCAGCGTGTATAGTCTTCCATATCAATCGTAACAAACACACCGTTTTCTTTTGCAGCCTCTAAAATGCGGCGCATATTATTCATTACGATTTCATCTGAGATGTCTAACCCCATAGAAGTCATTTTTAAAGAAAGCTGTGAATCAAGTTTTTCGCGTCCAATTGCACGGATTGCTTCAATCGATTGGCTTGCCATTTCATTTGCTTCTGCTTCATTATCAACGAACTCACCTAAATAATCGATTGTCACACAAAGTCCTTGTTGATTTAATTGTTTAATAGCTGCAGCAGCTAAATCAATTGTCTCCCCTGCGACAAAGCGCCCTGCACCAAAGCGTAAACCGTACTTCTTAGCCAGTTTTGTTAGCGCTTTATTTTTTGACAAGAAAAGAAACGAATTTCGCATTAATTGTTCCATGTAATTCACCCCTATGACTGTACTTTGTCTGTTTTTTGCCCCTCTTCAAAATTATATCATTCTTTAAAATTATTTGATACAAATAATTATTTAGATAATTTATAAAATACTATAAAAATATTCAAAAGCCCATATTCTCGCTTTTAAATATCCATAAAAATTTTTCGACATTTAAAATAAAACTAGAAAAGCAGGTGAACAACTAGTCTAAAATAAAAATTCGACAATACTCGTCATACCTCTTACTTCTCTTTATAAGTTATACAAAGATATTAATACAACTAAAAATGAATACAAATATAAAATCCTGAGGTACTTAGTTCTCTCCCATAGAAAATCAAGTGCAAAAGGTAGGAGGGGATTTCTATTGAAATAAGTATAGAAAGTGTAAAAACATAGAATCCCGGTTTCATTGAAAGGTACTATCCCTGCATAGTATATAAAATTTTACCCAGATGGAAAACACGTATTGGAGTGTGAAAAATGCCAAAAAGAATGAATGTACAACAAATTCGAATTGAACCTTGGAACAATGCTAATCTTACTTTACTTCGTCTTATGAATGTACCTGAGATGCTAGAATACTTAGGAGGGCCTGAGACTGAAGAACAACTCCTTGCTCGTCACGAGCGGTACCTTAAGATTAGTGAGTTAGGAACTGGACGTATGTTTAGCATCGTCCTTCTTCCGCAACTCGAAATTATTGGTAGTGTAGGATATTGGGACAGCTACTGGAAAGAAGAGAACGTTTACGAAATTGGCTGGAGCGTCCTACCACCATTTCAAGGAAGAGGAATAGCAACAAAGGCCGTCGAAAAAGCTATCGCTCATGCTAAAACGGAACAAAGGTACAGATTCATTCATGCTTTTCCCGCCATCAATAATCCTGCTTCAAACGCTATTTGCCAAAAGCTCGACTTCTTATTTATTAGTGAGTGTGACTTCGAATATCCGCCAGGGAGTGTCATACGATGCAATAATTGGTGTTTAGAGATAACTACGAAACCATCAAACAATTCCTCTATATGACTTAAAAGCTTGGGGCCTATTGATCCCCAAGCTTTTTTTGTAAAAAATCACAAAATGGTTTCTTATTCTTATTTCTGATTACGATGTTCCTCATTTAACCTTTTAATATCAGAGATTAACTTTACCATCTCTTCTTTTGCCTCTGGATATGTCTCATTCCAATGCTTGACTAAAGCTGGCATTGTTTTAGCAATGTAAGAGTACAGTGCCCACTTTTGCACTTGTTCTTTTCTCTCTTCACTGCCTTCCCCTAGTAACAATTCTGTATACTTTTCAAGTAAGCCATCAAACTGCTCATTAAATTCGTCACTCATTTCCCTTTCCTCCTTCCCTAGGTACTACAATCAATAATAAAAAAGTGTACCATGGATACACTTTTCTTACCTAATTTACCCATACAAAAAAGCAGCAAAAATCGCTGCTTTCTCCTATAATTTCGAACGAACAGAATTTAATTTTTTCTCCATTGTGCTTTCTTTATCTCGGCGATCATCAATACGAATTGTTGTCGCTACACGCTTTGCACCTTTTGCATATGGCACTTCATGCATTTGTTGAATTACTTCAAGTAATACAGGGAGATCTCCTTCAATTACTGTATTCATCGGTGTTAATTGGTACTTCACGCGATCCGCGTTTTTCTCTAACACTTTTTGTACTTCTGCTACATATTCACTTACGCTTGGATTACCTGTTCCAACTGGAATAATCGATACATCAACAATTGCCATGGTAGTTCCCTCCTATGTTTGTTTCATTTCTATTGTACAAAACTCTCCCCTACTTTACTAACCATAACTATACTTTTAATTTATTTTTCATAATATACTTATCCTCTGTAATCCTTTTCCACTGGTTGTGCATATATTGGTGTTATCCTTTTAAGAACCACCATAATCAACTTATCCTTTTGAAAGGAAGTGGACAATTGAAAAAGTTACTTCTCACTTTATTAGCCATTCCCCTCTTATTTGGAACAACAGCTTGTGACTTATGGCAGAAGGATCCAAAACCAGTAGAAAAGCCTGATCCAAAGCCGAAACCCGATCCAGCACCGACTCCAACTCCGACTCCACCACCTAATCCAACTCCAACTCCACCACCTAATCCAACTCCAACTCCAATTCCGCCTCCTAATCCAACTCCGCCTCCAGCTTCAGTAGATACGGCTCAAGTCATGCAAAAACTGGTAAATTCAATTAACTCAGTTGGAAATTCAAATGGCATTAACGTAAGCAGCATTAAACTCTTTACTGAAACAGCACAAATCGCAACATATAACGGAATCTTTAATACTAAATTTGGATTAGGCGTTTCCATTTATAAAGCAACTGGCGGTATCGCTGCTGTTGCTATCGCTGGATCCGGTACATCTAAAGAACAAATTGACGCCTTTTATTCCACAATAAAGACTGTCATTCGTTCTATTGACTCAGCTCTAAGTGAGCAAGACATGAACACTATTCTAGAACAACTCGGTTCGAAAGATTATTTTCAAACAAAGCAATTCTCAACTCGAGCAATTAACGGTACATTAACTGTTACTGAAAACAATGGCGCACTTATGTTCAAGGCGGTTCATAATTAAACATACAACAAAGAATAGAGTCTATGTATGATGACTCTATTTTTTCTTTTTCCTGATTAAAAAGTGAAGTACTTGTGTAAATGCTTATACTTCTTTATCATTTTAACTGAGAAGACCCCCCTCCTCTAAACGAGGTGAAGGTGGGGGATGAATCGTTTTTTTCTTTTTTAAAGAAAACGTCTCTTTTTGCAGAACGTACGTTTGTTTCGGTGTATAATGATCTTATCAAATAAAACGAGGTGAGAACAGGTGAAGAAAGCGTATTTTTCGAAACGGATCTATAAGATAGATTTACCGCATGAAATGGTAGATGCACTGACAGAGACAATCGAAACATTTAATCAGGTGAACGCTTTGCGTTTCAAACGATCGTCCGAGAAAAACGTTGGAACCGTAAGAGGCATACAGACAGTCTTCATCTGGTTCTCAAGCGGAACTATCAATTAAATGATTACTATGCAAACAGTGCGGTACAAGAAGCAAAGGCGTTGTTTACAGGTTTAATGGAGTTACAAAAAACATATGAGAAACAAACACAAGAGAAAATCAAGAAACTCAAGAAAAAGTTGAAACAAGAACGGACAAAACTGACAAACTTTCGTAAAATCAAACAAAGTTGTGTGAAAGGAAAGTTAACGTTTCCGAAAAACACCCGCTTTGCGAAGCACAACAATATTATCTTTTTGTCTCGTAAAGAAGACACATTGATTTGGCTGAATGAATATCTGTTTGAGCACCAGTACTTAGATGTTCAAATCAAAAGAATCCAGGCGAAAATCGGCCTTTTAACCCACAGACAATTCCGTTTAACACAGAAACTTGCATCATATAAAACGCATATTCCAAGCGCAGTATTTGGAAGTAAAAAACTGTTTCGCTCTCAATTTACCATCGATGGGTTTGTACGTAACCATGACAAATGGAAAATATTATTTTCTCGTGCTCGAAATAAACAACTTATTCTATCTGGTCGTAAAGATGCCAAACATGGAAATTTTGTGTTTCATTATGTGCTTGCGAAGCAGGAATTATGGATGACGACAAGTACAGGGAAACCGATTATGTTTCCAGTTGTTACATTCCCATATGGACAAAAAATTATTGAGAAAATCATTACAACCCAATTACAGTGTAAGAATAAGAAAAAACATGGCAAACCGATTGCGTGGTCTGTGGAAGACTATGGGGCGTATTATATTGTGAAATGCTTAGTCGATGTACCGGAAAATCCCCACATAAATTATAGTAAATCGGATGTTGTAATTGGTGTGGATTGCAATCTCGAGCATTTTGCTTGGGTAAATGTAACGAAGGATGGGAATTACAAAGGAAGTGGTTCCCTTCGCTTTTCTATCATGGGTAAATCTACCGGACAAATCACAAAGATAATCGAAGCGGAAGCCGATCGTAATAGAGAAGTTAGATACGACTCAATCGAAAACAGGGGATCGATACGGAAATAAGCGGGTGAATCGAATGAAAAGTATGTTCGCTTACGAGAAGATG
>Ga0102589_1004525_pt1 | contig 13012 bp, 14 predicted proteins | sample AraplaMF_Col_mLB_FD_76858 | JGI IMG/M metagenome (GOLD analysis project Ga0102589, IMG submission 76858) | Arabidopsis root microbial communities from the University of North Carolina, USA - plate scrape MF_Col_mLB | ecosystem: Host-associated > Plants > Roots > Endosphere | place: USA... | reverse complement strand
AGCCACTGCGCGACCTGCGCGTCATAGGCCAGCCACCCGGTCAGCCAGATCGCGCCGTAGCCCAATGCCTGTGCGGCCTGGAGCAGGGCGAAGCAGACGCAGGAGGCCGTGGAGAAGCGCTCGGACTCGGGAATCTTCTCGTCCGGGCCCAGTCGTCCGATCACGGCGACCACCAAAGGTGCATGCGAGAACCGGGTGCGATCCTTTTCGATCACCGCCTCGCTGGCCTCCGGGTCGCGCTCGCGGCTGCGTTGCGCCAGGCGTTCGCCGAAGGCATGACGGGCATCGCCACTGAAGCTGATGAAGCGGAACGGCACGCGCTTGCCGTGATCGGGCACGCGCACGGCCGAGCGCAACAGGCGCATCAATGTGTCCGCGTCGGGGCCGGGTTCGCCGAGCTGCTTCGGCGGCACCGAGCGGCGGGCGTCCAGGGTGGCGAGGGCCGGGTCGAAACCCTGGGATGGGTCAGGTGTGTTTCGCGACATCAGTCACAATTGCTCAAAGTGGGCCTGCAAGGCGAGGTCGTATCTTGCCACTATGCGCCTACCAACTGCCGGTGCACGGCAGGTTCGGTCCACGCAACAGGGGAACAAGCAGTGTCCGGCTATCCGCACGGCGTCGCTCAAGCTACGCGTACCGATCCGATGCGCATGCTTGAGGAGATCAAGCGTCAGACCCTTGAGGCGCTCGGCGGGCTGCCGGGCACCCTGTACGGTCCGATCGAGGACGCGCTCAAGCTCGCTTCCCTCAAGAACGACGGCAAGAACAGTTTCTACGAAGAGCAGGCGGCGTTGTGGATGCTGCGCCAGCAGCAGGCGTCGCATGTCATGCGGTATCGCCAGCAGATCGCGCAGGGCTTCGATGACTTCCGCGCGCTGCGCATCCGCAGCGGCGGCGAGGTCCAGCTGCGGCTGGTCGACGAACAGCAGCTGGAATACGAGCTTGCCAGCGGGCGCCTGAACGAGGCGCTGGTGGCACGCTTCGCCCGTCCGCTCGACACCCTGCAAAGCCGCCTGTTGACCCTGTCCGAATCGATGCGGGTACCGATGGGGGTCAATCCGATCGGTCCGGACCGTCTGGTCGCGGCGTTCTCGCAGACCTTCCTGGAAGCGCAGGTCCCCGACACGCTGCGCGCGCGCCTGTTCCGTCATTACGAACAGGATTTGGTGCGCCTGCTCGGCGAGCTCTATGCGCGCGTGAACACGCTCCTGGCCACCTCCGGTTACGGCGGCAGTGCCGCGCCGGCGGCGGCGACTGCCCGCCCGCGCAACGAAGAACCCCGACGCGACGGTTACGCAGCGGCGCCGGGCTTCCCGGGCAGCGGCGATGGCTACGGCGTCCCCGGTGGCGCGCCGAACTTCGCGCACGCCTCCGCAGCCGGCAATTTCGGTCGCACGCTGTCCACGCCCATGTCCAACCAGGACATCGCCGCCATGGCCAGCGAGCTGGCCGAACTGCGCAGCCAACTGCACGCCTGGCGCGAATCCCTGCCCAGGGATGAAGCCGCGGCGGCGCTCGGCGCCGCTGCCGCCCGTTCCAGCGGCCCGCGCCGTGAAATGCGCGTCGATGAAATCATCAGTGTTGCCTCGCTGCTGCAGGCCGAGCCGCCGGACGCGTTCGCGCGGGCGCTGGCCGTGTCGGGCCGCCTTGGCGAGACCATCCGCGACCACCTGCAGGACGGCGCGCGCCGCCTCGGCCTCGATCCGGCGCAGGCCTGCTTCAGTTCCGAGGAAGAGGACGCGATCGACCTGGTCGCGCTGCTGTTCGATTCACTGTTCCAGCACAACGCGTTGCAGGACCGCGCCCGCCGCCTGTATGCAAGGCTGGTGCTGCCCTACGTCAAGGTGGCGCTCACCGACAACGGCGTGTTCGTCAAGCGCGAGCACCCGGCGCGCCGCCTGCTCGATGCGATCACCGAAGCCTGCGAAGGCAACGACGCCGAGACCGCGCAGGACCGGGAACTGCTCGATCGCGCCACCGAGATCTCGCAGCGCATCGTCGCCGAATACAACGAAGACCTGGCGGTGTTCGAGCTGGCCCATGCCGAGCTCGACGCACTGCTGTCGCAGCAGCGCCGTCGCATCGAATTGCAGGAGCAGCGCGCCGCCAAGGCCACCTATGGCCGCGAGCGGCTGGGTGCCGCGCGCGAGCAGGCCGAAGTGGCCCTGACCGAGCGCCTGGCCGAGCCGGAACTGACCCAGGCCGTGGCCGATTTCCTGGCCATGCCGTGGCGCCACCACCTCGTGCAGACGCTGTTGCGCGATGGTGCCGACCCGCGCCGCCATGCCGAGGCGATCGCACTGGGCGACGCATTGTTGATGGCCGACCGCATGGCCGAAGAAAACCGCGGCCGCGAACTTGCCGACCAGCTGCTGGCCCTGCAGCCGGCGATCGTCGAATGCCTGGCCAGTTCCGGTCTCGACGACAGCGCCGCGCAGCACGGCATGGCCGGACTGGTGCGTGCGCTGGCGACGCCGGACACGCCGCGCCGGCGCCGTCCGCCGCCGCAGCTGACCATGCCGGATGACGACGCCAGCGAGAACGAGCGCAAGCTGTGGCTCGCCGGCGGCACCGACACGATGACCCACGACCAGATCCTGGCCGAACGCATGCGCTCGCTGGAAGTGGGCGACTGGGTGCGCCTGACCGACCTGCAGGGCGAATCGGTCGCGGCCAAGATCGCCTGGATCAGCCCGCTGACGTCGCGCTTCCTGCTGGTCAACCGCCGCGGCATCCGCATGCTGGCCGCCTCGCCCGAGGACCTGGCGGCGCTGGCCACCGCAGGTCGCCTGACGATCGGTGCCGAGCGGACTGCTTTCGACGAGGCGATGCGACAGGTGCGCCGCCACCTCGACCGGGCACCGGTCGCGCGCTGACCGGGTCGTCCCGGCGAGCGCCGGGCCCCTCACCGTCATCCCGGCGAACGCCGGGATCCATCTTGACGTTGACGCTGCTTCGGAGCGGCGTTGTCCGCAGGGGCGGGGATTGCTACGTCCCGCGGACGGCATCCTGTCTTTACGCGGGACGCGGGACATCCATGTCCCGCTGCTCCGCAATCCCCGCCCCTGCGGACAACGCTCTGGCGATTTGTTGCATGGTCTGCGGCAAGCAACGTGTCCCCGTCATCCCCGCGAAGGCGGGGATCCAGGGACGTTGGCTCTGCAAAGTCAAAATGGGTCCCGGCGTTCGCCGGGATGACGGCGGTTACGCCTGCGGCGCCGCGCGCTCCGGCCACACGGTGCGCGCCAGCAGCTCGTCGTTCCAGTCGATCGCAGGACGGCCTTCGCGTGAGGCCTCCTCGGTCACGAACAGGCTGACGAAGTTGAGCACGTTGCGCGCGTACATCTCGCTGGCATGCACCGCGCCGCTGCTGGCGAGGTTGAGCGGGCCGGCGACGGTGACGCCGTTGCTCTCGATCGTTTCGCCCGGACGCGTCAGTTCGCAGTTGCCGCCGGTTTCGGCGGCGAGGTCGACGATCACGCTGCCCGGCTTCATGCCGGCCACCATCGCAGCGGTGATGATCTTCGGTGCCGGACGGCCCGGGACCGCCGCCGTGCAGACGATCACGTCGATGCCCTTGAGGTGCTCGCCAAGGCGGCGCTGCTGTTCGGCGCGTTCCTCGTCGGTGAGGGCGCGTGCGTAGCCGCCTTCCCCGGCGGCACTGACGCCCAGGTCGAGGAACTTGCCGCCCAGCGATTCAATCTGCTCGCGCGTCTCCGGGCGCACGTCGAATCCTTCGACCTGCGCGCCCAGGCGCTTGGCCGTGGCTACCGCCTGCAAGCCGGCGACGCCGGCGCCGACGATCAGCACTTTCGAAGGACGGATCGTGCCCGCAGCAGTGGTCAGCATCGGGAAAAAGCGCGGTGCCAGCTGCGCGGAGATCAGCACCGCCTTGTAACCGGCCATGCCGGCCTGCGAACTGAGTACGTCCATGGCCTGCGCACGCGTCGTGCGCGGCAGCCGTTCCAGCGGAAAGGCGAGCAGTCCGCGCGCGGTGATCGCTTCGCCGCGGGCGGCGTCGCCCTGCGGGGCCAGCAGTCCGACCAGGACCGTGCCCTGGCGCAGCGAGTTCAGTGCCTGCGCAGCCGGCGGCTGCACGCACAGCACGACATCGGCCTCGTTCCATGCCGACGCAGCGTCGTCAGCCAGTTCGGCGCCCGCATCGGCGTACGCCTGGTCGTCGAAACTGGACGCGCGACCGGCGCCGCGCTGCACGCGCACTCGCGCACCGCGGGCAACGAGTTTCTTGCAGGTTTCCGGTGTCAGCGCGACACGGCGTTCGCCGTTTGCGGTTTCGCTTGCAACGCCAATGGTGATGCCCGCCATGCCCTGCTCCAGAACCTGATCGCTGCATCCTAGAGCACGAGCGCGCCCGTTGGCGACTGTGGCAGCACTCCGGGCCCGGCCTGGCTCAGCGTCGCGGCGGCCCGTCCTTCTCGGGAGGGGCGGGATTGGCCTGCACCCAGGCGCGGCGTTGTTCGGGCGTCATCGCCCGGAACTGCGCCTTGAGTGCGGCGCGCTGCGTCTCGTCCATGCCGCGCATCTTGGCGTACAGGGCCCGCATCTGCTCGCGCTGCTCCGGGCTCATGTGTTCCCAGCGCTTCATGCCGTGGCGGGCCTGCTTGCGCTGCTCGGGGGTCATCTCCTGCCAGCGTTCGGCGCGCTCGAGCATGCGCTGGCGCTCCTCCGGCTGGTTGTTCCAGCGCTCGCGCACGGGGGCGATGAGTTGTTCGCGCTGGGCCGGGGTGAGCTGCTCCCAGGCCGGCAGCGGCTTGGCCGGTACGGTGCCAGCGTCCTTCGGCGGATCGGCTGCGAATACCGGCGAGGCGGCGACCAGCAGCGCCAGCACCGCGGCCACGCGCGTCATTCGGAAAAGGGGCGAAACGGTACGCATGTCGGTGCTCCGCATGTCACTGGTCCAATGCCGGCATGGCGTCGTCGTTCGAGGCCAGCCAGAGGTAGAGGTCGGGGTTTTCGTCGAGCGTGGCCAGGGCCGTGTCGGCGTCGTAGGCAGCGGTGCTCGCCGCGGCCACCGTGGGCGCAGGCGAGGTGACCGCAGGGGCCTGCAGCGACGGTCGCAGCAGCATGCCAATCGCCAGCGCGGACACCGCGGCGAAGCTCGTTGCCAGCACCCAGCCGCGGCGAGGCTCGCGCGCTGTCGCGGGCGTGGTCGCCGTCTGGCGGGCGACACGCAAGCGCGCGCGCGTCGCCGGCGAGACCTGGTCGACCGCCTGCGCGTGCAGCCGGCGCATGGCCTGGTCGAAGTCGTGATCGTTCTGCTCGTGGCTCATCGCCAGTCCTCCAGTTGTCGCTGCAACGCTTCGCGTGCTCGCGACAGGTGTGTCTTCACCGCGCCTTCGCTGCAACCCATCGCCTGCGCGGTCGTGGCGACGTCGAGTTCTTCCAGGATGCGCAGGCTGAAGGCCTCGCGCTGGCGGCGTGGCAGCTTGGCCATCGCCTCGGACAACTTTGCGTAGGCCTCGCGGCCGTCGAACGTGCGCGACGGATCGGGACCGTCGTCGGCCCAGTCCAGGGTGCTGTCGTCACGCCCATCCTTGTCGAAAGCCGGCGTCGGCATCAGCCAGCGCAAACGGAAAGTGCGGCGGCGCTGCACGTCCACGATCCTGCTGCGCAGGATGCTCCAGAACAGCGGCGTCCATTCGCCGGCGGGCCGGTCGCGGTAGGACAGCATCTTCATCATCGCGTCCTGCACGGCATCGAGGGCGTCGTCGCGCTGGCGCAGGCCGAGTTCGGCGAAACGGAACGCGCGCGTGCCCACGCCCGCGAGGAATTCCTCCAGCGACGCCGGCAAGCGCGCGACCGCCTCCTCGCTGGAGGCGGCGCGCACATGTGCCTGCGCCGGGGTGTCGGCCAGCACGTCGTCGTCGGGTTCGCGGCTCACGCGTCGCAGCATACGGGGCCCGGCTTAATGCCAACGGTCCCAGCGTGCGTCGAAACGATTGCCGCGGCGGTCCCAGCGCGCATCGGCGAGGTCGCCTCGGCGGTCCAGGCGCTGCTCGATGCGGTCGCCCTTGCGGTCGAGGCGGGCGGCGCGACGGTCGTGGCCCAGCGCGTTCTGCCAGGCGGCGCGGCGGTCCAGGCGCTGGTCGATGCGGTTGCCGCGGGCGTCCAGGCGGGCGTCGATGCGGTCGCCCTTGCGGTCCAGGCGCCGTTCGACCCGGTCACCCCGGTCGCCGGCGAATGCCGCGGCGGTGGCGAGCAGCAGGGTGATAGCGAGTCCAGCCGACAGCGTGCGTTTCAGTGCTGCGTGCCTCATTGCGGTCTCTCCCGGTCTGGCGGACCGTCTTGGCCCGTCCTTCGGGGGAGACAACGCCTGCCGGCCGCTCCGGTTGACAGCCGCCGCCGCCGCTGGCGCCGCGTTCATCCACGGTTATGATGCGGGAGACATCGAGATGGGGTAGGGATGATGGGCGACGGTTTGGTAGCGCTGTACATCTTCATGCTGGCGGCCATCGCCGGCCACGTGATCATCTCGCGGGTGCCGGTGATCCTGCACACGCCGCTGATGTCCGGCTCCAACTTCATCCACGGCATCGTCCTGATCGGCGCCATGGTCGTGCTCGGCCATGCCGACACGACGCTGGAGAAGGCGATTGGCTTCGTCGCCGTGCTGCTGGGCGCGGGCAACGCCGCCGGCGGCTACGTCGTCACCGAGCGCATGCTGGAAATGTTCAAGGCCAGCCGCAAGCCGGGCGCCAGCGGAGGCAAGGCATGAGCGGCGCGATGCAGAACACGTTCGCCTGGATCGCCGCCGCCAGTTACTTCGTCGCTGCCACGCTGTTCCTGCTGGGCCTGCAGCGCATGGCCTCGCCGGTCACCGCGCGCAGTGGCATCCGCTGGGCCGGCCTGGGCATGGTCATCGCCACGGTGGCGACATTCCTGCTGCCGGGCCTGCACAACCTGGCGCTGATCGTGCTGGCGCTCGGCATCGGCACGGGGCTGGCGTGGGTGTCGGGCAAGAAGGTCGCCATCACCGACATGCCGCAGATGGTCGCGCTGTACAACGGCATGGGCGGTGGCTCCGCGGCGGCAATCGGTGCGGTCGAGTTGCTGCGATTCAGTGCGGGGCAACAAGCACGGACTGCCTTGGAACAAGGCGCTGTGCTCGATGCGGACATGCTTTCCAAGGCGCAGGACGCGACGTTGTTGTTTGCGCCTACGTCCGTGATTCTGGCGGTGGTGGGCGCGGCAATCGGCGCCGTCTCGCTGTCAGGTTCCGTTATTGCGTGGGCAAAGCTCGATGGGCGCCTGGACCGGCGCGTCGTGTTCCCAGGGCAACAGTTGTTCAACCTTGCGGTTTTCGTTGCTGTCGTTGTACTCGGCGGAGTCGTGGTGCACACACTGAGCACCCCCGCAATCATCGCTTTCTTCGTGCTGGCGCTGTCGCTGGGCGTGCTGATGACGCTGCCGATCGGCGGCGCCGACATGCCGGTGGTGATCTCGCTGTACAACGCGCTGACCGGTCTGGCGGTGGCGTTCGAAGGTTACGTGCTTGGCAACGAGGCGCTGATCATCGCCGGCACCATGGTCGGTGCGGCCGGTACGCTGCTGACGCAGCTGATGGCCAAGGCGATGAACCGGCCGATCCACGGGGTGCTGTTCTCGAGCTTCGGTGGCGGCGGGCAGGCGCAGGAGATCAGCGGCACGCAGAAGCCGATCGAGGCCGGTGATGTCGCGGCGATGATGGCGTACGCCGAGCGCGTGGTGATCGTGCCGGGCTACGGCATGGCGGTGGCGCAGGCGCAGCACAAGATCTGGGAGCTCAGCCAGAAGTTGATGGAGCGCGGGGTCAAGGTGAAGTTCGCGATCCATCCGGTGGCGGGGCGCATGCCGGGCCACATGAACGTGCTGTTGGCCGAGGCGGGCGTTCCGTACGATCTGATCGCGGACATGGACGATATCAATCCGGAGTTCGCCAACACGGATGTGTCGTTGGTGATCGGTGCGAACGACGTGGTCAATCCGGTGGCCAAGACGGATCCGGCTTCGCCGATCTACGGTATGCCGATCCTGGACGTGACCAATTCGAAGAACACGATCGTCATCAAGCGCGGCAAGGGCACCGGGTTCGCCGGCATCGAGAATGCGCTGTTCTACCAGGACAATACGCGCATGCTTTATGGCGATGGTGCGGAGATGGCGAGCGCGCTGGTGAGCGAGTTGAAGGCGTTGGACGGCGGCGGCCACTAAGCTCGCTTGACGGTCTTCGCCTTCAAGCCGTCATTCCCGCGCAGGCGGGAATCCATGGACGTTGCGCTCCCGCCTAAAAAAACCCCTCCCGGGCGGGAGGGGTTGGGGTGAGGAAGTGCAGTTGCTGGCCGATCACTTCTGGAAACAGATCTCGCCATTGATGAACGTTTCGATCAAGCCGTTGCCATCCTTCAGGCCACTGACGAACACGTAACCGGTGGCGCCCGCGAATTCACCGGTGCCGGACACGATCTTCTGGTACGCCGTGACCACGCCGGGGGCTGGGCCTGAGGTGGTGACGCCGGTTTCGCGCATGGTCAGCGAACCCTTCTCGAGGCGGTACTCGAACGGGCCGCTGTAGGAAATGAAACCGGGCGAGGTTGCCGGGCCGGCGGCGCCGGCGTCGCCGTTGAAGTGGGTGACGCCGCGCAGGCCGTGGTTGCCGTCGACTTCGCCGAGGAAGCACGAGGCAAGGCCGGGATTGCAGCCTTCCGTGGACGACACTTCGACGAGGTCGGCGTGGACCTTCTTGCACTTGTTGCCGTGTGCGTAAGCCGGTGCGGTGGCCAGTGTGAGCAGGACGAGCAGGCCGGGTGCGATGGGGTTCATTGCAGTCTCCGTTGCGTTGGGGCGGGACCGGGGCGCGTCCGGTCTCCGCTGACGCCAGCATCAATGCGCGCCAGGCGTGAAGCGATGCGGGATCAGCCGGGGCGTTCGAGCATCGTCGCCAGTGGCGGCGATCCCCAGGCGCCCAGCCAGGCGCGGCGCGCGAACCAGGCGCACGGCCAGCCGACGAGCACGATGTGGGCGACGATGCTGGACGCGGTCCACAGCGGCAGCGGTGCGCCCGCGCGCGGCGCCGCCGACAGCGGCACGACCACGAAATTCATCAGCGCATACAGCGCCAGTCCGTACAGCGCGCCGTAACGCCAGGGGCGTTGCAGCAGCGCGGTGACGTCGCGTGCCGCCATCGCGTACGCGCTGGCCATCGCGATGGCGATGAAGTAGTGCAGCCCCAGGCCCAGCATCGCGCTCGCAGTGCCGCCGCTGAAGCTGGCCTTGCCTAGCACGCCGGCGGCCACGCTCTGCAGGATCCGCTGTGGCGCCACGCCGCGCAGGGCCCAGAAGCCGGTGGCGAACAGGATGTCGAGCGTGCCGGCGCACAGGCCGCCAAGCAGCATCCAGGTCAGTGCGCGCTGCACCGATGGGTCGATCGTGTCGTTCAGGCCGCGCATGGCGTCGCCTCGGCAGGCATCTGGAACGCATGGGCCGGGATCCGGCGCGCCTGCGTCGCGGTCATGCCGAAGGTGTGCTTGAAGGCGCGGCAGAACGCGCTCTGGCTCTCGAATCCGAGCGCCTGCGTGATCTCGCCCACCGGCATCGCCGTTTCGCGCACCAGCCGCCAGGCACGCGCACTGCGCAGCCGCGCCACGTACTCCGATGGCGTTTCGCCGAAGACTTCGCGGTGGATGCGGATCAGGTGGCCGGATGAGTAATGGGCGCGCTCGGCCAGCCACGCCAGGTCGATGGCTGATTCCGATTCGTCATCGGCGTCGACATGGCAGCGCACCAGGTGGCGCACGTGCAGCAGGCGCAGCAGGGTCTGGCGCCGGTGCGGCTTGTTGCGGCCGCGGCAGCGCGGCAGGCGCGCGGCAATGGCCAGTTGCTGGTCGCCCAGCACGACCGCCAGTAAGTCGGCGCCCGCAGACTGGCCGTCGCGGAGGCGGCGTGCGAGCCGCACCAGCTGCCGGCGCAGGAGGCGCGGTGCCGAGTGCTGCCAGGGCAGTTGTTCGTGCAGCGCATGGGCATTGCCGAAGTGCCGCGCCCAGGCGTCGGGATGGCCGGCCAGGCACAGCCACAGCGAACCTCGCGCGGCCTGCGCCGAAAGTGGTCCTGCGCACCACAGCTGCGCTTGCCCGTTGCGAAGCAGCCACTGGCAATCGCTGCCCTGCAGCTGCAGGTCGCCGCGCAATGGCAGCAGCAGCGAGATCCAGTCGCGCGGCAATCGCAGGGCTTCGTCGCCGGCTGCGATCAGTTGGAGCCATTGCCCATCGCCTGGGGGCGGCAAGGGTGCCGAAGCGGAAAGTGCGTGATAGCGCAGGGCCATGACCGTCTCGCTGGTGCGGCGCGCGCTGCCACGCGCCAATGGCACCACGCTATCGGCCTGAAACAGTGGATTGGAGAACCACTCGACGTCGGATCAACGGAGCCAATTCTTCAGGGCGTCGGTGAATGGGCCGCAGCGTGCGTCAGCCGCGTCGCACGCCGATGCCATGCACGTAGACCAGTTTCCCGCCCATCCACCGGAAAGTGGACCAGCGCCGGATGCAGTGGATGCTTCACAAGCCGAGCGCGGCGCAGATCAGCACCACGAAGCCGGTAACGGCCACGCCGGCGTGCACGAACACGACCGCCTTGGGCGCGACCCTGTTGCGCAGGTGGATCGACGCGAGATAGAACCCCCCGAGCGCTGCCAGCACCAGGATGGCCAGGGCCGCTGTCGCCAGTGCCGGTGCACCGCCTTGGCCCACGGCCATGATCACCAGCACCAGTCCGGTGGCCCCCAGCAACGCGTGCAGGACGGACACCGCCCAGGGCGCCAGTCGGCCACGCAGTACGTGCGACGCGAGGAACAGGCCGCCCATCGCGGCAATCGCAAAAATAATCAGGGCTGCTTTCAACATGGGGTGGTCCTCTTCAGTCGGTGGATGGATGGTCGGGCGATTGCGCGCCCTCGAGCGTGGCCATGACCCGCGCGGTCATCCGTTCGCAGCGTGATCCCAGGAACGGGAACGCATCGGTAAGCGAGGCCGCCAGGGTGTCGTTCAACGCCGCGCGCAGCAGGCGCCGGGCGCGATGCAGGCGTGTTTTCACCGTCTCGGCGCGCAAGACGAGACCGGCGCTGCCTCAGCCGGCTCTGGGCGCCGTTGAGGACGATCCGGGTCAGCCAGGTGGTCAGCGACGATTCGCCGCGGATCGTCGCGATGTGCTCGAAGGCGTGCAGGTACGCTTCCTGGACGACGTCCTCGGCTTCGGCATCGTTGCCAACCACGCTGCGGGCCATGCGGAACACGCGCTGGTTGCAGCGCTGCATGATCTGCCGGAAGGCCTCGCGGTCGCCGCGCCGGACGCGCGCCGCCAGCTCGACGTCGGCCAGCGAACCGTAGTCGATCGACCTCAGGGTGCCCGCAGGTGCCATGGTCGCGATGTCTCCTGATCGGGGGCGCTGCAACTGCGCAGACGCGGTAGCAGGCGAAAGGTTCCCGGACTGGAGCCGATGAGATGCCCCCCGTGCGCTGCGGTCAAGGTGCCGCCGCGAGCAGGGCCTGCCGCCGCGCCTGCGGTGCCTGCCCGAACCAGCGCCGGCAGGCCCGGTTGAACGAGCTCTGCTCGCGGAAGCCGAGCAGGCCGGCGATCTGGGTCATCGGCATGGCTGGCTCGGCCAGGTAATTCTGCGCGCGGTCGCGGCGCACCGAGTCGAGCAATGCCTCGAATGTCAGGCCGTCGTCGGCGAGTTGCCGTTGCAGGGTGCGCGAATGCATGGCCAGCTGCTCGGCCACGCTGACCAGCGAGCAGCGGCCTGTCGGCAGCAGGCGATCGATCGATTCGACGGTCTGTTCGCGCACGTTGCGCGGTTGCTGGTCCATCTCGCGACTGATGAAGTCGACCAGGAACGCCCGCATCATCCGGTTGTGGCGATCGATGGGGCGGGCGATCTGCGCAGGGGTGAGGACCAGGGCGTTGGTCTCCTGGCCGAACAGCACCCGGGTTCCGAAGTACTTGCGATAGAGCACCTGCGGCAGTGCCGGATCGTGTCGACAGAGCACCGTGCGGGCGTGGAAGGCGCGATCATCCAGCAGCATTCCCACGACGTGATGCATCAGTCCGAGGGCGCGCTCCACCGTGTGCCGGCTCGGCCCGGCAGGCCTGCCAAGCTCGAATTGGTAGGTCAGCCGCGGCGCATCCGGTTCTGTCGTGCGGTCGAGCTCGAAGATGGTGCCGGCGCTGTAGAACCCAATGAATCGGGCGAAGTCGTCCAGCGCCGCGCCGACATCGGGCGAGTTCTGCGCGATCAGCGCCACCGGACCGACGATGTTCCAGTCCTGCTGCTGCGCCAGGCGCAGGCCGAAATCCGGGCAGTCCAGTTCCGACGCGGTCCGTTCGAGCAGGTGCACCAGCGACAGCATCGGCACCATCGCGTAATGCACGTCCAGCAGTTCAGGCGCGATGTTGAACCGGCGCAGCAGCACCTCGGGATCACCGCCAAGCGCGCGAACGAGCTCGCGATACTGGGTAAGAGCAGTGATGCGTATCAGGGGTCCGGTCAACGCGGCGCACCGACAGCAGTTGCAACAGCGAGGCAGATACGCATCCGTCGATGATTGTCGCGTGATGGCAAACCGATGGCGCGTGGGGACAAGCAGGCGCGGCCCACGAACTGCGCTAATCGGTGCTGGCGACGGGAGTCCGCGGCAGTTCGATGGCACAAGGCGGTAGCAATTCGGGTGGGTCCGGGCGCTTCACACTCGACCAGTGGCGCCAGGTTTCCCGCGAGCGCTACAACTGGGACCTGCTACTGCAGGGCGACGCCGACGCTGCGAACCGATTCGTCGGCGAGTACAGCGCCTGGGGCGACGGCGACACACGCTTCCTCCACAGCCGCGCGATGGCGGCGCGGGTGCGGCCATTCAAGCCGGCGCAAGGACGCATCCGCCTGGTCTTCCTGCTCTCGGGCAAGGCGCGAATCAGCGCCAGCGCCGGATCGGGATGGAAGGAGGTCGGGCAGGGAGACCTGTTCCTG
>Ga0102589_1004524_pt1 | contig 13013 bp, 18 predicted proteins | sample AraplaMF_Col_mLB_FD_76858 | JGI IMG/M metagenome (GOLD analysis project Ga0102589, IMG submission 76858) | Arabidopsis root microbial communities from the University of North Carolina, USA - plate scrape MF_Col_mLB | ecosystem: Host-associated > Plants > Roots > Endosphere | place: USA... | reverse complement strand
TTTGCCCTGCTCGGCTTTGGTGACCGCGGTGAGTACGTCCTTGATTGGTTCCACATCGCCATGCGGGTACAGAACCTCGAACAGATGATCAAGGGCCGGCCGGCACACTGCGACGGTCCGAACAACGCGGCATTGATCAAGGCACTGCATAGCGCCAAGTGGCACCTATGGCACGGCTGTCCCTATCCAGCGTTGCGCCGATACTGGAAAGCCTGGGCTGGGATCTGGATGCCGAGGCCAGCCCCGAGGAGACCAAACTCCTTGGCAAGCTTGAGGAGTTCATTGTCTACATCGACAACAACCGGCACTTCATCGTGAACTACGGTGATCGCTACCGGCATGGGGAGCCCATTGCATCAGGGTTCGTCGAGTCGGCCGTCAACCAGGTGGTCAGCAAGCGGTTCGTCAAACGGCAGCAGATGGCTTGGCGGCCGCGGCACGCGCACAACCTGCTGCAAATCCGGACGGCCGTGCTCAATGACCAGCTTCGGCGGTACGTTGAACGGTGGTATCCCTACATCACCGGAGAAGAAGACCGCCGCCTTGCCGCTTAGTCAGCCCCCGGTTTGGCGCGGTCTCCGACGTCAATTGCAAAGAGGCGAAAAGCTGCGCCCTAGAATTCACGAACAGCTCGCACAAGTTGGACGTAACCGGAAGCTCGTGCGCTCGTTCTTTAGGCATCCATCTGTCCGCTACATTTCTGACTTATGAGTAAATGACCGGTTACATTGACCTGCGCGAAGGGGTACTGCGGGGCGAACAGAAGATCGAACCAAGCCTCAAAGGCCTGCGCTGGACGCTGCTCAAGGATCGCGACGGCTTGCCAGCCGCACAGCGTGCCGAACTCGACGCGTTGATCGCCAACGTCACGACCAAACGCAACTGCCCGTGCCTGGCTGTATCGCGAGCAAGCGTGAAACCCGCATGACGGCTGGCGCGCTTCCGCCGATCACGAAGGCCGCTTGGCAAACAGCTTGCCGCGCGCGGCGGCCGTGATAGCGGCGACTGCCGGGTGCGTGATGCGACGCTCGACCGAGATCGCGTAGAACTCCTCCATCAGGTCGAGCGGCATGCCCAGCGGCACCACGTGGTACTGCTGCGCGATCTCCTCGGCCAGCACGGCCGGCGCGGCGAAAACGCCTTGGCCTTCGCGGCCGAAGGCCTTGAGCAGCGCGCTGTCGTCGAACTCGGCGGCCACCGGCGGCGCGAGCGCGTGCTGGCGCAGCCAGGCGTCGAGCCGCGGGCGTAGTGCCGTGTGCACGGTGGGCAGCAGCAGCGGCATGCCGGCCAGGCAGGCGGGAAAGGCCTTGCGCGCGCGCCGGGCCGTCCAGCCCGTGGCCTGGAGCAGCCGGGACGCGGCGAAGAAGGCCACACCCGTACGCCCCAGCAGATGGGTGTAGACGCGCACGCTCAGGCTGGCGGGCGCGGGCACGTCGGAGACGACCAGGTCCAGTCGGTGCACCGCCAGTTCGCCCAGCAGGCCCGTGAGTCCGCCCTCGTGGCACGCCAGCCGGGGCGGCTCGGGCAGAGCCATGGCGGGCTCCAGCACGTGGAAGGTAACGGCCTTGGGCACCGAGTCGGCGATACCCACGCGCAGCACCGCTGTGCGCCGCGCGTCGCGCCCCGTCGCCAGCGCCTCCTGCAGCGAGGCGCCCAGGGCAAAGATCTCATCGGCATAGCGCATCACGAGGCGGCCCGCGTCGGTGGGCTCGACGCCGCGCCCCACCTTGCGCAGCAGGGTCTGGCCCAGGCGCTCCTCCAGCTGCTTGATCTGGCCGCTGAGCGTCTGCGGCGTGAGGTGCAACTGCTCGCTGGCGCGCACAATGCCGCCCGCGCGCAGCACGGTCCAGAAGTAGTGCAGGTGCTTGTAGTTCATGCCTTTCCTCGGCGAAAGAAACTTCGTTTTTTTTGAAGTGTCTTGCGTATTTTCTGATTTTTCTCTGATCGTTGCGTACCTACAGTGCGACCAGAGCCACCGCACCAATGGAGCACGAACCATGAAATGCTCGCACTGCCCCGCAGCCACGCTGGTCATCGCCGAGCGCAGCGGCATCGAGATCGACTACTGCCCGCAATGCCGTGGCGTATGGCTCGACCGCGGCGAGCGGGACAAGCTGGTCGAACGAGCGCAACACGAATACGCACCCACGCACGGCAACATGGGCTTTGAGCGCCTGCCTGCGGGCAGGCGCCGCAAGTCCTTGTGGTTCAGTGCACTGTTCGACTGATGTCACCTGGCACTGCTTTCTGAACACGAATGGAGGAACACCCCCATGCGAAGCTACCCCCGCAACAGCCCAGAAGCCGCCGCGCGCATCGTGGCACTCATCATGGTGGCCGACGGCCACGTCAGCCGCAGCGAGGTGGCGACTCTCGACCGGCTGCACGCCGGCACCTGGCTGGGTCTCGCCCCCGCCGACAGCGCGCGCGTGCTGCGCGAACTTTCGGAAGACCTGATGAGCAGCGCGTTCGCGCCCTGGGGCAGCTCCTGCCACATCGACGAGGACCTGCTGCGGGCGCTACTGACCGATGTGAACGACCCTGCACTGCGCGCGGGCACGCTCGCGTTGTGCTGGGACGTGGCGCGTGCCGATGAGCACCTCTCCAGCGCCGAGGAAAGCCTGCTGGCCCAGACGGCACGCCACTGGGGCCTAGCGCCGCGCACCATGGCGCAACCGCAATAAGCGGCCGCGCAGTGACCGGCACGATCCGCACCTCTGCTTGCACCTATCGCCATGGCTGAATTCCTCCACACCAGCTTCCTGGGCCAGGCCGTCTGGCTGTGGCTGGTCTTTGCCAGCGTGGTGGTGGCGCTGCTCGCCTTCGACCTGGGCGTGCTGCACCGCGACGACCACGAGATCGGCATCCGCGAGAGCCTGTGGCTGTCGGGCGGCTACATCGGCGCCGCCATGCTGTTCGGCGGCTGGCTGTGGTGGCTGCTCGGCGCCCAGAGCGGCCTCGACTACTTCACCGGCTTCATGATCGAGAAATCGCTGTCCATGGACAACGTGTTCGTGATCGCGATGATCTTCTCGTTCTTCGCCATCCCGGGCCAATACCAGCACCGCGTGCTGTTCTGGGGCATCCTGGGCGTGATCGTGCTGCGCGCGCTCATGATCGGCCTGGGCGCGGCGCTAGTCACGCAGTTTTCGTGGGTGCTGTACCTGTTCGGCGCGTTCCTGCTGCTCACCGGCATCAAGATGCTATGGATGACCAACCACACGCCCGACCTGGAGAAGAACCTGCTGCTGCGCTGGCTTCGCGGGCACCTGCGCGTCACGCCCGGGCTGTACGGCAACGCCTTCTTCGTGCGCGCGCCGCACCCCGCCACCGGCCGGTCCGTGACCTGGGTGACGCCGCTGTTCCTCGCGCTGTGCATGGTGGAGTTCGTTGATCTGATCTTCGCCGTCGACTCGGTGCCCGCGATCTTCGCCATCACCACCGACCCGTTCATCGTTTACACGAGCAATATCTTCGCCATCCTGGGCCTGCGCGCGCTGTACTTCGCGCTGGCGGCCATGATCCACCGCTTCGCCTACCTTAAGTACGCGTTGGCCCTGGTGCTGGTGTTCATCGGTGGCAAGATCTTCCTGGTCAACCTCGTGGGCAAGATCCCCTCGCTGCTGAGCCTGGGTATCACGGCCGGCCTGATCGCCGGCGGCGTGCTCGTGTCACTGTGGAAGACGCGCGGCGCGGCATCCCAGAGGCCGGCAGACCAAGCTCCGGATGCCAAGGCCCGTACCCTGGAGCGTTGATCCCCGCCCGCAGCCTTGGCCATGACGAGCCCTGGCTGATTGCGCCGCATGCAGGCGCGACTGGCTGTTGACTGAGATTGACCTCGACACCACGACTATGCCCTTGGCCAGTGCGACCTGGGCCTGGGCTAGTGCCGAGTGGCACCAGGCAAAGCCCGCTGCCTGCGTGCGGCGCGGTGCCAGGCGCTGGCCGCCCAGCGGTAGGACGTGGTCGTCGATGTGTATGCAGGGCATCCACTGCTGGCCGCTGCCCAGTCGGCCACTCGGCCCAGGCGGAAGGGCGGCGGCAGCCACGCCAGCATGCCGCCCCCGCAGGCCGTCACGGGCGCGCGCGCTCGGCCTCCTGCCCCCAGGCCACGCATGGCGGCTGCCGAAGTCGGCCTGCCCCAGCGCGCTGTCCTTATCGAGCCACGATCCCCATACCAGCCCACCGGCGAGCCCTACAGCTGCACGCTCGGCGGCGTGGGCTGCGAGCCCATCCCGCCCAACAGAGTGCGCGTCTGGTCCACGCGGCTGCGCCACAGCAGTTCGCGCCGGGCCTGCGTCCAGGGGCGGTCGGCGGTCGACGCGCCCAGCCAGGTTGAGCACGGCGTCCATGGCGGGGCGTCGTCGTAATCCTGCAGCCGCGCCACGCCGCGCGCGCCGCAGCACAGCGCGCCCACCTGGTGCGGGCTGCGGCTCCAGACCCACAGGAGGGATGGCCGGGATTCGCAAAAAATCCGCCACATCTCCGGCTAAGCAGCTGATTTGAATAGGAAATCGATCGATGGATCGAGTGGTGGCACGCGCCGCTGCAAGTCCAGTAGGTAATCACCGAACCGGTTGATATGCTCGCGGCGGTATGGCGACAGACCCTTGAGCACTTCGGCATTCACTGGGTGCCCGCGTTCCTGCAAATCCTTGAGCTTGCGTGACATCCACTGGGCGTTGTGGAGGGTGACCATGTTGGCGACCAACGGGTTGTACTTGATCACCTTGCGCTGTTCGTGCCGCAGATTCTCGGCGATGATCCCGTCGCCACCAAACATCAACCACTGCGCAAAGTCATTGAACTGCTCGCTCTTGTTCGTTGCGGCATGAATGGTGCGACGGAGTTCCGGGTCGTCCAGGTACTTCAGCAAGAACACCGTGCGGATGACGCGGCCCAGCTCCCGGAACGCAAAGTACAGCTTATTCTTCGTGCTCTCCGAACCCAGCCGGCGCAGGATGGTCGACGGCGTCGTCTTGCCGGCCTTGATCGAGACGGCAACCCGCATCATGTCGGGATAGTGAGGCCAAGTTGAGCCTGGCGCAACGTCGGGAGGAAGAGGCCGCGAAGAAGCGGATCCGGGACCTGGAGCGTGAGTTGAAGCGCAAGGACGCCGCGCTGGCGGAAACCGCAGCGCTGCTGGCACTTGTCACTCTGTTTGCCGTTGCCTGGCACAACCTTTCCTTGCTCTCGGGCTTCCTTGCGCCATGTACGCAGGCTCACTGTCGTGACACCCGTTTCCTTGGCCAACTCCACAACCGATCGGTTCAAGGGCGGCATCATCTGCTCAACCACCCACTCCTTGTACTCCGCCGGATAACGTTTCATTCTCCAACCGCTTCCGCCCTCCATTGTCCTTCATCGAAAAGCGGCGGGGCGACAACTATCCTGACATGGAGGGATGAGCATTAAGTGAAATAAGGATCGAAAGTGGTCGGTGGTCGCCGCGATTTGACCTTCAAGAAAATGAAAGGGAGCGGTAGCACCATGGCTTCGGATAGACGCGTCGCAAGACAAAAAGGAAATCGACCTCTATTAGACGGGCACGCGTACGGTTATACTCCGCGCTTCACAACTAACGGGAAATCGACAATGGTCGCAGCAACCAAGGCAGCGAAAGCAACGAAGGTCGGGGCAGTTTCGAAGAGCAAGCCTGTCGCAAAAAAGGTAGCCGTGCCCACGAAGAAGGCCAGCGTGCTCGCGCGCGAGGCTCAGGCAGCGAAGAAGCGCTTGCTGAAACTGCGCGCGGACACCAAGAAGGCAATCGAAGCGGCAAAGCGCGAAGTCGCACAGGCGACGGAAGCCGCAAAGTCCGCAGCGCGATTTGAGAAGCAAGCCGCAAAGGATAAGCTCGCCGGCAAGAAGGCAAAGGCTGCGAGCGCCAAGAAGGCCCCAGGCAAAGCGGCCGCCGCAACGAAGGCGGCCCCGAAGAAGGCTGTGGTCGGTAGCAAAGCCTCCGCGAAAGCGACCCCGAAGAAGGCCGCAGTGAAAGCTGTGACCAAGAAGCGGGCTCCCGCAAAAAAGGCAGCTCCGAGCGTGGCAGCGCCTGAAGTTTCGGCGTGATCATTGCCCCGGTTGATACGATATTTCGCCAACCGGTCGATGATGAAAGATAGGCGCACAGCTTGCGCCCATCCTAATGCTCAGCTGAACCCTGCATCGAGCCAATCGGCTTCAGCAAATCATTGCCGGCTCGATCAACCGTTTGGATCCACGGTCTATTGCGCGTGGGTCATAGCTGGTGAGGCACGGAATATGGATTCCTCGACCAGCGTGAAGAGATTTATGCATCATACCGACTCACATCTGGAGCCCGAAGCCTCCGCAATCCGCGAGGCCCGACTTTGGCGAGACAAGGGGTGGACCGCCCGGGTCATCAAGAACGAGGATGGCGACGGCTGGGCTGTCGAGATGATCCAGGATGGCAGCGCCGAGCCGGCGCTTGTCGGTCCGTGGACGATGGGTCGAAACAAGGTCGATCCGAAGCCGCTCGATGCCACTGCGCACCAGACGCTGGTCAAGACTGCCTCCGAAGTCATCAGGCGGCATGAGCAGCAACTGCACGCTCAACTCAACAAGCAGTGCAATCTCGAGACCGATTCCGGAACCATCACCGTCAAGCTCGTCATCACGCCAGATGAATTCGAGCCCTTTGGCACGCTCACGGCCGCAGATCCTTTCGGTGAAGTCATTGCAACCGTCAAAGTACCGCCCGATTTTCGCCTGACGCGAGACAGCGCCGCCCGCTGGGCAGCTCAAGGCTTTGACAAGATCCGCTAATGCCGCAGTTCGTCGGCCGTTAGCGGACAGTGCCGGCCGTCCGAGGTGCCGCCGCGGAAATCAGATGGGCTGACGCCATTGGCCCGACGGAAGGCTCTGCTGAAATTGGCAACGTCGGTAAATCCGAGCCGGTAAGCGATCTGTGAAATCGGGAGCTTTCCCTCAAGCAGCAGCTTCCGCGCGCGTCCGTTACGCACTTCAGTACCGAGGTCGCGGAAACTGCTGTCTTCCTTCTTCAGATAACGGTCCAGGGTGCGCGCCGAGATGCCGAGCAAGCCAGCAAGCTCGTCCAGCGTAGGCTGGCTGTCCTCGGCTTCGTTCAACATCATGACCACCCATTCGGTCCAGTTGCCCTGTTCACTGTACTTTTGCAGCAGCGCCCGGCATCGCTCCTCCGCCATGCGTACGGCATGCGCGTCGGCCATCGGAAGCGCCGCGTCCAGGCTCCACGTATCGGCCATCATACGGATCTCCGGCAGCGACGACGCGCCGAAATGCACGCGCGCAGGTGCCAGCTCGCGATAGCGTGCCGCATGCGGTGGTGCTTCCATCGACATATAGATGTCGTAGACGGACGAGGGATTGCGCAACAAGGATTTGCATTGCAGGTGCGTCGAAACGGCAATCGCCTCCTGCATCAGGTTCAGCGTTTCCTTGGCCATTGGCAGCGCCGGACGGTAGATGATTTCCACGTGATTGCCGCTGCGCTGATAACTCATTCTGAACATGGGTGTCAGAAGCCTGTAGTAGCGGGAACACGTGCGCAGCAGTTGGTCCAGCGTGGTGCACGAGAGCATGGCGTACCCCAGGATATCGTGCGAGTTCAGCTTCAGGCGGCAACCCCACTCAAAGCCAATGTCGCTACGTCCAGTCACGCGCACGGCTTCTGCCAGCAAGCGATCGATCTGCGCGGTGGTGAGGCCGAAATCCGTTTCCCTGAGCCGGTCAGGATCAATGTCAACCGCCCGCAGCAGATCCCCCAGCGAAGTGCCGGCAGACTTGAAGTAATCGCCCATCAGCAGGAAATAGCGAGCGGGTAACAGGGGGCGGGCGGCGGCTTTCAAATTAGGCATGACAGAGAAATAGTGCCGGAGTACAGCGCCGAAGAAGTGTCTGAAAATGATAGGTCGCTGTCTGAAAATGACAAGTCAAGCGCGCGGCTATCTCCCCAGAATGGCTACCTGAACCGAGCCCCATCCGTCCAGGATGAGGCAACACAAAGGAGACAGTCCATGCTATTCGAATCCATCAACACCGGCTGCCTGGACGGCAACGATAGCCCGTGGATGCCGTTTGCGCCATACAGCAACGACGTGATGATCAAGTACTTCAAGATCGATCCGGTACGGGGGGAAACCATTACGCTGCTGAAGGCACCCGCTGGCATGGAAATGCCACGCCATCACCACACCGGAACTGTCATCGTTTATACGGTCCAGGGAAGCTGGCGCTACAAGGAGCACGACTGGATCGCCCATGCTGGCAGCGTTGTGTACGAGACCGCCTCCACGCGACACACGCCCGAGGCAGCGTATACCGAAGGCCCGGACATCATTACCTTCAACATCGTGGCTGGTGAGTTGCTGTACCTCGACGACAAGGACAACATCATCGCCGTCGAGAACTGGAAGACTTCGATGGACCGTTACCTCAATTATTGCGAGGCCAACGGCATCAAGCCCAAGGACTTGTCGACCTTCGAGGGTTGACCTTTCTGCCCGCGCGTACTTACTGCTCGCGCGGAGCTATTGCGCGCTGCTCCGCGTGACCACCATCCCCGGGCAGCGTAGTACATCAGCAAACCAGAGATCCAGCACGTACGCAAAGGCCCGTTGATGGTTGCTGCGGTGCCCGCCAGCGCTTTGCGCGGCCACGCCACCTCGCGCCCGCCGGGGGAATCTTGCGCTACAAGCTGCGACGTGCGAGAGACAATCCGTGGCAGTTCCCAACCTGAAAGGCAAGCAGGTCCTCGTGACCGGCGCCGCATCCGGCATTGGCCGTTCGACGGCCATGGCGTTCGCGCGTCATGGCGCGAATCTAGTCATATCCGATATCAATCCCGCCCTGCTGGAGAGTACCGCCTACGCGGTTCGTGCGCTCGGCGTGCAATGCCTGACATATGAGACCAATGTCGCCGACGAAGCAGCGATGCGCGACTTCGCCGATGCGGTGCACACGAAAGTCGGCTGCATCGACGTGCTTGTCAACAATGCTGGCATCGGATACATCGGGCCGTTCCTGCGCAGCCCCGTGGAATCGTGGCGACGTCTGCTGGATATCAACGTGATGGGTGTCGTACATGGCTGCCACTATTTCGGGCAGCGGATGGTCGAAGCGGGTGGCGCGCGCCAGATCATCAACGTGGCATCGCTGGCCGGTATTGCACCGGCTCCGAACATGAGTGCCTACGCGGCATCCAAGCACGCGGTGATGGGCTTGTGCGATGTGCTGGCGATGGAACTGACCGACACCGAGGTCGGTGTGACAGCTATCTGCCCGGGCATCATCAACACGCCGATCACGAATGCAAAGGGCGCTGTATCGGAAGCCATCACCGACGAACAGATCGACAGGCTGCGCGCATATTACAAAGCCAACGGCGTTTCGCCCGATGCGGTTGCCGCCGCCATCGTGGATGCGGCACGCAGCGGCCGCCCACTGGTACTGGTCGGCCCGTACGCCAGGCCGATGTATCACCTCAAGCGCATTTCACGCAAGCTGGTCAGGTCGATGACGATCAGCGACGCCAGGAAGAACGGCTACCTCGATGCCGTGAAGTAGACCTAAACACTCCAAAACAGATAGGAGGAGACATGATCGCACTGACTCGCACACCGTGGCTTCGGCACGCTTTCGTCGCGCTGCTTGGGGCAACAGTACTTCATGCAAACGCGGGCACGGCAGCACCAGTAGCCGCCGACGCGCAGGAAATTGCCAAGGAAGCCTACATCTACGCCTATCCAATGGTACTGATGGAAGTGACGCGACGCGTTTCGACCAACGTCGAAGCACCGGATCCCAAGGGCGGTATTCGCGCACCGATGAACCAGTTCGCGCAGGCGGCCGCCTTCCCCGACGACAAGTTCGACGCAGTGGTTCGCCCGAACGCTGACACCCTGTACTCTTCGCTGTGGTTCGACGTCACACGTGAGCCGCTCATCATTTCCGTTCCGGATTCCGGTGGTCGCTACTATCTGCTGCCGGCGCTCGACATGTGGACGGACGTCTTTACCTCTCCCGGTACGCGCACAACCGGTAATGGCCCGCAGCAGTTTGCCATTGTCGGCCCGCGCTGGCATGGCAAGCTTCCGGTCGGCATGCCCACCTATGTCTCACCGACAGCCGTCGGCTGGATGATCGGCCGGACGCAGACCAATGGAGTTGCCGATTACGCATCCGTGCACAAGTTCCAGGCCGGCCTCAAGGCCACGCCGCTCAGCGCCTGGGGCAAGCCCGGATACGTGCCACCCAAGGGCAAAATGAACACCCGGCAGGACATGAGCGCGCCGGTGGAACAGGTGGCAAGAATGGACACCGCGAGCTACTTCGCCATATTTGCCGAGTTGATGAAGGACAACCCGCCGCATGCGAACGACTATCCGATTGTTGACCGCATCGCACGCATGGGGCTGGTGCCGGGACAGTCCTTCCATATGAACCGTCTGGCGCCAGAAATGCAAGCTGCACTCCGGGCCGCTCCCGAGGCCGCGCGGAAGGAGATCGCCCAAGCGCTGCCTCGCGCCGGCTCCGTAGCCAACGGCTGGCGAATGATCGGCAACCCGATCGGCACATATGGGACCGACTACCTCCGGCGAGCAATGATCGCCCTGGTTGGCCTAGGCGCAAATCCGGTCGAAGACGCGGTTTATCCGTTTGCGATGATGGACGCTGACGGCAAGCCCTTCGACAGTGCGGCGAAGTACGTCATCCACTTCGACAAGGAGCAATTGCCGCCGGCGCGCACCTTCTGGTCGCTGACGATGTACAACGAGCGGCAATTCTTTGCAGCCAATCCGATTCACCGCTTCGCCATCGGTGATCGGGATTCGCTCAAGTACAACGCCGATGGCTCGTTGGATCTGGTGATCCAGCGCGACCCGCCCAAGGGCACCGAATCCAACTGGTTGCCCACGCCGGCGGCAGGCAGCTTTTCGATGAACCTCCGCTTTTACCTGCCCAAGCCCGAGGCGCTGGACGGTACGTGGAAGCCGCCGGTGGTCCGGCGCGTAGCTGGCTGATATCCGAATGCCCGCACGCCGGGGGAGCTGGAAAGGGAGCATCGATGCACTTTGCATCGCTTGAGTGAGCCGGCAAGAGCCCAAGGGATCCGCACCGTCGATGCCGCCAGGAGAGCTAGCGATGAAATTCGCATTCGTCTTAACTACCGCCATCGCCATGACGTGGTCTGGCGGTGGAAAACGCGGTCCTGAACTACGGCAAGCCGCTGCCGCAGGCGGACGCAAAAATCACGATGTCAAAGGCAACGCTTGATGCCATCCAGCTCAAGGAAACGACGATCGAGAACGCCATCGCAAAGGGGGACATGAAAGTCGAAGGCCGACGCGAGGCTCTCGGCGAATTCCTGGGCTTGCTGGATTCCTTCTCGTTCTGGTTCAACATCGTGACGCCATGAAGACCAACCCGACTGCACTGATGGCCGTGCTGGCCGCCGGCTGGCTGGCACTGGCGCCGAGGCCGGTCGCCGCCTGTGGATCCGACGTTGTTCTCGGCGATGAAGTCGGAGCCGCGCATCCCGCTTCGATCGGGGTCGCTTTTGCAATGAACGACGCGTTAGGCACTGGCGCGCTCGCAAGCTTAGAGCAGCCCAAGGGTCAATCCACTACCGATGCCAAGCATGGCCACGGCAACGATGATTTGCACGGCAGGCAGCGTAACCTTCTTCAGCAGGTACCTGCCCGCTACGGCGCCAACAAAGGCGCAAATCGTGCCAACAGCCACCGGCCGGAGTAGCGCTTGCACGTGTGCAAACTGGTTTGCGAACGTCGCCGTGCCATACACCGCCAAGCGTGCTGCATCGACGATCACAGCTGAGACGACTCCCGTCGCTACGAAGGCCTCTTTGGATAATCCCGCTTTCAAAAGGAACGCCGAGCGCAGCGCGCCCTGATTGCCGGACAGCCCGCCGAAGAAGCCGGAGACCAAGCCGCCCAAAGGCAACCAGCGTGGCGGAAATGCCAGCGCCCGGAACCGAGGTGACAGCTCGAGCAAAGCGAAGACCACGATCAGCGGCCCGATGACCGCGTTGACGGCAGTGATCTCAAAATGCCGACCACCGATCGCATAGCGAGCGATCGCGGGTAATCTGTCGACAGCACTGAGCGCGCCAGCGCCTGCCATCGCGGCCAGAGTGGCTGGCGCGCTGAAGCGCAAGACCACCCGCCAGTCTGCCTGCCGAGCCAGCAGGCCCAGCTTGAAGAGGTTGTTGGCAAGGTGAACGACCGCTGTGGCGGCGATGGCAAGTGGCACTGGGAAGAAGAGCGCAAATACCGGCATCAGGAGCGTGCCCAGGCCAAAGCCCGAGAACAGGGTCAGTCCGGACGCCAGCAGCGCCGCCGCGCCGATCATCATGAGCTCCATGAAAGCGTCGTTCCTTGTCACATTGCGTCATCGTCATGGACGTTTCGAGGGGGAGCTTCAACTGATGCTCAGCATGCCGGCTTCAGAGACTCTCCCCGCTCTCTCCATGCATTAGCCGGTCTTCTTGCGCCTGCGTGACCCAGTCTTCGCGCCCATGCGCGGTCGGCCACGTCCGGCTCTGTCTGTTAAGGATTGTTCGACGCCTGCCCACAGGCGCCACCGCCGCTCACTGTCCTGCAGTCGAGGGCAGGCATCAACAATCCTTAACGCCTTCAGTCAACTGAGGGGGAAGGCGCCGGTCGTCGCTTGCCGCCCTTTATAGTCGTTCGCGCACGGCTCAGCGTGCGACCGCAATTTGAGCCAAAGCAGTCGCTCGCAGCGCCCCACCTGCCCCGCCGTTCAGGCAGGGAGGTGCCTTCTTGCTGCGCCTGCGCTAGCGACTGGCGTGTAGGCATGCATCAGATATGCGTAACCTCGACGGGGTGATCGAATTCGTCGACCACCATCGCGAGGACGACAATAAGCTCGAGTCTGCGCGCGGGGAGGTGAGGCTGTACCCCTCTGTCAGGCGCACTGCGCCGAGGGCAATTGACTGCGGAGCGCATCCATCCGCGCGTAGAAGTCGTCTACCT
>Ga0102589_1004519_pt1 | contig 13020 bp, 20 predicted proteins | sample AraplaMF_Col_mLB_FD_76858 | JGI IMG/M metagenome (GOLD analysis project Ga0102589, IMG submission 76858) | Arabidopsis root microbial communities from the University of North Carolina, USA - plate scrape MF_Col_mLB | ecosystem: Host-associated > Plants > Roots > Endosphere | place: USA... | reverse complement strand
GTATATTGTTTATTACAACCACAAACGAATAAAAGTAAAATTAAAAGGATTGACCCCTGTAGAATACAGAATTCAATCCTCATTCGCTGCTTAGATAAAGGGTCTAACTTTTTGGGTTCAGTTCATACTGGGTGGCTTTTTATTTTGTTATCTATAATAAGACAAACACAATTTAGAATTTCCTATTTTAGTTAATATATATTACTTAAATCTGGAAAATCATTGATAGTTCTTTGTTGTTTCTAAAATGTTTATCAAACGCTGCTTTCCTTGTTCAGCTGTAGAAATCATCTCATCAAATAATTCTTGAACCGTAGGAACATCATTAATTAGTCCGATGACTTGTCCAGCCCAACCAAATCCTTCTCCTTCATTCCCATTGTAAATATATTTGCAGTTTGCCTTACCACTCACCATATCTTTTAAATCTTCATAAGTTGCCCCTTTTTGTTCTCGTTCAATAATATCGCTAGTATATTTTGATTCTAAAACTCGACCTGGATTCCCTAATGTTTTCTTAATAATGACTGTATCTGTCTCTTTTCCCTTCACAAGAGCTTCTTTGTATACAGGGTTTGCATGTACACACTCTTGTGTAGCAATAAATCTTGTTCCCATTTCTATTCCTTCTGCTCCAAGGGCAAATGCTGCTAATAAGCCTCTTCCATCTCCAATGCCTCCACTAGCTAGTACGGGAATGGACACAGATTCAACTACACGAGGGATAAGGACCATTGTACCAATATCATCCCGTCCTAAGTGGCCGCCTCCTTCTTGTCCTACTGCCATTACGGCATCAGCCCCAAGTTCCTCAGCCTTTTGTGCTTGTCTAACTCCTGAAACTAGAACAAGAGTTTTGATATTTTCTCCTTTTATTCGTTCAAAAACAGGTTGAGGATTCCCTCCCGTTATGGAGATAGCCGGTACCTTCTCCTCAATAGCCACTTCAAGCAAGTCTTTATAATGCCCATCATGCCTCGCAATTGCAAAATTCACCCCAAACGGCTTATCGGTCATGGCACGTACTCTACGAATTTCTTCTCGAAGCTTTTCTGGAGTTCCTAGAGTCGCAGCTGTAATTTGCCCAAGTCCACCAGCATTCGAGACAGCTGAAGCTAATTCAGCATAAGCTAAGTAGGCTAATCCTCCTTGAACGATTGGATATTGAATTTCAAAAATTTCAGTTATTCTTGTTTTCATAAGTTTTCCTCTCCTTTGTTAAATGATAGCTTGTTTTAACCATTTCATATATTTCTTTTTCTGGTATGGTACCGTCTAGAATGATAGAATTCCAATGTTCTTTATTAAGGTGATAAGCTGGTACTATGGAATGATAAATTTGGCGTAAATGACGATTTACCTCTGGTTCACCCTTTACGTTTATCCAAATATGATCGTCTCTCTCAAAAATCCATGCAAAAACTTTTTGATTTTCTTTATGCCTAATGGTAGTCCAGTTTTTATCTCGAAACGGTTCATCTTCAAATACATTCCTATATTTCATGCAGTAATTAATAGCTTCTTGTCTACTTTTCATAAATTTCCCTCCTTTCATTTGTTTGAATAAAGATTTACGTAAATGAAAGTTAAGAAAGCTTGATGTCTATGCTCGTTTACTACTATTAATTCCTTGCCAAAAGAGATCCTTTTCTCTAAACGCTCTGATCTTCCTCCATACAATATCTTTACAAATAATCCATCTAGAATGGTGAGATAGGCTGCCGTAGCAGTATCAGCACTAAATTTAGATTGTAATAAATGATCTTTTTCTTCAAATACTAATTCTAACAAACAATCTAAACTATTCGTTAATCGGTAAGATTTACGTATTATTAGCTCTTTGAGTTGTTGTGGAGGAAAATATAATGAATAAAGAAGAATTTGAATTGGCCATTAAACAACTCCCCGATATAAGATATGAATATTTTATCAAAAAGTTGCTGAATGAATAAGTTAGGTGGGTCAGTATAAGAATAATAAATCGACATTGCTACTCCTCCTACTTATTTTCATAATTTAATAACCACTTTTCCTTTTGGATGACCCTTTGCAACTAAGTTTAGTGCTTCGTTAATATTATCAATTGTAAAATTAGTAGGATCGATAGCTGGAACAATATTGTTTTCTTCAATAATGTTCGTAATTTTTTCTAACTGCTTTCCATCAGCTCTTACGAAAAGAAAGCGATATTGAACAGCCTGTTTTTTTGCTTTCCTATCAAATTTAGCACCAACTAGTCCAAAAAGGATTTGTTTCCATTTAGGAAAACCTCGATCTATTGCAAACTGCTTATTTGGTCCTGTACGAAGACTTAGTAAGCGACCACCTGATTTGATAATGGACAATTCTCTGTCAAATTCATCTGCACCGAGTGTATCAATAACAAAATCAACTTTGTCTAGTATTTCCCAATAATTTTCCTTTGTGTAATCGATATATTGATCCGCACCAGCATTCAACGTCCTTTCTTTAGCAGAAGGACCCCCAGAAACAATGACCTTTAATCCCATTTCTTTAGCAATTGGAACAGCCATTTGGCCAAAGCTTCCGGATCCTCCTGGAATGAACACTGTTTGCTCTTTTTTCACTTCTAACTCTTCTGTTAACCCTTGAAATGCCGTCAAACCAGTTAGAGGTGCAGCAGCTCCGGTGACATAATCTAAATTTTTCGGCAAATGCCAGATGGCTGCTGCATCAACTGCAACATACTCTGCAAATGCTCCAATCTTCTCAATAGGGAGTCTTGTATAAATAGAATCTCCTACCTTAAATTCATGTACATTTTCACCAACTTTTTCAACTATTCCAGTTAGTTCATTTCCTAATGTAAGAGGCATTTCATAATCTTGAATTAGTTTTACGCTTCCTGTAATATTTAATATTTCAAGTGGATTTATGGCAGCCACTTTTACCTTTACTAATACTTCGTTATCTTTAATACTCGGTATAGGAATATCAACGACTTGTGCTTCAATTTTTTTTGAGTATTTTTGTATTTGAGCAGCTTTCATACTCTTCATCTCCTTTTTAAAAAGAAACCACCAACTCTTACATTGATGGTTTCAATTTTTATTATTTCATTCATTGTAGGATAGTCTGTGTACCCTTCTTCACTCTTATTATTATAAAATGGTCCTTATAATTTGCTCATATAACTTCTCATATTAATCGTTATATCATTTTTATAAAGATGTTGAATCTAGGAATGAATTTACATTTTTAGCAAATAATTCAGGAAATTGAAATAGATGTCCGTGACCAGAGTCAGGATAGATAATGAGTTGTGCTTTTGGTAAGTGTTCAGTTAGTATATAACTATTTTTGGTCGGAACCATAACATCATTAATACCATTCGTTACAAGTACAGGGTGTTTTATGTTTTGTAACCATTCATAATCATGATTAGATTTTTGTTTAGCCCATTTTGCAATGGCTTGTAATTGTGCCTCTTTTACTTGTTCTGAACTGTTTACTTTTTTCTGATTAAAAATTCTTTGTAGTGAAGCCATTCCTGCAGATTTACTTGTTTCGGTTTGTTCGTAGAAAAAGAACATAAAATCATTTATTCCATCTTCTTCCGTTCCGCCGTGACGATTCATTCTTTTAAAAATCTCTGGATTTGGATTAATACCAGATTCAGGTGAAGTACCTGCCATAATAATTTTTCTTACTAAATCTCCTTCTTGTAAAGCTAGCTCTTGTGCAACCATGCCACCAATGGAAAAACCAAGAATGTCAACTTGTTCTAATCCAAGAGCTTTTATAAATGTTGCTGTATCTTTTGCCATATCAGCAATTGTAGTAGGCGTTAGTCCATCGGTCTCACCAACCCCTTTATTGTCAAATAAGATTACTGGGCGTGTTTTTGCAATAGGTTCAATCATGTTTGGATCCCAGTTTTCCATCGTTCCTCTAAAGTGAACAAGAAATACTACTGGTATACCATCTTGTGTACCAAATTTTCTATATGCGTAACGAGTTCCATCTGCTTCAATAAATTCTGATTCTGTTGGTATTTTAAAGTTTGTCATTTGTGTATTCCTCCTTAGAAATTAAAAACGATTTTATAAGTATGCATTATGATGGTTTGTTTCATAATAATTTTAGAATGAACGTTCTAAAAAAGAAAAAAAGAAAGCTAGTCCAACACTGAAAGTGCTAGAGTGATGATGCCTTCTAATTCTTTTTTGTTGTAATTAGTTTTTATTAGTACTCTTATACCTACCAAATTGTTGTGTAAGAAACGAGATGTGTTATCAGGATTGAGCTCTTTTGCTAGTTCTCCACTAGTTTGGCCCTGTTTTATAAGGTTATTAAACATATCTTCAGTACGGTTAAACATTTTTGTAACTATGCTTCCAATTTCTTTGTCCAACAAAGATAATTCAATGGCTGCATTTACTGATAGACAACCTTTTGGGTATTGTTCAATAGCATTCAATGTGAAAATAAAAACATCACGTATCGTCTGTTTAATAGATGAAGAGTTACTAATTATGCTTTCCATCTCATTGACGATGAGCTCTTCATAGTGATTCAGGGAAGCTAAAAACAATGAACGCTTGTCACCAAATGTGTCATATATACTCCTGCGGTGTATCCCCATATGATCAACCAAATCTTGCATAGATGTTTTTTCATAACCCTGTTCCCAGAACAGCTCCATTGCTTTTCTTAATACTGCTTTTTCGTCAAACTCTTTACTTCTAGCCATTTTATTTCTCCTTAAAAGAATCTTTGGATTAATACTAATAAATACAAACGTCATAATCTATTGTAGAATGAACATTCTAAAATGAATACATGAATTTCAAACCATGATTAAATAATACTCTTTTTAGAACGACTAGTAAAGAATTATAACTAACCATTAATTTCTAAAAAATCTACTACATATCACAATGTTATCCATTAACTTTCACTTAAGGGTACCGCCAAACATTTCTTCTATTCGTTTAGTTTCTTCAGAATTGTTTTCTTCCACTTTTTCAATTAATGGATCAAACTCTTCTACAGATGCACTCATACCAAATAAACAAGAAATAGCAATTAGAAAAAACATCTGATCCCTTACTCAATCAAACTGCCCCTTTAGTTGTATAAGAACCTGAAAGAAGAAGAGAAAAATTAAGACAAGAAGAATTAAAAAGAAACCCTTGACTTTATTCCTTTAACGTTTTGAAACAGAATTAAATACATCGTCCGTAAAAGTATACTTTTAGGGACAAACATTATGGTTTATAAGAATCTCCAACGCATATATTCTCCATCTAATAAGGACTTATATAAACCGTATAATACTCATCCCCCACTCGTTAGGAGAACGATTTAATATGAGACCTCTAATGATGACATCTAATGCTGACCAATACAGCAATAAGAAAGCCTGCTTCAGCATAAGACCTGTACTCCAATTCCAATGCTTGAACTCTTTCATCGTCATGTTCTATAATGCGTAAAATTAAAAGTCTTTTCGTGAGTAGTTGTATTAGTAATTTCCTCATACTACCTCTTATTTTCTTCAAAACAAATCAAATAATACGTTTAGGAGGTGTTTTTATGCCAGAACACGGTTTCAATCAAACACATAATAATAACAATCATAGCAATAGTTATGATACAAATGGTGGAAGTATCCAACCAGTAGATGTACCCCAATCTGTCGGAAATAAAATTCCTGCTGAAAACGATGGACTAACTGGAAAAATAAATGCAAACCTCGGATACCATCCAAAAAAATAACACGAAAAAACCGCCCTACAAAAGTAAGGCGGTTCTCCGATAAGTTTTATCTTACAAAACTAAAACCATGTAGAATCTTTATATTTTGGAAATTATACCATTTAACAAAAAAAAGAGCAACTCTAAAGTTACTCTTTCTCTCAGCAAAAACTAAAACAAAATGTGTGCATTGGTGCTCAAGGAGTGTTCACTAAAGTATAAATTTACCGACAATGAATTTTAGTTATTTTGTATTAAAATATACTATTTCTTGAATAAAGAAGCCCTACAAGAACGTATGTTTGACTTTTTTGAGGTGGCTATGATATATTTCTTGTCTATACACACTATACATAGTAGAGAATGAGGTAAGTAGATATGAAAAAAGCTGAATTAATTGATGCTGTTGCGTCAAAATCAGAATTAACAAAACAAGACACAAAAAAAGCCATTGATGGACTATTTGCAACGATTTCTGCCACACTGGCAAACGAAGAGAAAATTCAAATTGCTGGATTTGGTACATTTGAAGTACGTGAACGTGGAGAGCGTACAGGACGTAACCCACAAACAGGTGAACAAATTGTCATTCCAGCTACAAAGGTTCCAGCCTTCAAGCCAGGTAAAGAATTTAAAGAAGCTGTAAAATAAAAAAAAGACTTACACGAACTCTCCAGAAACTTGCTCTGGAGAGTTTGCATAGATCCAACAAAAAAAAGATGAGACGAAGTCACCATACCATATGGAAACACTTATAAATTACGCTTTAATGCCAAATTTAAATTCAATCTCATGCTTTAAAATCTCTACTCCTCGTGGGCTTAGTACAATTCCTTTTGCATATTCCCTGTTTTGTGAGGTCACTTCACCGGTAATGATACATTCATTTTGGGCTTTGTATTTCTGAAGAATAATGTGATTGCCATCAACAAATATTTCTACAGGATCTTTTTCTTTGATAGTAAGAACCTTCCGTAACTCCACAGGAATTACAACACGACCCAACTCGTCTACCTTTCGCACAATACCCGTTGTTTTCATATTTTCCCCAACCTCCAAAGATAAAATAAAGGACATGAACTCTAGATATCCTTTTATAAAATTAATTGTTTGCTGCACCAATTGTTTATTCTTATAGAAAAACAAAGGGGTTTTGTTGTCTCTTCTTTGTTAAAAAGTAATTTAGCACGAGAATAAATAGTTGCACAAATTACTTAGTACTGTCCCCTTACATTTCTTTTACTGTTTCTTTTAAATTGTTCTTTCACATACGTACACGTACGCTCATGATCACGCGAAAAAAAGTGATCCTTTTTATGGTACACTTTTACTCCACAAGATGGACAAGCAAAAAAGCCAATTGTTAGCTCACCGGGCACCTCATGTGCATAAAACTCACCAGTTGCTGTAAACATCACTACATGATTAGCTTTTTCGGTTTTGGCTCTCATCCCTATTCCCCCTTACCCATATTTTTCATCTACTTCTATGATAAGGTTTATATGGTAATAACACAAAAAATAAGCAGCACCCTATGTTTTGGCACGAGATGCTGCTTTTATTGTTGTTTCCACATAGACTGTATGTACCATTTTCATTCAAGTCTAACTAAAGTTTTCTTAATAGATTGCAAGGAATGTCTCAAAGAATGTGGACTATCTTGCTATTGCTATAAAAAATCCAAGAATCCCTGTTTACTTTATGGAATTTCCATCTATACTTTTTTAATTTTATTAAAGTCTTTATTTATATAAAAGAATGTTTTTTTAGCATTTTAAAAATTAAAGTGATTTTGCATAAACAACAATAATAATATGAAATATGATATATTTTTATTGTTAAACGATAAATCATATGTTAAATTTGTATTTGAAATTTAATAAATGAGGTGCTTTATTATGAAACAAACTTCAACAATATTTTTAAAGATGGCTCTTTTTTTTATGGGAGCTCCAGTTCTTGCTTTAGGCATATACGGATTATTTTATTTAGCTAACAATACAGCAAATGCAGATTACTCCTACATACTATATCCTGCTGTAAGCATTATGTATCTTTCAGTTATTCCTTATTTTCTTACGTTGTATCAGGCTTTTCGACTTCTTATCTATATTGACCAGAACAAAGCGTTTTCTAACATTTCTGTAACAGCATTAAAGAAAATAAAATATTGTGCAATTGTGATTAGTGGCTTGTATGTGATAATGATGCCATTTGTTTTTTTGGCAGCAGATAAAGACGATGCTCCAGGCCTTATAATAGTGGGAATGGTTCCTATCTTTGCTTCATTAGTCATTGCAGTATTTGCTGCGGTCCTTAAAAGACTTTTACAGCAAGCGATTGATATAAAATTAGAGAACGATTACACAGTTTGAGGTGGATAAAGTGGCAATTATAATTAATATTGACGTCATGTTGGCTAAAAGAAAAATGAGTGTGACGGAACTTTCGGAGAAGGTAGGAATAACGATGGCCAATCTTTCTATCTTAAAAAATGGCAAGGCAAAAGCTGTTAGGTTTTCAACTTTAGAAGCTATTTGCAAAGCCTTAGAGTGTCAACCTGGTGATATTTTAGAATACAAAGATGAAGAAGATGCTTGAAACAGTCACAAATGAAGCAAGAGAAAGAACTTTAACGAGATTGGTTAAGGAAATTAGTTAATTAAAGACACATACATATCGAACAGAGGAGAAATCCAATGAGTTTTACTGGTCTAATTATGCTCTTTGTTTTATTTCTTATATTGGTTTTTGTAGTAGTTGGAGTAGTTTATCGTCGTAGAAATACTCAAAACAAACCATCATTATGGGGAATCGGAGTACTTTTACTACAATTACTACTAATCGTATTATTTTTCACTGAAATTACAGCAAAATTTAATGAACTATTTTTTGATATCCTTTGGTGGATCATAGTTGTATCTGGCCTCATCATTGGAATATGTAAATTTAAAAGGAATGTAATCCTTTCTATATTCAATATTCTCATCAGTCTTATATTAGCAATTTTTATGCTCCTATTATTGTTTATAACATCTATGTAATCATTAAAAATTGTTGATTATTTAACTATTTTATTGATTTTAAATAAGAATTTAAAGGAAAAGAGCAGCATTTCATGTTTTGTTATCATGGAATGCTGCTCAGATATTAATTGTTTTTCATTTTATAGCCTTTGAATTTATAACCGTATACGCTTGTAAGATCAACAAAGCTTTTATAAGAATACGTAATGGCAACCGGTGTACCAACTTGAACTTTATCATAAAGCTTTTCAATATCTGCATTGTGCATTCTCACGCAACCTTGGCTCACGTACTTTCCAATGCTGCTTTCATTGTTATTGCCGTGAATGCCGTATGTATCACCATACGTATCGTTTGCATTTAATCCTAACCAACGTTTTCCTAACGGATTGCGAGGATCGCCCCCAGGAATATGACCTGTATAATAAGGACGATTTTTAACCTTGTGCACGACTTTAAAAAAGCCAACAGGCGTTTTATCCCATGTTTTACCCGTTGCCACTGGATCAACAATTTCAATATAACCATTATGAAAATAGGCAAGCTTGTTGTAGTACTTGTTAATAATAATCAAATCTTGATTCGCTGGTTTACTTGCTGCTTCTGTTTTTACCTGATTTACTCCACATAATGCGACCATTAATAATGTAAGAACGGTCATTAATTTCATAAACATGTTCTTCATAAAAACTCTCCTCTTTTTTATATTTTTACAAGAAACGAAAAAAGCACCTTCCAATTAGAAAGATGCTTTTTCATCACAATCATTTATAAATAAATACCTAGTTAATTTACGGTTTTGACGTGCAGAGAAACGCTCTCTGACGAAATTAACTTTTATTTTGCTTATAACTACTCACTCGATGCAAATTTGAGCACTTTAAAAACGCTTGTTAATCAATATTTAGAAAGTAATCAAAGTCACTAGTTATTTGAACTACATATTCCACTTCATGACTATGATTTTCCTTGAGTATACGATCATTTACTTTTTTTCCTGATTCATAATAATAGTTACTTAAAAATCTCCTTGTTCCTTCTTTATCTCTGTAATAATCACCCTCTGGACTTTCGACTTTCTGAAAGTCACCTTGAAAGTAAATTTCAGGTTCTACACCCCTTTTATCACTTTTAGGGTATTTAAATAATCCTGCTTTTTGATAATACATCAATATCTCTTCTTTGCTTAGTCTGGTAGATAGTCTTACTGACGCAATAACTCCCCAATAACCACCACTACCACCGACAAGATGTTTTCCATTAGCTTGCTCATTTTCAATAACTTTTGTTTTAGGTGGAAGAGGATATTTAAATAATTGTTCAGCAAAATCATTGGAGACCCTGTCTTTATCAGTCCAATTTGTCAATCCTAAAACTAATACTACAATCAATATTATTGCTACTAAAAGCAGCATACCTAACTTGCTACATACTGTTTTCCTTATAAAATTCATATACAAGAGACCTCTTCTGCTGCGTTTTACTTGTTTAGATTTCTAAATTTACTTACTGATTTTTTCTGTATGGCGACAATCTGGAAAAGAGGAACAGCCAAAAAAACGAGTGCCATTCCCATCTCGTACAACTAGATCTTGCCCACATTTCGGACATTTACGAGGTTCTGGTGTGATATTTCCAAAAATTTCCCGTGCTTTGAAAACAGGTTTGACCTCATTAATAAACTTTTGAAGATCCGCCCGATCTACTAGGGTCACATCACATACAGCTGCTAACTCTTTAGCCTGTTTCGTAAAATAACTATTGGTCACGACCCACGCTTGATTGGCTTTATAATAGGCTTTTGCTGCGTACACTTCTTGTACTGCTGAAAGACTGACCCTATTTTTAGCACTATACCGTTTGGCTTGAATGACAACCTTTTCTTTACCTTTCATCACTAGATCAGCCCCAAAATCACCTGATTTTGGCGTTATCTGTGGTTTGTATCCTAGTTGTTGAAAAAGTGCTCGCAAATATACCTCAAATTGATACCCATCCATCTTATCAATATAAGGCATACCTGATTGGGCTAACTCTTTCATATACCTCCGTTCACGAATCACACGGTAAGCAAATTGAGAAAGCTTAAATAAAATGATGATAAGAAAAAGATAAAATACACTTTGAAACACTTTATCCATTCATTGAAAGCTCCTGTTCTGTTTGTTTATTCCGGAGACGTGATGCCACAGGTTGAATGCTTTTTCCATTCTTCTTTAACTCGTCGTTCCAATCTTTCGCTCCCTTTGGAATATCTACTCTTATTAAATCAGCATTAACGATTTGGTGCATTTTGTCAATAAATTCTTTTCCTCCTTGGTCATTATCGACAGCTAACACCATTTCTTTAATGCTTAAGCCTTCTCTTCGAGCTTCGATATAAGATTGAGCAACAGTTTTAGGTTTTAAGCCATTCATACTAATAAGACGTGTATTCTGCAAACTATTCTCTTGTATACTCCAATAAGAAATCAGATCAATTGGGCTTTCAAAGAAATGAATCTTATTTGGGCGACCAACATCAACTGAAAAGCCTGTATGTGGGTTATCGTTCGGTAAGATTTGTTTAAAAGAACCTCGTTTATTTTTTATCAAGGCTGTTCCTTGTCGATCTGCCCCGATCACTTTTCCTTTGCCCCCATGCTCACGCCATTTAAACACCACATTATTTCTTTTGTCCTGGGCGATTAAGTCTTTTTGAAGGAGCCAATTCACTAGTTGACTTCATCGCATCCAACGTTTTAGGCTTTCTTTTACCTCGTTCACGAGTAGGTTGTGGTTCTACTGTCGCAATATGAATATGAATGTTCCTTGTATTATAGTGTATGGCAGCTGACCAAACAGCCGAACCATTTAACCTTTCCCTTTTAAGCATTTCCTTCATGGACTGACGGGTAATCTCCATTAATTTTTTCTCATCCACTGTATGAGTATGAGCGTCATATAAACCATTTTCTTGGAGCCAAGGATTATGAAATGTGATGACATCTTGCCACATAATACTGTTATTTTTTTGTGCTTTTTCAAACAAATTTTTTAATTGCTTTTTCTCCTGCCCATTCAATTGATTCGATTGATCCGTAAATAAAGAAGAAGTTTTATCAGGGTTGGCTAAGTAATCCTGATAAAGAGTAAACAGTTTTTCGTGTGCACCATATTCTTTTTTGGCATCTTCACGATCCACATAATCGACGTACTCTTTATATGCTTTTAGATTAGATGTCACAAATTTTGTTTTTAGTACGACTCCTGGTGTAACAGTAGACGCACTCATTCCTCATCTTCTCCTGTCATATCTTGAATAAATCCATTGATGGTTTCAATTGCCACTGCACATTTTTCCATCATTTTTATATTTTTATAGATGATATTTTCGAGTTCTGCTTCACGATCCTTTTGTTCCTGAAAAACAGCCAGCGTTTCAACCTGACCTTTTAAGAATTCTTGACGAGAAATCTTTTTTTCTTTTGCAATCTCATCTATTTTTTTTAAGGCAGTTGGATCAATATCTCGTAAAAGAATATCCATAACATTCGTTCCTTTCCTGTAAATTGTGGTTTCCCACTATAAAAGAGAGAAGAGCATAAGGGGTTTTTGCCCCCACCATAGGTGTGGGGCTAGGCAGAGCCTAGCAAAACCGTGGGTACAAAGAAAATCGCTAAATGTCCCCTTTACGTCCCCTTTTTTTGGTGTACGTCCCTTTTACGTCCCCTTTTAAAATCCCAATGTCCCCTTTATGTCCCCCTATTTTGGAGCCATGTCCCCTTTGCGTCCCCCTGTGTTTTTTCACTTCATGGCTAAATCTTGTTGCTTTTCATTCAATTTTTGGAGCTTTTCTTGTAAACTTTTTTGTTCATCTTTATAGAGCTGAATGCTTTCATCACTCGACTGAATGGCATCCTTTTTCATCGCAATTTTTGATTCCGTATCGGCTTTTTCCTCCTGCACTTGGTACTTCATATCACGTTGTAATTCGTTCATTTCTTGTTGCGTTTGACGCTTATGTTTGGCTTCTACTGTAATTGCTTTTTCATAGTTTTTCATTTTCTTTTTGACAAACTGCTTTTCTAAATCATTAACCAAAAGCGCATATTCTTGTTTGTTTTTTGTTCCTTTTCCTTCTTCACTTTTTGTTTTTCGTTGGTCAGAATAGAGTGTCGTAATTAACACATGAGCATCTATTTCCTCTGTTGAATCTGTTTCTGAATCTCTCGTTACGTCATCCACGTTTACTGTTTCTTTTTCTTCATTTTCTTGATAAAGATCAAAGGCA
>Ga0102589_1004518_pt1 | contig 13024 bp, 7 predicted proteins | sample AraplaMF_Col_mLB_FD_76858 | JGI IMG/M metagenome (GOLD analysis project Ga0102589, IMG submission 76858) | Arabidopsis root microbial communities from the University of North Carolina, USA - plate scrape MF_Col_mLB | ecosystem: Host-associated > Plants > Roots > Endosphere | place: USA... | reverse complement strand
ACGATAGTGCAGAAATACGGAAACATTTAGCAAACTTACATTTCCAAGTGTTGCAAAGTGATAAGTATGATGCGACTTTTATTAAATAAACTCGGTGCAGAGAGCACCGAGTTTATTTTTATGTACAAGCACTTTTTTTCTATCTCTGGGTATGATGGGTAGTAATACTTAGGTGAGAGGGGAAAAGGTGATGAAACAAAGTAAAGAAGAGTTTATAAAGAGTGAAGGCGCTGATTTCCCTGGGAAAACATATGTAGATTGTGTATTACAACATGTATTTGAGTTTCAGAGAAATTACTTATTAAAAGATATGTTTCAAGTGCATAAAGCGCATATTGCGATGCTGACTGAAGAGAATTTAATGAAAAAGGATGAAGCAAAAGTTATATTACACGCACTGAAAAAGATAGAGGGAATTCCAAAAGACCAATTGCTATATACAGAGCAGCATGAAGATCTCTTTTTTTTAGTGGAACATTTAATTTCTCAAGAAGCGAAATGCGATTTTGTAAGCAATATGCATATTGGTAGAAGTAGAAATGATATGGGTGTAACGATGTATCGCATGAGTTTAAGGCGATATGTACTACGATTAATGGAACATCATTTGTTATTGCAAGAAAGTATATTGCAACTTGCTGCTGATCATAAAGAAACGATTATGCCAGCTTATACACATACACAACCAGCACAGCCAACAACATTTGGGCATTATACGTTAGCGATTTATGATACGATGCAGAGAGATTTAGAACGAATGAAACGAACGTACAAACTTTTAAATCAATCTCCAATGGGAGCTGCAGCTCTTTCCACAACAAGTTTCCCAATTAAACGGGAGCGAGTTGCCTATTTACTTGGATTTATAAATGTAATTGAGAATTCATATGATGCCGTTGCTGGAGCAGATTATTTATTAGAAGTTAGCTCGTTACTTATGGTAATGATGACGAATACGAGCAGATGGATTCATGACTTCTTACTATTAGCGACGAAAGAATATGATGGTATTACTGTTGCGAAGCCATATGTACAAATTAGTAGTATTATGCCGCAAAAGCGAAACCCAGTTTCAATTGAGCATGCACGTGCAATTACGAGTAGCGCTTTAGGAGAAGCGTTTACAGTATTTCAAATGATCCATAATACGCCATTTGGTGATATTGTTGATACGGAAGATGACTTGCAGCCGTATTTATATAAAGGAATTGAAAAGACCATTCGTGTTTTTTGTATTATGAATGCAGTTATTCGAACGATGAAAGTAGAAGAAGAAACGTTAAAAAGTCGTTCCTATAAACATGCAATTACGATAACTGATTTCGCAGATGTTTTAACGAAAAACTATGAAATTCCATTTCGGCAGGCGCATCATGCAGCAAGTGCTATTGCGAAAATGTCATTGGAGCAACAAAAGGAGCTACATGAATTACATGTAAGAGATGTAAATATATACTTACAAGAAAATTTTAAAATACATTTATTGAAAAACGAGTGGGAAGAGATTGTATCGCCAGAAGCTTTTATTCAAAAAAGAAATGTATACGGTGGACCGAGTAAAAAAGAAATGGAGCGCATGATTAAAAATCGAAAAGAGTCATTTCAAAAAGAAGAAGAGGTATTAGAAAGGGAAAAACAAAGAATTTTACAAGCTGAAAATGATTTGAATACGTTAGCTTTGAATATTATTGAATCGTAAAAGAGGGATTTAGTGAATTAATCGCCAATACTTAATGAAACTATAAAATGAAACTATAAATAGAGAGAAGAGATTGTCGATGATTCAATTACATGTATATGAAGAGATTCTTACTTTTAAAAAAGAGGTTACGCCATTTTTAGAAAAGAATGAGCAGGAAAACAATCTCATATTAGGCGTATTACAAATGGTCCAACAACCGATATTTATGGGGGTAGCAAAACAAGAGGAAGAAATAGCAGTTGTATTTCTTCAAACAGAAGAAAAGAAACAAATCATTGTTGCAACGACTGAAATGAAGAAAGAGGACATCGTGGAACTTGCAAAAAAATTAGAGAAAGTATATCCAAATGTTCCCGGATTGATCGGTAATAAGAAAATTGTACAGAGATTAGCGGAAGAGATTGCAGTGTTAGAAAATAAAAAAACTACTGTTGCAATGGAGCAAGGTGTATATGAATTAAAACAAGTAAAGAAAAAGTGGAACGGAGATGGAATCTTTCGAGAAGTAAGTAGTGAGGAGCTACCATTAATAGAACAGTGGATATATCAATTCTGCGAAGATGTGAATTTGCCTACTACGAAAGAAGAAGCGAAACAAACCGCTCATACATTTATTACGAACCGTCATCTATTTGGTTTAGAAGTAGACGGGAAGCTTGTTTCTGTAGCTGCAAAAACGAGACCAACTACAAATAATATAACAGTTAATTTCGTATATACACCGAAAGAAGCGCGGAAAAAAGGGTACGCATCTAGTTGTGTCGCTGCACTTAGTCAACGTATGCTAGACGAAGGTTATAACACAACGACTTTATATACGGATCTGGCAAATCCAACATCAAATAAAATTTATCAAGAGATTGGTTATGAGAAGATAATGGATTCTGTACTTATATTTTTAGAGAAATAAAACAAAAGGCACGCTATTAAAGCGTGCCTTTTTTGTTATTCATCAATTCGAATGACTTCACCTTGCGGAAAATTCTCCGTTTCTAGTAAATTACGAATTGCTTTCGCAACGTATTCAGGTGATAGTAGTTTTCCTTCTTCTTTTAGTGCGATGAAGCGATCTAAATGTATGAAGTCTTCTTTATTTGTTTCACGAATTTGTGCTTGCATACTTGTATCAACAACACCAGGTGCAAATGCGACGATTTTTACCGGATATTCTTTTTCTGCTTCTTCGGTTGCTACGCACTGTGTAAACATATTTACACCAGCTTTCGTTGTACAATAAGCGCCCCATCCAAAATAAGGATTTTTACCTGCACCAGATGAAATGTTTATAACACGTTTATCTACTTTCCAATCTTTCGTATGTTTCATGAAAGTGGAGGTAAGAATCATCGGTGCAAGTAAATTAATTTGAACGTTCGTAATGAGCAGTTCGCTTTCAGCTTTTTCAATTGGTTGCATTGGTGCGAGTGTACCAGCGTTATTAATTAAATGAATAGATGATACAGTGTCTTCTGGAATAGTTGAAATGATTTTGTTAAAGTTTATTTCTAAATTATGTACATCTTGAAGATCTAAGGAGTGGAAAACACAATTGCTGTTATATTGCTCTGCGAGTCTTGTAAGTTCTTTATTTTCTCTTCTAGAAATAGAGATGATACTCGTGTTTTCTTCTAACAATTGCGCGGCGATTGCCTCACCTAAACCTTGTGAAGTTCCTGTTACGATAACATAACGCATAGTGTAGTAAGCTCCTCTCGTATGTGCGGAATTTTGTTGGACAAAGTACATTGCATAGTTTGTCTACATTTTATAGTATAGAGCACTTTTTACTATAATTGAAATGAGATGATTGTGTGCCTTTTATAAATCGTTTTACAACAACAGTACCTGGTGCCGTCACGTTCACTGGGAATACGTTGGGACTTAGTCCTACATCACCTGCACCAGGTAATATTTTTGGTACACTTGCTGTGTTTACGACAGTAAATACAGCGCTGCAAGTACCAGGATTCCCAGCAGGAACAACGAATGAATGGCAATTGAATTCTTCAAGTGCCATTTTAAACCTTCCAGCGGGAAGCAGTGTGTTATATGCAGAATTAGTTTGGGCTGGTACTTTCCGGACTGATACGGAAGATGTTTTACCATTTTTAAATGATAACATTACATTTACAACGCCAGCAGGGACCTTTTCTGTTACGCCAGATCCTGCTACCGCGCAGCAAGGTTCTGTAGGAAATCAGTTTTATTATGCGCGCTCTGCCAATGTAACGAATCTTGTTAGTGCAGGTGGGGCAGGCACATATACAACGGGTGCGGTGCCAGCTGCAAGAACTTCATCTGATCCAACTATCAGTCGTTCGGCTGGTTGGACACTTGAGGTTGTTTATCAAAATGCAAGTTTGCCACTTCGAAATTTGTCAGTTTATGCAGGTCAAGAAATTATCGATGCTTCATCACCACCAGTTGATGCTACTATTTCAGGATTTGCTACTCCAGCGACAGGAGCTGTAACAGGACGAGTGCTCGTAACTGCTCAAGAAGGTGATTCTAACATTGTTGGAGATCAACTTCGCTTTGGACCGAATGCAAATGCTACAGTTGCATTATCCGGCCCGAGAAACCCTGCTAATAATTTCTTTCAGTCACAAATTTGTAACGACATTGGAGAGTTAGATACAACTGGAACGTTTGGAGATTTGAATCAGCCATTAGGGATAGCTTTAGCGGTCCGAAGACAAGGGTGGGATATTACAAATGTAAATGCCTCTGCATCATTAGTAAATAATCAAACGTCAGCAACGGTTCGATTCGTTACAAATGGAGATGGATATGCGGCAGCTGGTTTTGGGGTTCAAATTGATGCAACGGGGCCAATTATTAATCCTGTTAAATCGGTCAATAGAACAGTTGCAGGAGTTGGAGATATTCTTACCTACACAATTACAGTTCCTAATACAGGTACGGGAAGTGCAGAAAATGTTATATTACAAGACAGTATTCCGAACGGAACGACGTTTGTTACAGGTAGTGTAACAGTAGGTGGAGTAACACAGCCGAATGCGAACCCTGCTAATGGAATTAATTTAGGTACAATCCCAAATAACACGCAAAGAATTGTTACATTTCAAGTTCGAATAACATCATTCCCGAATCCAAATCCTATTTCAAATCGTGCAATGGTGTCATATCAATTCCGTCCTTTCGTTGGTAGTCTTCCTATTACAAGTACGTCTTCTTCAAATACAGTACAAACGACAGTGAATCAAGCAACTATAGGTATGCAAAAATCTGTAGATTTACAGACAGCAACACTTAATGATGTATTAACATACACGGTTAATGTGACGAATAATGGGAATGTCACTGCAAATAATGTTGTTTTTGTTGATAGTATCCCTGCTGGAACAACGTTTGTTACGAATAGTGTTACGGTAAATGGAGTATCACGACCAGGAGCGAACCCAGCAAGTAGTATTAATATAGGAAGTATTAATGCTTCGCAAACGACTGTAGTGCGTTTTCAAGTTCGAGTAACATCTATTCCACTTGTCAATCCAATTCCGAACCGTGCGAGTGCAACATTTAATTTTACTCCAGTACCTGGTCAACAACCAATTTCAGGACAGGCGACAAGTAACACTGTATTTACTACAATTAATGTAGCCGATATAAGAACGAGAAAAACAGTAGATAGAGCTTTTGCGACAGTTAATGACGTTCTTACGTATACCGTTACAATTGAAAATATAGGGAATGTACTGGCAACGAATATTATTTTTCAAGATCCAATCCCAATTGGAACGACTTTTATAGCAAATAGTGTAACTGTAGACGGGGTTTCACAACCTGGAGCAAATCCTTCGACTGGGTTTGCGGTAGCAAATATTTCTCCAGGCGGAAGTAGGACGGTTACATTTCAAGTCCGGGTGACATCTACGCCATCAGGAGGTACGATTGCGAATCGCGGAAATGTATCTGCTAATTTCGTTGTTATTCCGAATCAGCCACCGATAACGATTAATAGACAAACGAATACAGTTGTGACACAAGTGAATACAGGTGGTTTAAATGTAATAAAAGAAGTGAATACAACGCAAGCAGCGGTAGGGGACACTTTAACGTACACGATTGCCGTCCAAAATACAGGAAACGTTCCGTTAACAAATGTATTTTTCCAAGACCCTATTCCTTCTGCTGTTTCATTTGTTGCAAATTCTGTAACAATTAATGGAATACCGCAAAGTGGACTAAATCCGAACTCGGGATTTTCTCTTCCAAATATTCCGCCAGCTCAGACGGTTGTAGTCACATTTGAAGTATTAATTGTACAGGACCCAGAAAATGAAGATATTTTAAATCGTGCAAATGTAACAGCAAGTTTTCAAGTGAATCCTAGTGAACCACCAGTAACAATTAATGTTCCAAGTAATCTTGTAAATACAACGGTGCAATCAGGGAACTTTGAAGTTGTGAAAGCAGTGAATACTGATGTTGCAACGGTAGGGGATGTTTTAGTATATACAATTGAAATCATAAATGCAGGTAGTGTACCAGCTACAAATGTATTTTTCCAAGATTCAATTCCACAAGGGACATTATTTATTGAAAACAGTGTATTTGTTAATGGTGTTTTACAAGAAGGGGCAGATCCAGAACTTGGATTTTCATTAAATAATTTGCCTACTGGCGCGAGTGTAATTGTTACGTTTGAAGTATTAATTGATGAAATTCCCCAAGGAAATAATGTCGTAAATAATGCGAATGTAACTGGAGATTTCCTTGTAAATCCAACAGAGCCACCGATTACTATAACAGTACCAAGTAATACTGTTATGACAGTGGTGAATTCTTCAGGGTTAAATGTAATGAAGAGTGTAAGCGCTACTGAAGCAGGAGTAGGAGATACGTTAACATATACAGTTCGTATACAAAATAGTGGAACGGTAGCAGCGACAAATGTATCATTTCTTGATCCAATTCCATTTGGAACAACGTTTGTAGCAAATAGTGTAACGATAAATGGAACGCCTCAACCAGGTTTAAGCCCAACAATTGGATTTCCACTTGCTAACATTCCAGTAGGAGGGATGGTAACAGTTACTTTTCAAGTGACGATCACGAGTGTACCACCAAATAGAGTTCTTCCGAATAATGCGAATGTAACTGCGGATTTCCAAGTAAGTCCTCTCCAGCCACCAATTACAATTGTAACGATTAGTAATATTGTTGTGACGCGAGTGAATGTGGGATCACTTAATGTAATGAAGAGTGTAAATACAACACAAGCAGGAGTAGGAGATACGTTAACGTATACGATTCTTATTCAAAATACAGGAACTGTTCCTGCAACGAATATTATTTTTCAAGATCCAATTCCGTCGGGTACTGCGTTTGTAGCAAATAGTGTGACGATAAATGGAGTTGTTCAACAAGGCGCGAATCCTATGGCTGGTTTCCCAGTACCAAATATTCCGGTCGGACAAACGGCTACGATTACGTTCCAAGTTACAGTGACGAGTGTTCCGAGCGGTGGAAATATAAGAAACCAATCGAACGTTACTGCAAGTTTTCTTATAAATCCAGCAAATCCTCCAATTACGACTGTTACGAATAGTAATTTTGTAGTGACGCAAGTAAATACAGCTCGATTAAATATACAAAAATCTTCATCTGTACAACAAGCTGCACTTGGAGAAACTTACACGTATTCTGTAGTCATTCGAAATAACGGCACAGTAACGGCAACGAATGTTTCCTTCATTGATCCAATTGCTTCAGAAACAACATTTGTAGCAAATAGTGTAACGATAAATGGAACGCCTCAACCTGGATTTGATCCAAATATAGGTTTTACGCTTCCTAATATCGCTGCTGGAACAGTATTGACTGTAACATTCCAAGTAACAGTAGTTGCGCCATCCACGCGCGGAGCTGTACTAAACACGGCATCTGCTACAGCTACTTTTTTATTAAATCCTTTACAGCCCCCTGTAACAACGACTAATACAAGTAATACGACAGTAGTTACGATACCGTTACCTCCTCCTGGTGAAGTAACAGTAACCAAAACAGTTGACGCTACAACTGGAGCGGTTGGGGATGTATTAACGTATACCGTGCTAATAACGAATGTAGGAATTATACCTGTTACAGATGTGTTCTTCCAAGATGTCATACCAGAAGGAACGACATTTGTAGAAGACAGTGTAACGATAGGTGGGGTGCAGCAACTTGGTTTAAATCCAGAAATAGGATTTACAGTTAGCCCATTATTAAATGCAGGTGCGAATATTGCTGTGACGTTCCAAGTTACGATTACGGAGATTCCAGATAATGAAGTCATATTAAATGATGCAGACATTACGTTTACTTCACAACCGAATCCGCAGGAACCACCGATTACGGAAACGATATTAACGAATTTAGTCGTTACGACGATTAATATAGCTTCGATTTTCCCATTAAAACTAGTAGATAAAGAAGTAGCCACTGTAGGAGAAATATTAACGTATGATGTATTGATTTTTAACTTTGGGACAGTGGCAGCGACGAATGTTGAATTTATCGATACTACTTCCACGGGTGTAGCATTTGTACCGGGAAGTGTGAGTATAAACGGGGTACCGGCACCAGGATTAGATCCTTTCATTGGTTTTACAGTTCCAGATATACCTGTAGATGATTTTGTGCTTGTCACATATCAGGAAGTGGTTACAAGCATACCGGAAGGTGGGACGATTGTTAACTTTGTAGACGTTACAGCTACATTTGCTGTAAGTGAAACAGAGCCGCCTATTACAGAAACAACGACAAGTAATACGACATTAACAGAAATTAATGAACCTGGTTTAAATGTTTTAAAATCAGTAAGTCAGCCGGTTGTTGCAGTAGGCGATACAATCACATATACAACAGTAGTTCAAAATACAGGTACAGTGGTAGCGACAAATGTTCAATATAGTGATGTATTACCGTCCTCGATCACATTTGTACCAGATAGTGTAACGATAGATGGTGTGCTACAACCTGGATTCAATCCTAATAATGAATTCCCGCTTCCAAATATAAACCCAGGGGGAAGTGTAGAAGTCACATTCCAAGTAACAGTTGTCAGTGTTCCATCAAACGGAACGATTGCTAATACGGCGAATGTTACGGGAAGCTTTATATTAGTACCAGGAGAACCACCAGTTATAGTGAATCAGCCAAGTAACACAACACTTACAACAGTAAATAGAGGACGATTTACAGTTATTAAACAAGTAAATAGGGCTGCTACTCTTGTTGGAGATGTATTAACGTATACGGTTCAAATAACGAATACAGGAACAGTAACAGCGAATGATGTTCAGTTTATTGATACGATTTCAGCAGGAGCGTCATTTGTACCGAATAGTGTAACTGTAAATGGAGTTTCTCAACCAAACTTAAATCCGATTACTGGCTTTGGAGTTGGAGATATACTAATTGGTGAAACGGTTATAGTGACGTTTCAAGCGACAGTTACAAACATCCCATCATCAGGAACAATCACGAATGTTGCAAATATAACAGGAAGTTTTACTTTAGTGCCAGGAGAGCCACCAGTTGTAGTAACTGAACCGAGTAATACGACAATCACAAGGGTAAATAGAGGTAGATTTAATGTTATTAAATCAGCAAATAAAGAAGCAACACGGTTAGGAGATACGTTAACTTATAGTGTGCAAGTTACAAATACGGGAACGGTAACAGCGACCAATGTTCAGTTTATCGATGTTCCATCAACTAGTTTAGAATTCATTCCTGGAAGTGTACAGATAAATGGGATTCCGCAAGTAGGTTTAGATCCTTTTGTAGGCTTTTCATTACCGGATCTTGCAGTAGGGGATAGCGTATTAATTACATTTGAAGTAAATGTAATCGCAGTTCCACCTTCTAATAGTATTATGAATTCATCGAGTGTAACGGGTGATTTCGAATTGATTCCAGGAGAACCTCCGTTTACAATTACGAATACAAGTAATACGACAGTCACACCAGTAAATAGAGGTAGTTTAGATATGCTGAAAGAAGTAGATCATCCAATTGTTGGAGTAGGAGAAACAGTAACGTATACTGTTCGTATATTAAATACCGGTACTGCTGATGCGATGAATGTTCAATTTATAGATGTGTTATCTCAAGAAGCTGATTTCGTCGTAAATAGTGTAACGATAAATGGAGTTCCGCAGCCGGGGTTAAATCCGCAAGTTGGATTTACGATACCAGATATTCCGGTCGGTGAGACTGCACTTGTAACGTATGAAGCTACGATTACAAGTTTTCCGGATGGGGGTACAGTAGTCAACGTTGCTGGGGCATTAGCAGAGTATATTTTAGTACCAGGAGAGCCGCCAGTTACAGTAATGGACACGAGTAATACAGTTATTGTAACGGTAAATACTGCAATTTTATTTGTTGCAAAAGGAGCGGATTTTGAAGTAGCAATGGTAGGAGATGTTGTCACTTACGGAATTGCTGTTATTAATGATAGTACAGTTCCTGTGACGAATATTGTTTTAACAGATATCATTGATCCGAATACGTTATTTATAAATGGCACAGTAACAGTAAATGATGTACCTTTTCCATTTGCTAATCCGAATACTGGTATTCCGTTAGGTGATTTTCAGCCAAATGATGCAGCAATTATTAATTTCCAAGTTGTAATAACAGGGGGGAAAATAAATAATTTAGTTACAAATACTGCTACAGCGAATGGATTTGCAACTGTGAATCCAAATGAACCGCCTGTAGTAGTTGAGGGCGATAGTAATACAGTTGTTATCCCGTTTATTCCTCAAAATGTCTCAACGACAGTCGTAAAAACGGCGGATCATCAAACAGCAACAATTGGAGATGTTATTACATTTACGACAGTTATTACAAATACAGGGGATACAGCGATACAAAATATTCGTTTTCAAGATATGTTAGATAGTAGTGTTCGATTTGTCCTTGGAAGTGTAACGGTTGATAATACGCCAGTGTCAAATGTAAACCCAGTATCAGGATTTCTTATAGGAAGTTTAAATCCAGGGGAAGCACGGACAGTTTCGTTCCAAGTAGTAGTTCAGAGCGCGCCAAGTGGTTCAGGGAATTATATTAATCAAGCGAGTATCCGTTACGAACATCAAGTAGGAACAGTATTGCCGCCTGTTACACAAATAATAGAAAGTAATATTGTTGTTATCCCGTTTGTCCCAACAATCGAACAAATTTGTGAAACAAACTTTAATTGCTTAGAGAAAATTCCGTTTCAATGTTCTCCGTGTAATCAGTTGCACGGGCATAAAAAATAAAACCAAAAAGAGCATCCTAAAAGAATAGGATGCTCTTTTTATGTGTATTGATCATATAGATTCATTTTCGGGCGGGGTAAAAAACTCGTTGATTTTGTTGGAAAGTAGAAATGGAATGGCCCCTTTTATAACAGAAATGTCCCAGTCCCACCATGCGAGATTTTCTAGTTTTTCAATGATTTCCTGCGGGAAACGATATCGAACAAATTTTGCAGGATTACCAGCTACAATTGCATATGGTGGTACATTTTTTGTAACGACACTCTTTGCACCAATAATGGCACCGTTACCAATAGTAACGCCAGATAAAATGCAGGATTGATAACCAATCCATACATCGTTGCCGACTACGATATCACCTTTTGAAGAAGGGTGACCAGTAATATGTGCTCCTTCATCAAAAAGTGCATTAAATGGGTAAGTCGTTATCCAGTCTGCACGATGTTCACCGCCGAGTATGAACACGACTTCTTCTCCTAAGGAACAAAACTTACCTATTTTTAAGTTTGTTTCATCGTTCCAAGAAAAAATAGTTGGCCCTACTTTACTATAAGTATAATCACCAATATCATATTTATTATATTCAGGTTTTTGATTTAAATATAACATAACAAATTTAGCATCCTCTCTAAAGCACGTAATAGATATGGAACATTATATGCAATTTGGAGTCAGTCGAACTGTGTTATATGAATTGGTAATGCGCAAATAAAGTAGTAGGTGTAACGAATAAAAGAGGAGTGGAATGAATGATATACAAAATGGGATTATATAATAAACCTTTTCAGTCAATTCAATCAGGAAAAAAAGTATATGAAGTACGTTTATACGATCAAAAACGTCAGCCTATAAAACAAGGAGATCATATTGTATTTACGAACCTTACGACAGCAGCAACGATGACTGTTAAAGTAACGGAAATAAAACGATACGAAAACTTTAAAGCAATGTACGAACAAATTGATAAAAAATTATTGGATTGTGAAAATGATAGTTTAGAGGAAATGCTAGAAAGTACATACAAAATATATACGAAAGAACAAGAAAAAAAGTGGGGAACAGTTGCGATTGGTATTGAGGTAATAAAATGATAAGAAATCGCGGCGCGGCTATCATTTTGCAGGAAGGGAAAATTGCTCTTATAAAACGTATTCGAGAAGATGAAGTGTACTATGTTTTTCCTGGCGGAGGAATTGAGGAGGATGAAACAGCTGAAGAGGCAACGAAGCGAGAGGTTTATGAAGAATTAGGAGTACATATAGAAGTGGAGCAACTTATTGCAAAGGTGGAATATAAGGGTACGGAGTATTATTTTAATGCCCATATTACTGATGGGATTTTCGGAAGTGGTAAAGCGGAGGAATTCGAGCTGAAAGATAGAGGAATTTATATTCCGTTGTGGTTGCCGATACACGAGTTGGAAAAATTGAATATAAAACCGTATGAAGTGGTCGGAAGTATATTCAATCATTATAAAAAGTAAGGTCTGACAACATACAAAAAAAACCATTGACATAGCCTTCTGATTTAAGTATTGTATTCGAGTATGTTTATAATCAGGAGGTTTATATGAGCAATCAAACAACTACACATCATGTGAAAATGACAACAGCGGATCCATCTGGAATTGGCCTATTTGGATTAGCGATGGTAACACTTGTAGCATCATCTCAAAAGCTAGGCTTAACAGATGGCGTTTCTCTTGTATTACCATGGGCAATCTTTTTAGGAGGATTTGCACAAATCTTTGCGTGCATTCACGATGCAAAGCATAACAATACATTCGGTACAACAGCATTCGGTGCATACGGCCTATTTTGGTTAGGTGTTGGAATGACTTGGTTAATTCAACTTGGAGTATTTGGCGAAAAATTAGCACAAGCTGCAGATTCAAAACAGCTTGGGGTAGCCTTTATCGGATATTTGATCTTCACAATCTTTATGACAATTGGTGCAATGGAAACACATAAAGTATTATTTATGATTTTCGTCCTTATTGATTTCTTATTTATCGGTCTTTCATTAAGTACTTTAGGTG
>Ga0102589_1004515_pt1 | contig 13030 bp, 10 predicted proteins | sample AraplaMF_Col_mLB_FD_76858 | JGI IMG/M metagenome (GOLD analysis project Ga0102589, IMG submission 76858) | Arabidopsis root microbial communities from the University of North Carolina, USA - plate scrape MF_Col_mLB | ecosystem: Host-associated > Plants > Roots > Endosphere | place: USA... | reverse complement strand
CCAAGAAGAAGCTGCCCGTGCCCAAGACCTGGGCCGACCTGCTCAAGCCCGAGTACAAGGGCGACATCCAGGTGGCCAACCCGGCCTCCAGCGGCACGGCCTACACCATGATCGCCACGCTGGTGCAACTCATGGGCGAGGACAAGGCCTTCGACTACCTGAAGGCCCTGCACAAGAACGTCGGCCAGTACACCCGCTCGGGCACCGGCCCGATCAAGGCGGTGGCGCGCGGCGAGACGGCCGTGTCCATCAGCTTCGTGCACGACGGCCCGGGCGAGAAGATGCAGGGTTTCCCGGTCGAGACCATCACGCCCAGCGACGGCACCGGCGCCGAGATCGGCTCCATGAGCATCGTCAAGGGCGCGCGCAACCTCGACGCCGCCAAGAAGTTCTACGAATGGGCGCTCACGCCCGCCGCGCAGGAACTGGGCGCCGCCAACAAGCAGTTCCAGCTGCCGAGCAACGTGAACGCCAAGCTCGATCCGCGCATTCCCGACTTCAAGAAGATCAAGTTCATCAACTACGACTACGCCAAGTACGGCGCCAGCGCCGAGCGCCGCCGCCTGATCGCGCGCTGGGAGAAGGAAGTCAACTCGCTGCCGCGCTAAGTGAAAGCGGGTGCTATCGACGCGGGCGCGCCGGCCAATCCGGCATCGCTCGCCGCGGCCCGGCGCTCGCAGCGCTGGGTTCGGGCGTGGATCGCTCTGGGCTTCGCGGCCTACCTGCTGCTGCCCTGGTATGCGATCCAGGATTCGACCTGGTACGAGGCCGTTCCGCAGGTCTTCGGCCAGGGGGAGGGCGCCAACGGGCTGATGCAAGCCGCCACGCAGGGCCGCGTCTGGCTCTTCGTGGGCCTGGCCGGCCTGCTGCTGTGCGCCGTGGGCGCGTGGCTTCCGGCCGGCAGGACGCAGGGGCGCTGGCTGCTGGCCGGCGGCCTGATCGGCGCGCTGGGGCTCGCCGCTACCGGCTTCACCATCGGCGCGCGCGGCTGGAGCGTGGCCGTGCTCAACGCGCAGTTCGGCGAGCTGGCGGTCAACCAGTTCGGCCTCGGCGCGGGCGGCTTCGTGGCGCTCACGGCGCTGGTGCTGCTGGCGGCCTTCGGCATCGCGCGGCTGGGGCTCTTCAAGGGCGACCTGTTCGTGTCCGCCGCGGTGGTCGGCTGCGGCGTACTGATGGCGCTGTTCATCGCATACCCGGTGAGCAAGGCGCTGTCGGGCGCTTTCTTCGATGAAGATGGGCAGTGGTCGGCCGCCGCCTTCTTCGCTCGCGTATTCACCGAGCGCATCTGGGGGCTGGGCTGCCTTGCGGGCGGCGTGCGTTGCGGCGTGGCCTGGAACACGCTGGTGCTTGCGCTGCTCACGGCCGCCGGAACCACCTTCCTCGGCACGCTGATGGCGCTGATGGCCGAGCGCGGCAGCAAGCGCGGGCAGGGCGCGCTGCGGGTGCTGGCGCTGCTGCCGATCATCACGCCGCCCTTCGTGGTGGGGCTGGGTTTGATCCTGCTCTTCGGCCGCGCGGGCATCGTCAACCAGGTGCTGGAGAGCGCCTTCGGCATCGAGCCCACGCGCTGGTTCTACGGCATGCCGGGCGTGCTGGTGGCGCAGCTCTTCGCCTTCACGCCCATCGCCTTCATGATCATGCGCGGCGTGGTGCAGGGCATCGCGCCCAGCCTGGAGGAGGCCGCGCAGATGCTGCGCGCCGACCGCCGCCGGGCCTTCTTCACCATCACGCTGCCGCTGCTGAAGCCCGGGCTGGCCAACGCCTTCCTGGTGGGCTTCATCGAGAGCATCGCCGACTTCGGCAACCCGGTGGTGGTGGGCGGGCAGTTCTCGGTGCTGTCGACCGACATCTTCTTCGCCATCGTCGGCGCGCAGTACGACCAGGGCCGCGCGGCCTCGCTGGCCTGGGTGCTCACGCTCTTCGCGCTCGGCGTGTTCGCGCTGCAGCGCGGCCTGCTGGGCAGGCAGAACTACACCACCGTCAGCGGCAAGGGCGACGCCGGCATCCCGATGGCGCTGCCCGACGGCGTGCGCCGCACCATCCTGTGCATCGCGCTGCCGTGGATCGCCTTCACCGCGGTGGTCTACCTGTTCGCCTTCGCGGGCGGCTTCGTGCAGACCTGGGGCCGCGACTACACCTTCACGCTCAACCACTTCAAGACGGCGTTCTCGCTCGAATGGGGACAGTTCGGGCTGGTGTGGGCCGGCACCGCGTGGAACTCGCTGATCACCACGCTCAAGCTAGCGGGCATCTCGGCGCCCATCACCGCGGCGCTGGGCCTGCTCATCGCCTGGCTGCTGGCGCGCAACGAGTTCAGGGGACAGGGCCTCTTCGAGTTCGGCGCGCTGCTGGCCTTCGCGATTCCCGGCACCGTGCTCGGCGTGAGCTACATCCTGGCCTTCAACGTGCCGCCCTTCGAGCTCACGGGCACGGGGCTGATCATCGTGCTGTGCTTCATGTTCCGGAACCTGCCGGTGGGCGTGCGCGCCGGCACGGCGGCCTTCAAGCAGCTCGACCGCTCGCTGGACGAGGCCTCGCTGATGCTGCGCGCATCGACCTCGCAGACGCTCTTCCGGGTGGTGCTGCCGCTGTTGAAGCCGGCGCTGGTGGCCGCGCTGGTCTACAGCTTCGTGCGCGCGATGACGACGGTGAGTGCCGTGATCTTCCTGGTCACGGCCGAGAACGAGCTCGCCACCACCTACATCATCGGCCGCGTGGGCAACGGCGACTACGGCATCGCGCTGGCGTACTGCACGGTGCTGATGATCCTGATGTCGCTGGCCATCGCGCTGGTGCAGTGGGTGGTCGGCGAGCGCAGGCTGGGACGGCGCGGCACCGCGCCGGTGTTGACCCAGTGAATACGGGCAGCCGAACGCAGAGGTCGCAGAAGTTGCGCAGAAGTCGCGAAAGGAACATCCAGAAATTTCCTTTGGTTTTCTTTTGCGACTTCTGCGCAATCTTCGCGACTTCTGCGTTCTGAAATTTGGGGTTCTGACTTCATGAGCAACGGCATCGAATTCCGCAACGTCACCAAGCGCTACGGCGCAGACAAGAACGCGCCGCTGGCCGTCAAGGGCATCAGCTTCGAGGTGCCGGTGGGCACGCTCACCACCATCCTCGGCCCCTCGGGCTGCGGCAAGACGACCACGCTGCGCATGATCGCGGGGCTCGAGTCGCCCACCTCGGGGTCGATCCTGATGGGCGGGCGCGACGTCACCACGCTGGGGCCGGCCGAGCGCAACGTGAGCATGATGTTCCAGAGCTACGCGCTGTTCCCGCACATGAACGTGATCGAGAACGTGGCCTACGGGCTGCGCATGAGCGGCGTGAAGAAGGAGGAGGCCGCGGCGCGGGCGCGCGAGGCGCTGCGCGGCGTGGGGCTGGTCGGCTTCGACGAGCGGCTGCCCAGCGAGCTCTCGGGCGGCCAGCAGCAGCGGGTGGCGCTGGCGCGCGCGCTGGTGCTGGAGCCGGCGGTGCTGCTGTTCGACGAGCCGCTGTCGAACCTCGACGCCCGGCTGCGCCGCGAGATGCGCGAGGAGATCCGCGCGCTGCAGCAGCGGCTGAAGCTGACTGTGGCCTACGTCACGCACGACCAGAGCGAGGCGCTGGCGGTGAGCGACCAGATCATCGTGATGGACCACGGCGTGATCGCCCAGCGCGGCACGCCCGAGCAGCTCTACGGCCGGCCCGAGAGCGAGTTCGTCGCCGGTTTCATGGGCGAGGCGATGGTGTTCCCGGCGGTGGCCGAGGCCGACGGCAGCGTGGCGCTAGGCCCCCTGCGCCTGCAGCCGCGCTATGCGGTGGCGCCCGGCACGGTGAAGGTGGCGGTGCGGCCGGAGGCGTGGCAGATCGGTGCTCCGGGTGGCTTGCCGGCCACGCTTCGCAAGGCCGCCTACCTCGGCAGTTTCTACGAATACGGCTTCGACACCACCCTGGGGCCGGTCTTCGTGGTGTCGACCGACCTGTCCAGCCCGCTGGCGACCGGCGCGCAGACCACCCTGTCCCTGGGAGCCCATGGCGTGAGCGTGGTGCCCGGCGCATGAAACAATGGGGCCATGAACGTGGTTTTCGACCTGGGCGCCGTGCTGTTCGCATGGGAGCCCACCCGGCTGGTACAGGCCCATCTCGCTCCACACGCACCCACTGAAGCCGCCGCGGCGGCCATGGGCCGCGCGCTCTTCCATCACGACGACTGGACCAGCTTCGACTGCGGCACCCGCACGCTGGCCGATTCCATCGCCCGCATGTCGGCCCGGCTGGCGCTGCCGCCGGAACCGCTTTTCGCCATGCTCGACGGGCTGGGCGAGCGGCTGGAGCCGATCGGCGTCACCGTCGAGATGCTCGAACGGCTGATCGCCCACCGCGACGCCGGTCAGCCGCTGCGGCTGTACTACCTGTCGAACATGCCCTCGCCTTATGCCCGTGCCATCGAGCGCCGGCATGCCTTCATGGGGCGCTTCGACGGCGGCGTGTTCTCGGGGGACGTGAAATTCCTCAAGCCAGAGCGCGAGATCTACGAGGTCCTGGCGACGCGCCATGCGCTCGACCCGGCGCAGACCGTGTTCATCGACGACTCGGCGGCCAACGTGGAGGCGGCGCGCGCCTTCGGCTGGCAGGCCATCCACTGCACCTCGCCGGCCATGCTGCCCTCGCAGCTGCAGCGTTACCTGCCGGTCAGCGTCACCTTGCCGGTGTCGAACCCCAGGCTGCGGGCGTAGTCCAGCTCGGCCTGCAGCACCGCGTCTTCCAGGCGCGGTGCGCGCGAGAGCACCCAGAGGTACTTGCGGTCGGGCGTGCCGACCAGAGACACCTGGTAGTCGCGGTCCAGCTTCAGGATCCAGTAGTCGCCCCAGACCATCGGCAGCCATCCCAGCCAGGCCGGGGCGAAGCGCACTTCGAGGCGGCCCGCGCCGGGCTGTCCTGCCACCGGCACCACGCGGGCCGTGCCGACGGCCTCGTCGAAATTCCCGTCGTCCCGCAGGCAGCGGTTGCGAACCTGCACCGTGCCATCGGGCTGGGGCGTGTACTCGGCGCTCACCGGGCCCGCGCATTGCTTCTGGAAGCGGTTCGGCAGACGGGCCTGTTCGTGCCAGATGCCGGCATAGCGCTGCAGGTCGACGGGCGCCACCACCTGCAGCGGCGCGCGCATCAGCGGGGCGCCATCGGCGGGGCCCGCGGGCTGGGCACGCGCCGTGCGTGCGGCACCCAGCGCGAACCACGTTGCCACCCCGCCCACGACGAAGGCCGTGGCCATCGCGCCGATCGCATGGCTGGTGCGGCGGTCGTCGAAGGGCCTGACGTTGGCGGGAGGTCGGCGAGTGGTCATGAGGGCTCCTGAAGGGAAAGACTTTGCGTCTGCTGAAACTGCTGAAGACATTCGCAGTACGGCAAAGCCTAGCCGTGCGGCGGGCGCCGGGCCGTCAGCCACGGACCACAGGCGCTGTAGGGCGCCAAGGGGAGAGCCAGGGGACACCAGCGGGGGCGGAAACCGTAGAAGAAACCGACAACCCCACTCGGCTCAGGCCGATGGAGCCGCGCGGAAACCCGTGCTACGGTGCGCATGAAAACATCGGCCGACGCGCAACTGCGTGCAGGTCTTGTCACAACCGGCACAGGATAATGATTTCATGAACCAACTCGATGCACTCCGCCAGTGGACCACCGTTGTCGCCGACACCGGTGACTTCAAACAGCTCAGCATGTCCAAGCCGCAGGACGCGACCACCAACCCGTCGCTGATCCTCAAGGCCGTGCAGAAGCCCGAGTACCGGCCTCTGCTCGACGAGACCGTGAAGAAGCACGCAGGCAAGCCGCTCGACGAAGTCATCGACCGCTTGCTGGTGCGCTTCGGCACCGAGATCCTCTCCATCATCCCGGGCCGCGTCTCCACCGAGGTCGATGCCCGCCTGTCCTTCGACACGGCCGCGACCGTCGCGCGCGGCGAGCGCATCGTGGCGCTGTACAAGGCCGAAGGCATCGACACCGAAAAGCGCCTGCTCATCAAGGTGGCCTCCACCTGGGAAGGCATCGAGGCCGCGCGCCAGCTTGAGCGCAAGGGCATCCGCACCAACCTGACGCTGCTGTTCTCCTTCGCACAGGCCGTGGCCTGCGGCGCGGCGGGCGTGCAACTGATCTCGCCCTTCGTGGGCCGCATCTACGACTGGTACAAGAAGTCGGCCGGCGCCAACTGGAACGAGGCGGAGAGCGCCGGTGCCAACGACCCCGGCGTGAAGTCGGTGCGCCAGATCTATGCCTACTACAAGCAGCACGGCATCAAGACCGAAGTGATGGGCGCGAGCTTCCGCAACGTGGGGCAGATCAAGGCCCTGGCCGGCTGCGACCTGCTGACCATCAGCCCCGAGCTGCTGGCGGAGCTGGCCGCGAGCAACGAGCCGCTGCAGCATGCGCTCGACCCCAAGGCCACCGGCGCCGACATCGCCAAGGTCAGCTACGACGAGGCGAGCTTCCGCTTCGCGCTCAATGAAGACGCCATGGCCACCGAGAAGCTGGCCGAAGGCATCCGCGCCTTCGCGGCCGACGCCGTGAAGCTCGAGAAGCTCATGCAGGAAAGCGGCAAGTAAAGATGGCCATGACCCTTCGCTGCGACCGCGCGCCGTCCTGGACGCAACTGCAGGCCGGCTTCGACACCGCGGGTCGCCAGTTCGACCTGCGTCATGCCTTCGTGGAAGACGCCGGCCGCTTCGAGCGCTTCAGCCAGGAGGCACCCTTCGTGTTCGCCGACCTGTCGAAGAACCTGATCGACGCGCGCACCGAGGAACTGCTCTTCAAGCTGGCGCGCGAATGCGGCCTGGAAGCGCATCGCGACGCCATGTTCGCCGGCGAGCACATCAACAACACCGAAGACCGCGCCGTGCTGCACACGCTGCTGCGCGCGCCGGCCGACGCGCCCACGGGTCCGAAGACGGCCAGCGAACTGCGCGAAGTGCATGCCACGCTCGACGCGATGCTGGCCTATGCAGAGAAGGTGCGCGCCGACCACACGATCACCGACGTGGTCAACATCGGCATCGGGGGCTCCGATCTCGGCCCGCAGATGGCGGTGCTGGCGCTGGCCGAATTCGCCGCGCCGGGCAAGCGCTTCCACTTCGTCTCGAACGTCGATGGCCACGAACTGGCCGGCGTGCTGCAGGGCCTGGCGCCCGAGCACACGCTGTTTCTCATCGCCTCCAAGACCTTCACCACGGCCGAGACGATGACCAATGCGCAATCGGCCAGGCGCTGGTACGAGCAGTCGGGCGGCACCGACATCGCGGGCCATTTCGCCGCACTCACCACCAACGTGGAAGCGGCGAAGAAGTTCGGCATCGACACCACCTTCGGCTTCTGGGACTGGGTCGGCGGGCGCTATTCGCTGTGGTCGGCCATCGGCCTGCCGATCGCGCTGGCGATCGGTGCCGAGGGCTTCCGCCGGCTGCTGGCAGGCGCGCATGCGATGGACGAGCACTTCCGCACCGCGCCGCTGGAGCGCAACCTGCCGGTGCGCCTCGGGCTGCTCGATGTCTGGTACCGCAACTTCCACAAGTTCACGAGCCGCAGCATCGCGCCGTACCACAGCGCGTTGAAGCGCGTGCCGGCCTACCTGCAGCAGCTCGAGATGGAGAGCAACGGCAAGCAGGTCGACGCGGGCGGCAAGCCGCTGGCCTTCGGCACCTCGCCGGTGCTGTGGGGCGAGCCCGGCACCAACGGCCAGCACGCCTACTTCCAGATGCTGCACCAGGGCACCGACGTGACGCCGCTCGAGTTCGTGGCGGTGCGCGATGCCTCGCACGACCTCGAAGGCCATCACCCCAAGCTGCTGGCCAATGCGCTCGCGCAGGCGCAGGCGCTGATGGTGGGCAAGCTCGACGAGGGCGGCCACAGGAACTTCCCTGGCAACCGGCCGAGCAGCTTCTTCGTGTTCGAGAAGCTCACGCCCGAGGCGCTGGGTGCGTTCCTCGCGATGTACGAGCACCGCGTGTTCACCAGCGGTGCGCTGTGGGGCATCAACAGCTTCGACCAGTGGGGCGTGGAGCTCGGCAAGGTGCTCGCCAAGGACATCGAGCCGCGCCTCGCATCGGGCGACATCACGGGGCTCGATGCCTCCACCGCGGGGCTGCTGAAGCGGCTTGGAAGCTGATCGAGGGCCGCGGGAAAAGCGATTTCGGAGCCTTTTGTTTTAAGCCAGGCTATGGCTTCCGGCTGTATTTGCCGTTGAAAGACGCATCGATATGATGGCCCCGGGAAATTTCCCTGGGACCAATCACAAAAGAGGAGTCGAACAATGGATTTTCAAACAGCGGTCAAGACCTGCTTCAACAAGTACGCCGATTTCAACGGCCGTGCATCGCGTTCCGAGTACTGGTGGTTCGTGCTGGCCGAGGTGATCGTTCTGATCGTCGCCAGCCTCATCCACCAGTACGTCTACGGCATCGCGGCCCTGGCCTTCCTGCTGCCCGCGCTGGCAGTGGGCGCCCGCCGCCTGCATGACATCGGCAAGAGCGGCTGGCTCCAGCTCCTGATGATCATCCCGATCGTCAACCTCGTGCTGATCTACTTCTACGTCCAGCCTTCGCAGCCCGCGTCCAACAACTACGGCGAAGCGCCGGTTGTCTCTGCCTGAGTCTTCCGGGTTTTCAATGCAAGAGGGCCGCGCAAGCGGCCCCTTTTCTTTTTGCCTTGCTTCATGCGATGCGTCAGGCCGTCACCGCCTGTGCCTGCTCGCGCACGGGCGCGCCGCTGGCCATGCGCACGCACAGGTCGAAGGCCTGCTGCAGCCCCTCGATCTTCGCGATGCCCTTGCCCGCGATGTCGAATGCGCTGCCGCTGGCCGAGGTGGCCACCGGCACCGGCAGGCCACCGTGCAGCGTCACGCCCTGCTCGAATCCCATGAGCTTCATCGCGATCTGGCCCTGGTCGTGGTACATCGACACCACAGCATCCACGTCGCCGCGCCGCGCACCGATGAACACCGTGTCGGGCGAGAAGGGGCCGCGTGCGTCGAGACCCTCGGCGCGCAGTTGCTCGATGGCGGGCGCGATGATCTCGATCTCCTCCATGCCGATGGAGCCGCCGTCGCCCGCGTGCGGGTTGAGCCCGGTCACCGCGATGCGCGGATGCGCCACGCCCGCGCGCCGCAAGGCGCTGGCGATGATCTTCACCGCGTCGCTCACGCCCTGCACCGTGATGTGGCTGGCCACGTCCTTCAGCGGAATGTGCGAGGTCACGCGCGAAGTCCACAGCGAGCCCGTGAGGTTGAACTCGCAGACGAAGCCTTCCACCGCGAAGCGCTCCTGCATGTAGCGCAGTTCGTCCTCGTGCACCAGGCCGCCAAGCCGCAGCGAATGCTTGTTGAGCGGCGCGAAGAGGATGCCTTCGGCCTGTTCGCGCCGAACCGCCAGCGTGGCCAGTTCCAGCGCCTCGAACGAGGCCAGGCCCGAGCGTTCGTTCGATTCGCCGAGCACCGGCTCGCGACCCTCCATCCAGTTCATGGCGAGGAGGGTGGGGCGCCCGTCCTCGAAGCGCACGGCATCGAGGCTGTCGACCCGCAGCGGGTTCAGCTTTTCGCCCGCGATGCGCTCGCCGGACGCGAGCACGACCGGGTCGGCGATCAGCAGCACGCGCGCGGCGTCGAGATTGCGCTGCCGCGCGAGCAGCTTCACCGCCATCTCGGGGCCGATGCCGCTCGGGTCGCCGAGCAGCACGGCGATGCGCGGCTTGGCGGAACTCGTGCCTGAAGTCTTGGGGGAGGGGAGGGACATGGTGTCGGTCGGATACGGTTGAAGGGCAGGGAGAAAAGAGAAGGAATCAAGAGAAGGAACCGGCCGCCTCATTCGGCCTTGATGTTGGCGTCGCGCACGAGCTGGCCGTAGTGGTCGAACTCCTGCCGGTTCATCGCCGCGAAGGGTTCGCCGGTCAGGCCACCGGGCTCGCCGCCCAGCGCCTTGATGCGCGCCTGCACGTCGGCCAGCCTCAAGGTGCGCGAGAGCTCGGCGCTCAGCCGCTCCACCGCGGGGTGCGGCGTGCCGGCCGTGACGTAGAGGCCATACCAGGTCGACACGTCGGCGCCCTTGATGCCCTGTTCGACCAGCGTGGGCACGTCGGGCAGCTCGGGCGAGCGCTGCGGCGCGCTCACCGCCAGCGCGCGGAACTTGCCGGCCTTGATCTGGCCCATGGCCGAGGAGGTGCTGTCGAACATCATGTCGACCTCGCCCGCGATGATGTCGACGTGCGCCTGCGAGCTGCCCTTGTAGGGCACGTGGATCGACTTCATGCCCGTGGCCAGGTTGAAGGCCTCGCCGCCCACGTGCTGCGTGCTGCCGATGCCGGAAGAGGCGTACTTGAAGCCGCCGGGCTTCGCGGCCATGGCCGCCACCAGGTCCTTCACCGACCTGTAGGGTGAATTGGCGGACACGACCAGCACGTTGGGCATCACGGCCACCAGGCCCACGGGCTGCAGGTCTTTCAGCGGGTCGTACTTGAGCTTGAGGATGTGCGGTGCCACCGCCTGTGCCGTGTTGGTGGCCAGCAGCAGCGTGGCGCCATCTGCCGACGCTCGGGCCGTGAGCTCGCCCGCGATGGTGTTGGAGGCGCCCGGCCGGTTCTCGACCACCACGGGTTGCTTCAGCGCGGGCGAGAACTTGTCGGCCAGCACGCGCGCCAGGATGTCGGTGCCGCCGCCGGGGGAGGCGCCGACCATGATGCGCATCGGCTTGTCGGGATAGGCCGGCTGCTGTGCGCCGGCTGGCGCCGCCGTGAGCAGCATGGTGGCCGCCAACCCTGCCGCGCGGGCGAGAAAAGAGGGCTTCATCGGGTCTGTCTCCTGCTTGTAGTGGGGCTAGCGTACGGAGCATCGTCCGCGCGATCCAATCGAAAAAGCCTGCGGATCCATATACTTTTGTGCATGACCCAAGGCCCCTCCGACGCCTCGCTGATGCTCCTCGTGCGGCCACGCCAGCTGCTGCTGCTGGCCCGGCTCGACGCCCATCGCCACCTCGGCCGGGCGGCCGAAGCCATGAACATCAGCCAGCCGGCGGCCACCAAGCTGCTGCAGCAACTGGAGGATTCGCTCGGCGAAAAGCTCTTCGAGCGCCTGGCGCGCGGCATGGAGCCCACGCCCTACGGCGAGATCCTGATCCGCTACGCCCGCCGCGTGCTCAGCGACTTCGGCACCGCCCGCGAGGAGATGCTGGCCCTGCGCTCGGGCCTCAGCGGCGCGCTGCGCGTGGGCAGCGTGCCGGGCGCGGTGCCGCAGCTGCTGGCGCCGGCGCTGGTGGAATACCACCGCCGGCACCCGCAGGTGGCGGTGTCGATCGTCGTCGAGACCAGCGACGTGATCCAGGCGCAGCTGGAGCAGGGTGAGGTCGATTTCGTGCTGGGCCGCCTCACCGACGGCCACGACGAGGCGAAGTACGCGAGCGTGCCGCTCCTGGGCGAATCGCAGGTGGTGGTGGTGCGCGCGGCCCACCCGGTGTTCGAGCGCGGCAACGTCACGCTGGCCGAGATGGCGGGCTGGTCTTGGGTGCTGCAGCCGCCGGGCTCGCCGCAGCGCGGGCGCTTCGAGGCGGCGATGCGCGAGGCGGGCATACGGGAGCGGCTGGACATCATCGAAACGGCATCGCCCATTGCCATCACCGCCTTGCTGGAGAACTCCGACATGGCGGCCGTGATGCCCGCCTCGCAGGCCGGCCACTACGCCCGTCTCGGCGTGCTGCGTGTGGTGCCGGTGGAGTTGCCGGTGCGCGTGCCGCCGATCTGCCTGATCACCCGCACCGACCGGGCGCTGTCGCCCGCGGCGGCGCAGCTGCGGCGCCAGCTGCTGGGCGGCGCCTGAAGCCTTTGTGCTGCTGTTTTCCATGCTGTATTGCGTTAACTAGGGAATTCACTAGCCAACTGGTGCATGAAAGTACTGGTGCTGGCGGCGCCAGTACCAAAACCGCAGGCACGCTTCTCCAGAATTCGCGGCACGGCGACCCGACAGGCAGAAAGAGGGCGTCGCTCACTTCCTCTAGGAGACAACATGAAGCGTTTTCTGAAAGCGGGCCTCGTCCTCGCACTCATCGGTACGGGCGTCGTCTCGCAGGCCGCCACCGAACTCGTGATCGCGACCGTGAACAACGGCCACATGATCGAGATGCAGAAGCTCACCCCCTTCTTCGAGAAGGCCAACCCCGACATCAAGCTCAAGTGGGTCACGCTGGAGGAAGGCACGCTGCGCCAGCGCGTGACCACCGACATCGCCACCAAGGGCGGCCAGTTCGACGTGATGACCATCGGCCTGTACGAGACGCCGATCTGGTCGAAGAAAGGCTGGCTCAAGCCCATCGCCACCGATGCCGCCTACGACGTGGACGACCTGCTGCCCGCCATCCGCGACGGCCTGTCGAACGAGGGCAAGCTCTACGCAGCGCCCTTCTACGGCGAGAGCTCCATGCTCATGTACCGCAAGGACCTGGCCGACAAGGTGGGCGTGAAGTTCCCCGATCAGCCCACCTGGGCGCAGGTGAAGGAGTTCGCCGACAAGGCCAACGATCCGAAGGCGGGCGTGTACGGCATGTGCCTGCGCGGCAAGCCGGGCTGGGGCGACAACATGGCCTTCCTCACCACGCTGGTCAACACCAACGGCGGCCAGTGGTTCGACATGCAGTGGAAGCCGCAGATCGACACCAAGCCCTGGAAGGACGCGATCAACTTCTACGTCGACCTGATGAAGTCCTACGGCCCGCCGGGTGCCTCGGCGAACAGCTTCAACGAGAACCTTGCGCTCTTCAATGAAGGCAAGTGCGGCATGTGGGTGGATGCAACCATTGCGGCCTCGTTCATCAGCGACCCGAAGCAGTCGAAGGTGGCTGACAAGGTGGCTTTTGCGCAGGCTCCCGTGGCCGTCACGCCCAAGGGCGCCAACTGGCTGTGGACCTGGAACCTCGCCATTCCCGCCAGCTCGACCAAGGGCGCGGCCGCGCAGACCTTCGTGAAGTGGGCGACCTCCAAGGACTACGTGAACCGGGGCGCCAAGGAACATGGCTGGGCCACG
>Ga0102589_1004513_pt1 | contig 13037 bp, 15 predicted proteins | sample AraplaMF_Col_mLB_FD_76858 | JGI IMG/M metagenome (GOLD analysis project Ga0102589, IMG submission 76858) | Arabidopsis root microbial communities from the University of North Carolina, USA - plate scrape MF_Col_mLB | ecosystem: Host-associated > Plants > Roots > Endosphere | place: USA... | reverse complement strand
CCCAGCCTGGTGCCGACGGTGCTGCCTTTCCTGGATGGGAAGAGCAATACGGCCAGTTGGGCGCAGCAGGTGAATGGGCAGAAGTAAGGGGGACCCCAAGCGAACATAATGGGTGACGCCCACATGGGCCAAGGCCAACAAGGGTGATATGAAGCTTTCTCAATTTCTGACGGACCGCCTCGAGGATATTCTGGCGGAGTGGGAGGCTTTCGCGAAAACGCTCGGGCCCGCCGCGGCCCTCATGAGCAAATCGGCGCTGCGCGACCACGCTTCCCAGATGATCAAGGCCATCGCGCTCGACATCGACAGCCTCCAGAGCGACGCCCAGCAGACGGCCAAGTCGCAAGGCGACGCGCCTTTGAAGTTTCCGAACAGCGCCGCGTCCATGCATGGGACGCTGCGCGACGTCAGCGGGTTTTCCCTGGTGCAGCTCACGGCGGAGTTCCGCGCACTGCGCGCGAGCGTGCTGCGCCTTTGGCTGCCCCATGTGCGCGCGTTCACCGAGGAAGTCCACGAGGACCTGATGCGCTTCAACGAAGCGGTGGACCAGGCCCTGGCCGAGTCGGCGGTGACCTTCTCGGAACACAACGAGAAGACGCGCGAGCGCTTCCTGGCGATCCTGGGTCATGACCTGCGCACGCCTCTCTCGGCCATCAGCATGACCGGCTCGCTGCTGGTGCGGTCGAACACGGCGGAGGGCAATGCGACGATAGGCAAGAGACTGATTCGAAGCGCGGCCACCATGTCGACGATGGTCAACGACTTGCTGGAATATTCGCGCAGCCAGCTGGGCGGCAAGATGCCCATGCTTGCGTCGCCTTCGGACATGGGCGACATCGCGCAGGCGGCCCTGCACGACGCGGCGTCGGCGCATCCCGCGTGCGCGTTTGAATTCCGCTCGGACGGCGACCTGTCGGGCGTTTTCGACGACGTCCGGCTGCAGCAGGTCATCGTGAACCTGCTGACCAACGCGGCCCAGTACCGGGCCAGGGGGACGGGCGTGACCCTGAACGTGGAAGGCGGGCAAGACGACGTCGCCATCGCTGTGACAAACCTCGGGCCCGCCATTCCGGCCGACGCCCTTAAAACCATTTTCAGCGCCATGGTGCAGCTTCCGGTCGACGGCGAGCAGCCCGGCCGGCCCCGAACCAGCCTTGGCCTGGGGCTGTTCATTGCACGGGAGACCACCCTTGCCCACGGCGGCACTATCCAGGTCAGCTCCAACGATGTCGATGGCACCACCTTCACGGTGCGCATTCCGCGGGCGCCGACCGCACCCAAAACGCAGAGCTGAACACCGGGGACCTCCGCGCCGGCGTCTCGGTGCTTGCCCCGGGCACGACGTGCGGCTCGGCCAGGCGAGAACCACGGCACGAAGGTCGACTTTTCAAAAATTGCGAAAAGATGAGCCGCCGGATGTCGATTTGGCCCCCTCCCGAACGTCGTATTGGAAGATGTGCGGGAAACCGCTCATCCGGCACGCCACAAGACATTACGCAAAGGAGAAAGCGCCATGCCCCCAGCAACAACCCCGACCATCACGGCCTTTGAACGCTCGCCCGACCGCGGCAGGGGCCTGGCGCGCGACATGCGCGTGCGCTGGGCGCTTGAGGAAGTGGGCCAGGCGTATGACGTTCGCCTGGTGTCCTTCGCGGCGATGAAGCAGCCCGCGCACCTGGCCTTGCACCCTTTCGGGCAGATTCCGACTTATGAAGAAGGCGGGCTTGCGCTGTTCGAGTCCGGCGCGATCATTCTGCACATCGCCGAGCGCCACGCGGGCCTGCTGCCTGCCAATGACGCGAATGCCCGCGCCCGCGCGATCGCCTGGATGTTTGCCGCGCTCAACACGGTGGAGCCGCCGATTGTGGAGCGCAGCATGGCCTTTGTCTTCGAGCAAGGCAAGCCCTGGTATGCCGAGCGCCAGCCCATGCTGGAGGAGCGCGTGCACGCGCGTTTGGGCGAACTTTCAACGCACCTGGGTGATGTGGGTGGTGCCGACTGGCTGGACGGCGCCTTCAGCGCCGGCGACCTGCTGATGGTGACGGTGCTGCGCAGGCTGGAGAGCTCTGGGCTGCTGGATCAATATCCGACGCTGTCGGCTTATATCGCGCGGGCTGTGGCGCGGCCGGCTTACCAGCGGGCTTTTGCGGCGCAGTTGGCGGTGTTTACGGGTTCGTCGGCGGGCGGCTGACGAGATCGGCTTTGGGCCCGATGCGGCCACTATTAAGATGACAGCTTTCGGCCAAAAGCAGACTTACGACTTTCTCACCGCAAAGCAGACACGCACCTGGTCCAGCAACCGCGTGGACTGCAAAGCTCGTGCGGCGACTCTGTCAGGGTTGGTATACCTATTCACTTTTATACAGTAAAGTGAAGTAAGCCTATGCTTTCAACCACTTTTTTGAACCATAGTCGCCGGTGTTATCTGACGGGTGGCCGTGTTATTCCGCAGTTTTGCGGGATATATCAAAGTTAGGCCTCACGAATGCCTCCACTCTTCGAGTTCGAGTTGACGGCGCTTGACCGAGTGACGCCATGGGGGAAACCTGACGATCTGAACTTGCATTGGTTTGGGCTATCGGACGGTTCGTACTGGATCAACGCAGGAGAGGCAAAGCTGTTCGAGTACAGCGACGCGGCGCGGGCGCAAGGTATACCGCGATTCTGTGACTACCAAGTCGTGCGTCTTCACGAAGATTTGCGTGATCTCGCGCCACTCGCCCTTGAAGAAGTGCCAAGTGAACTGCGCGCATTTGTCGCCCTTGGCGTAAATCCTTGGCCCGCGTGGCGGGATCTCCCGGAGTCACTAGTTGCCGACGACGAGCACGCCGATCTAATCGACGTGGGCGCTACCTGGCTGGGTCAGCGAACTCTAGACTCTTTGTATCTCTCACCGCCGACAAACATCAGTATGTGGTCCGACTCGGAGCACGTTCACATTCAGTGGGATAACCGAGATCGGCGGTTGAATGGCGAGCCGGTATGGTCTGCAACCGCAGGAACCCATATGCTGACGCGTGAGGCATTTGTCGAAGAGGTCCTTTCATTTCACGATCGGTTCATGTCTGCGATGGATAATCGCGTCAAGGAAGTGCTCGCCGGTGGACTTTCGAAGTCAATTCGCGTTGACCTTGGCGGTCTGCTCCGAGAGCAACGTGAACGAACTGCATCAGTTAACCGTGAATCCTTGTTGGCGAGCCCTGGCACTGAATGGGCTCGCGTATCAAAGGCAGTTGCACGGTTGGAGAGACTGCGCAGTGAGGCCTAACAGGTTGTTCGACATGGACGCCCACGGGCGTCCGCGCCTGCGACCCTCCAACTTCGTGTGCGCCAGTCAACTCCGACGTTAGGCAGCTGTGGCAATGTACGTTTTAGTCGTGATGCTGGCTCTGGTCTCGTGCGCTATCGGCTTTGCTGTTGAGATCGCGTGGAGCAACATCAATCACGTAAAGAATGGGCGACTGCCTAATGCCGGAGCTGTACTCTTTCCGAATATTCCCTTTGTCCCCTTGACCTATGTTGCGGTCGCTTGGGTTCTTGACCTGCTCCATCGAGGGCTCGGCCCTAAGGTTGTAGCTGCCTATGCTTGTGCCGCAATTTGTACCCGTGTCTATCTGCTCATCAGGGCGAGAGCCCAGCTTAGGAAGCTCAATGCCGATTCAACTGGTTCAGCCGCCTAACCAGTCGCTCGAGCCGACTCGCGTCGGCAAGCCGCCGCTCGCGCTCGGCTTCAATGTTAGGCACCGCAGTCCCAAACCAGTGGCGCTTGAAGCACAGAAAATCGGAGAACGATAGATATGGGCCTTGCCTTTTTGCCGTGGGAGCGCTTGCCGGCGTATATCCTCGGCCCACTCATCAGCTCGTTTTGCATTGGGTCCCTTTTTTGGGAGCCCAAGCCTTCGCTGGGCGGGTGGCTCTTTGGAATTGGCGGCGCCGTCATTGGGCTTTGGTTGGTGTGGTATCGCTTCAGCACTGGGAAGGAACCGCTCGCATTCGCCCATCCCAAGGAACAACGGGCTGAGGATGGACGGAAACAAAATGAGTAGTCGTGCTGCGCCTAACCCCTCCATGGAGCGGCCGGCTTACCAGCGGGCTTTTGCGGCGCAGCTGGCGGTTTTTACGGCCGCGTCGGCGGACTGATTGACGGGGAACGGCTGCGGGCCGATGCGGGCTTTCCGCGGGGACGCCGGCGTTGAAAAGTCACTCAGCCGTCTCGCCTGAATCCTTGATCACTTTCCCCCAGCGCGCCATTTCCGCCTGAACATAGGCCTTGTGGCCGGCTGCGCCGAGCCTGGCGTCGGTCACGAGGCGCAAGCCCAGCGCTTCCTGGCGCTTGATCAGCTCCGGGTCTTTGAGGGCTTCACGCAGCGCGGCATTGAGCCTGGCCAGAACCTCGGGCGGCGTGCCGTGCGGCGCATACACGCCGTGCCAGACCGTGACGTTGAAGTCCGCGAGGCCGGCCTCGGCCAGTGTGGGCGTTTGCGCAAGCGAGGGCAGGTTCAGGCGATCCTTGCTGCTGACGCCATACACCTTCACTTTTTTGCCCTCAATTTGCGGCACGGCGTTGGTCGCCTGTTCGCACATCAGGTCTACCTGTCCGCCGATCAAATCCGTCATGGCGGGGGCGGTTCCCTTGTAGGGGACCGCCACCATTTTGGACTTGAGCGCACTTTGCAGCATCAAGCCGCAAAGGTGTGAAGCCGACCCGACACCCGCGTTGGCCAGGTTCACCCGGCCGCCGGAATCCGCCACCCACTTGCGCAGTTCGGCAAGGTTGTTGGCCGCGAGCGTCGTGCGGCCGATCAGCACGGAGGGCGCTTCGTTGACCAGGCCCAGGTACTCGAAGTCCTTGAGGGTGTCATAGGGCAATTTTTTGTACAGGGCCGGCGCGGTTGCAAGGCCGATGTGATGCACCAGCAGCGTATAGCCGTCGGCCTTGGCGCGGGCAACGCGCGCCGCGCCAATGGTTCCGCCGGCGCCGGCGGTGTTGTCGACGATGACGGTCTGGCCCAGCGGCTTGCGCAACGCTTCGGCCAGGTCGCGGGCGATTTTGTCACTGGGCCCACCGGCGGCGAAGGGCACGACCAGGGTCACCGGCTTGTCGGGGTATTGCGCCCAGACCGCCGGCAGGGCTGACAGGCTGAGCAATATCGAAGCAAGAACACGTTTTGACATCGACCTATTGTTTTTCATGCCTTGTCTCCTTTTGTAGTCATTCACCGCCGACCGCTATCCGCCAATCGCCAATCGTTGGCCGCCCACAGAATCAGGCGGAGAGGGCTTGCATCTGCGCGTAAAGGTCCGCCTTGCCTTCAAAGCCAATACCGGGGAGTTCAGGCAAGCTTACATGGCCGTCGATCACCTTGACGCCATCGGGGAAACCGCCGTACGGCTGGAACAGGTCGGGATAGCTTTCGTTTCCGCCAAGGCCGAGGCCGGCTGCGATGTTGAGAGACATCTGGTGCCCGCCGTGGGGAATGCAACGCGCGGGCGACCACCCGAACTGCTTAAGCACTTCCAGCGTGCGCAGGTATTCAACCAGGCCATAGGACAGCGCGCAGTCGAATTGCAGCCAGTCGCGATCGGGGCGCATGCCGCCATAACGCAGGAGGTTGCGGGCGTCCTGGTGCGAGAACAGGTTCTCGCCGGTGGCCATGGGGCCGGGATAGAACTCTGAAATCGCGGCCTGCAGGGCGTAGTCGAGCGGGTCGCCGATCTCTTCGTACCAGAACAGCGGGAATTCGCGGAGCATCCTGGCGTACGCAATGCCGGTTTCCAGGTCGAAGCGGCCGTTTGCATCGACCGCAAGCCGGGCCTCTGAGCCGATCTCTTTCAAGACCGCCTCGATGCGCGCCCGGTCTTCATCGATGGAAGCGCCGCCGATTTTCATTTTGACCACGTTGTAGCCGCGGTCCAGGTAGCTGCGCATCTCGGCGCAAAGCGCCTCGTTGCCTTTGCCGGGGTAGTAATAGCCGCCGGCAGCGTAGACAAAGACGCGCGGGTTGGCTTCGCGTCCATGGCGCTCGGCCAGCATGCGAAACAGGGGTTTGCCCTCAATCTTGGCGACCGCATCCCATACCGCCATATCGATGGTGCCCACGGCAACAGAGCGCTCGCCGTGGCCACCGGGTTTTTCGTTGCTCATGGCCGCCGCCCAGACCTTGGCGGGGTCGATGTTCGTGCCTTTGGCGTCGATCAGGCTTTCGGGTGCCGCGTCAAGGATGCGGCCGAGGAAGCGCTCGCGGATCAGCCCACCCTGCCCGTAACGGCCATTGGAGTTGAACCCGTAGCCCACCACCGGCTTGCCGTCGCGGACCACGTCGGTGATGACGGCCACCAGGCTCAGCGTCATCTTGCTGAAGTCGATGTAGGCGTTGCGTATGGGTGAGCTGATGGGGAGGGTCTTCTCCCTGATTTCAACGATTCTCATGGCGGTCTCTATGACGGGTTGTGATGATGGTCGTTATGATCGCGAAGGCTGCCGCATTTGACCAATGCTGTTTTTCTTTTCTTCAATGCTTTCAAAGCACCGGGCATGAATTTCTCCTGGCTCGAAGACTTTTCCGCACTGGCTGCAACGGGCAACTTCTCCCGCGCGGCCGAAGAGCGCCACATGACGCAGCCGGCTTTCGGGCGCCGGGTGCGCGCCCTGGAAGAGTGGATAGGCACGGAGCTGTTTGACAGAAGCTCACAGCCGGTCCGGCTGACCGAAGCCGGCCGGTGGTTCCAGGGCATTGCCAATGACTTGACGGCCCAGGTGGCCCGCCTACCGGGCGAGGCCAGGATCATTGCGGAAGCAAGTTCACATTCCCTGCGCTTTGCCGCAACGCACGCGCTGTCGTTTACCTTCATGCCGGGCTGGCTGCGGAGTTTTGAAGCGCACACCATGGCCGGAACCATGCACCTGGAGTCCGACGTGCTGGCGCGCTGCGAGGCGCTGATGGAACAAAGCAAGGTGCAGTTTGTGGTGTGCCATGCCCACCCTGGCGCGCCAGGGGGTCTTGAGGCCGGCGGTTTTCCCTCGATTCAAATTGGCGCCGACTACCTGATGCCGGTGACGGCGCTTGATGCCTCAGGCAAACCCCTGCACACCCTGAAGGCGGGCAAGACGCCGGTATCCCTTCTTGGCTACAGCGCCGAATCGGGGCTTGGCCGCATCCTGCGCGAAACAAGGTTTGAGGCCATGGAGAAGGTCTCCACACAAACGGTGTTCACCGCACACCTGGCCTCGGTGTTGAGAACCATGGTCCTTGAAGGCCGCGGCGTGGCATGGCTGCCGCAAACCCTGATTCACGACGACCTGGCAACGGGCCGTGTGGCCGAAGCGGGGGTACCCGCCTTACGCGTTCCGCTGGAGATCAGGCTCTTCCGGTCCCGCAATGCAATGGGGCGGGCGGCGGAGGCGCTTTGGGAGGCTGTGACGAGGGCGGGCGGCCCTGCTTCCTGACGCTGCTCTGGCGTCCGCTCCTGGCCTTGCACGCTTTCGGGGTGACGGTGCTGAGCAGGCTGGGTGGACAGGGTCTGCTGGAGAAATACCCCAAGCTGCTAGCCTATATCGCGCGTGCCGAGGCGCGGCCGGCTTACCAGCGGGCTGAAAGAGGTCGAATGAAAGTCAGGAGCTTGCTGCAGGCTCGCATCGCTGCTTTGTTCTTCGAGGCCGCCTGCCAATGCTGCGATATCACGCACAGGCATCATGAACTTCGCATGGACGGGCTTGGGGCGGTCAGTCTGCCACAGAAGTCCATTTGAGGCTTCCCTTTGCCCAAGCGACACCCTCCACATACTCAACCGCTGCCGCCAGCGTTGCAAAGCATGCTGTCGCATGGCCAGGATATTCCACCGGTGAAGTAGGTGATGCCCATTGCACATCGAATCCGTCAACCTTGAGGTCCTCACGGGCCTCAGGTGGGTCCTCCCAATCGCCCGATCCCCAGCGCATGGAGCAAGCCACGATCCGCACACCCGTGAGAATCTGGCCGTCATACAGCCAAGTTCCCTCTTTCATAACTGCAAGGTCATTCATGCATCTTGGGCCGCGGCCCATCTCCGGTTTGCGCGGTCAAACTCAATTTTTCCTCCCCGGCGCAGGGCCTGCAGCCTTTCCCTGATGGTTTCATCAGCACTCTCGCTGGGCGATGTGCCCGCCCTCCGCCGGGCAAGCTGAAGAGCAAGTTTTCGCACAGCGCCGGCAGCCAGTATCTGGTCGAGCGATTGCGCCCTCGTTGCAACAACATCGAGGATCAAAAAATCGAGTCGACTGTAGTCAGTTCTCATGGGTGGTGTCAATGATGGAAGCGTCTTGATGGTCCTGCAGCCAAAGTGACCGAAAGGAATACGGCTCCATCAACGGGATGGCCGAATGAGCGGTGCAAAATTCGTGTCCGCGATCATTTTTGCAAACTGGACCGGATGAAGCTCGACCGCTTCCTGGCGGGCAGTGCCCTGGTTTTTATCCCATAGCTGCTTCAGGTTTGCCTCGATCGAAGCTCCAAGGTCCAGCTCACGCTTGAGCGTCTCAACCCAGGAGTCACCCCCTCCGTAGGCCTTTTGCACGACTCTCGCCATCAGGGCATCCTTGTCCGGCGACAACTCGCCGATGCTGTGCAAGACGAAGTTTTCGAGCAGCACCAGCAGCGGCTTGCCTGCGTACCGCTCGGGTTCGGCTTCCTTGCTGTAGGGGTTCGTCGGCTTGGCCTTGGTTTTAAAGAGTCCGAACATTTTGTCTCTCCCTGGCGAATGTCTGCTTCTGACCGATTGTCGGCATCGTAACCGCAACGGGAATCGACGCCGGGGGGGGGGATGAAGCCTCGCTCGCTTCCTACGGAATACCGGGTGTTTTTCTCCTTCTTACAGGAGGCAGCCCCGGCATCATGGGCTTATTGCCATGACCTGCACAGGATGAAACATGAAACACAAGGGTTTGATTTACTCCGCGCTCATAGGCGCGGTGGCCAGCGCGCGCTCCATGACGCCGATGGCCGGCATCGCGGCGGCACGGCTGCTGGGCCGTCACACGCCGGGGCGGCTTGTACTGCTGGACCGTCCCCTGTTCAGGAATGGCGCCCTGGCCATGGGTGTGGGCGAACTGTTGGGCGACAAGATGAAGGCCGCGCCTGACCGCACGGTGTTTCTGGGGCTGCTGGCGCGCGTGATGAGCGCGGGCATCGCGGGCGCTGCCCTGGCGCCGCAGGGCCGCGAGCAGGCCGGCGCTTTGACGGCGGTTGCGACCGCCGTACCGCTTGCCTACCTGACGCTGGCAGGCCGCAAGCGCGCGATGGCGCGCATGGGCCAGACCCGCAGCGGCTTGATCGAGGATGCGCTGATTGTGGCCGCCGGCGCGGCGGTTGTGGCGCTGGCGGTCAAGTGATGAACCGGTCTGCGCGCGTATAGCTCTCAATCCCGGAAGTCACGGCCGCCAGATCCCAAGCTCCCCATTGGGCTCCACGGAGGTGAGCACCATCTGCCCACGCCAGTCAACCAGCACAAGCTTGTATTGCTTGTACAGGCGGGTGAAGGCGTCCGTCAGCACACGCTCGTCGCCGCCGCGCTCCACCATGGCTGCGAGTAGGTTGACCGTGGACCCATCGGAAACGCCGTAGAGAAACACGGAGCCCGCCAACCGGATGGTGAAGCCGCCCTTGACCTGGCCCAAGGGGGCGGAGGCCGTGGTCAAGATAGGCGCGGGTGCGATGGTCCCTTGAAGCAGCGACGCGATTTCTTTGGGGCCTGATGTTCCGGCAAGGGGCGCACCCGCGATACGCCGGGCGTAGATGTCTTTCCAGCCGTACTGGACCCGGTTCTGCCGCTCGAAGAGCTTGAAGTCTTTCAGCCGATTTTGAAGTTCGGGCAGGCGGGCCGCAGGGAAGAGTTCAATCTGGCGCCATTCATCTTCATGGAACTTCGGTGCGCCTGCGGAGGAACTTGCCGTGGGTGCTTCAAACTGCAGGACGTCTGCCGCGATGGTGGACATGGTGAAGCCGATGGTCTGGGGGGCCGCAGTGGTAACGGGCGGCGCGCCCATTGCGGCATTGCCAAGGCCGCCGGCTGCGAGGCTGATGAGGATGAGTTTTTTGAGTTTCATGATTTGGGTTGATTCTGCGCTCTCAGTGTGTCAGGCCCCGGCCGGGGCGCCGTCAAGAAACCGCAGCGCTGTTGCGGTGAACGCAACCGTGGGGTCATAAACAGGCACATGGTCACCGCCGGGAACAATCCACAGCGCGGCATCCGGTATGGAACGGTAGAGGCTCACGGCAATTTCAACGGGGAAAAAGGCGTCGCGATCTCCGTGCACGACGAGTGTTCGGGCTGTGATGGCCGACAAGCTTTGTGCGGTGAAATTCATATCGCCGTAGTCTTGGTGAAACGCGTTGAATTGCGCGATGAGCTGGTGAATCTGCTCGTCGCCGCGTTTTGCGCACTCCCGATACATGTCACGCACGTCCTGGGGCATGGTGGCCAAGGAAGCCCTGCGCATAATGGCTCGCGCTTGATCCGGAAAATGGGAGGTCGTGCTGACCAGCACCATTGAGTCGATGCGCCTGGGCTGGATTGTGGCCATGTGCAGCAAGGTCATCCCGCCGGAACTCATCCCCATGGCCGAAAAGCGGTCGATCCCCAGCTTTTCTAGCAAAAGAAATACGTCGCCAGCCGCTTCGCGATGCGTAAACCTGTTGCCAGGATTGGTGGAATGCCCATGGCCGCGCAGATCCACGAGGATCAGCCGATGGTGCTTCGAGAGTTCGGCAACAAAGGGATGCCAGTTCTGCGAACAGCCGCCAAACCCATGCAGGAGCACCAAGGGTTTCCCGGACCCGTACTCCTCGTAGTACATCTCCATATGGTTTAGTTGAACCATATGCCCGCGCAGGGCGGCCTGTTGGGGGGCGTACTTCGTTGTCATGGAGTGTGCTCTGCGATAAGCTGGTTTCTGCTTTTCCCCGGGGCCAGATAGAGGCCTGGAAGCGATTGGTCGCCAGCCATTCTATGAACAGCCCCCCCCCCGCGGCTCAAGGCCATGAATAAAAAGGTATACGTTCCGCCGGCACAAGCACGGCACGACGACAACCAAAGATGGCTCGCCGGATATCGCCAACGCTGGCAAGATCAGCAGGCTCAGCCCAAGCCGGGCAGCGCCACCGCAAAAACAAAAGTCCCAGCCCCAATTGCCGTCAAGCCTATGCATGAACACAGCACGCCAGCAAAGGCCGAACTGTGACCCATCCCCGAAAATCCGCAAAGAATGTCTTTGAGCAGACCTTCCCTGGCCCAACAAGCGGGGATTTCCGTAAGCTCGGTCGGTAAGAACCCATCCCGCCCTCTGCTATGGTTGTTGCCTACGCCCTAGCCCGCTTACGGAAGATTTTGCACCCCATGCCCGCCCTGCCAGCCGCCACCGGAAGCACCCCTCGATGAGCCCACGCGAGGCCTGGGTGAACACGCAGCTGGCGCATATTTTTATGCGCAACGCGCGGCCGACGCTGTATGCGGCCGTGCTGGTGATCGTGGTGGTGGTGGGCACGCTGTACCAGCATGTGGATTTGCGGGGCCTGTCGGTGTGGGTGCTGGCGGCGGCCTCGATCACGGCGCTGCGTTATGCGATCTTGCATGCCTACCGCACGCGCCTGGATGAGAGCGACGGAGTGGCGCTGCGCGAATTCATGTCGCTGCACGGCTGGGCCTGGCCCTTGAGTGCGGTGGTGTGGGGCGGGCTGATGTTTGTGGTGTACCGCCAGGCGCCTGTGGCCGAGCAGTTGCTGTGCATGCTGGTGCTGTCGAGCATTGCGGCGACGGCGGTGTCTTCTTCGCCGCCGTCTTTGAGCACGTTCACGGCGTATTGCAACGGCCTGGGCGCATCGGTGATCGCGGCCATGGCCTGGCATATGGATTTTTCAGGGGGCGTGCCTTCAGTGCTGGACACGGGTGCCGAGATGGCGGTGGTACTGGTGTTTTTGGCGGTGGCGCATGTGACGGGCCGGCGCATGCACCGTGCGCAACGCATCAGCCTGGAGCTGCAGTTTGACCGGCAGGAACTGATCAAGGCGCTGGAAGACCGCAAGCGCGCGGTAGCGCAGGCGGAAGCGGTGCGCACGCGCTTTATCGCAAGCGCCGCGCATGACCTGCGCCGGCCGGTGCATTCGCTGGGCCTGTATGCCGACTGGCTGACGCTGGAGCCGGAGTTCGCGCCACAGATCGCGCGCAAGATCGCCGACTCCACGCACAAGATCGACGGCCTGTTTGACTCGCTGTTCAGCCTCGCGGGGCTGGACCCGGCTTCGCTGACCGTGCACCTGCAGCCGGTGGATCTGGCCGCGCTGATCCACACCCTGGCCGAGGAGCATTTGCCGCTGGCACGCGAGAAAGGCTTGCGCCTGCGCACACGCGCCGCCGCGGGGCAGGTGTTGTCCGACCCGGTGCTGCTGTCGCGGCTGGTGAGCAGTTTGTTGTCAAACGCCTTGCGCAACACCCATGGCGGCGGCGTGCTGCTGGCGGCGCGGCAACGCCAGGGCCAATGGCGCATAGAGCTGTGGGACACAGGCGCAGGTATCGCGCATGAACGCCACCAGGTGTTCTCACAAGGCATTCCGCAGCAAGGCACGGCCGAGGGCTTCGGGCTGGAGCTGGCGGCGATTTACCGCCTGAGCCAGCTGCTGGGGCACCCGGTGGGGATGACGGACCGGAAGGGAAGGGGGAGTGTTTTTTGGGTTGAGCTCACTCGATATGAAGCTGGCCCGCTGGGCCGGGGCTAATGCCGGGTCTTGCTCCGGCCTGGCGCGCTCTTCCTCCTCTTTCCTCCTCTTTCCTCTTCTTGATTCTGCTGGCCGGGGGTTGCCCGGCGGCAAGTAACTTTCTTTTGCTTCGCCAAAAGAAAGTCACCAAAGAAAAGGCGACCCTGGTGTCTGCGTCCCTTCGCTTCGCTACGGGCAACCTGCGGTGCTCGGTTCAGGCGGGGTCTCGCTAAACTCGCTTCGCTCAAACAACGCGATCCCTGATCCGCCTGAACCTCCGCTCCTCGGCGCATACACAAGGGGTGGGGAGAA
>Ga0102589_1004512_pt1 | contig 13037 bp, 13 predicted proteins | sample AraplaMF_Col_mLB_FD_76858 | JGI IMG/M metagenome (GOLD analysis project Ga0102589, IMG submission 76858) | Arabidopsis root microbial communities from the University of North Carolina, USA - plate scrape MF_Col_mLB | ecosystem: Host-associated > Plants > Roots > Endosphere | place: USA... | reverse complement strand
ATTGATAATGATTATCACTATTGATTCTTTAAATAATATAATTTTATATAGGTGTATTGTCAATAGTAATTTTGATTGTAAATTTTGCGGAAACAGGTTATATTTTATTGAGAATGATAATCAATGATTGATAGCTGAGGAGTGAGCACGAATGAATCGAGAAGAATTGTTTGATGTAACTGTAATAGGCGGAGGACCTGCAGGGCTTTATTCAGCTTTTTATAGTGGACTTAGAGAGATGAAAACGAAAATAATAGAATTTCAACCACAGTTAGGTGGAAAAATACATGTTTATCCGGAGAAGATGATTTGGGATGTAGGAGGGCTATTGCCAGTTACAGGTGATAAATTAATTGAACAACTTGTACAGCAAGGGCTAACATTTAAGCCGGAAGTTGTATTAAATACAAAAGTAGAATCAATTATTCGTAATGAAGATGGAACTTTTACGTTAAAAACAAGTACTGGCGAAGAACATTTTTCAAAAACAATTATCGTCGCAACTGGAAGCGGTATATTGAAACCGCAAAAGTTATCGATTGAAGGTGCGGAGCGATTTGAAGTATCGAATTTAAATTATACAGTTAAATCTTTAATGCGTTTCAAAGATAAAACGATCATTATTTCTGGTGGAGGAAATTCTGCCGTTGATTGGGCGAACGAATTAGAACCAATCGCGAAAAAAGTGTATGTAACATATAGAAAAGAAGAATTATCTGGTCATGAAGCACAAGTAAAACAGCTAATGAACAGCTCAGCGAAGTGTTTTCTGAATACATCGATTACAAAATTAATTGCTGGTGATAATCATGAAGCGATTGAATATGTAGAATTAACGAATCATGAGACAGGTGAAGTTTCTCATTTACCTATTGATGAAGTTATTATTAATCATGGATATGAACGTGACATTACATTATTAGAAAATAGTGAGTTGGACGTTGCGATTATAGATAATTTTTATATTGCAGGTAATGCAAATAGTGAGTCTTCTGTAGATGGATTATATGCTGCGGGAGATATTTTGAAACATGATGGGAAATTGCATTTAATTGCGGGAGCATTCCAAGATGCTGGAAATGCTGTGAATAAAGCGAAACAATTTATTCAGCCAGATGCAAGTGAGTACGGAATGGTTTCTTCGCATAATGAAGTATTTAAAAAACGAAATCGAGAATTGATAAAGCAAATGATGAAATAATAAAGTGAAACTTTAATCAGTGGGGGCTATCCTGCACTGATTATTAACCTTCACCAATCGGGCTTTTACTACCCACAAATAGCCGGATAAAGGTACAAGTATACCCCCATTTACTTCTCTATTCAAATAGACGAGAGATGTAAATGGGGGTTTTCCTGTTTACTATATTTTCAATCATTATTATGACACCGGTTTCATCAGTTCATATGACATGAACATTTTATTTGTAAATCAGTCTAGAAAACAATGAATCTATGTTTTGTTTACGCTGTTCCTTTTGCTCGTTCATTAGGAAATGGCATATTTAGTATAGAAGCAATGTATTGTTTTCCATGTTTTCGAGCCAATGATTCTAATATTTGACGAACGCGTTTTGTAAGATGGCCTTGTTTTTTTATCGCTTCACAATATGCGTCGTAGAAAGCATATTTAGCCCATAGAAAATCATCTTGTTGGAATAAGAAATGATTTTTGTACCATTCACCAATTGTATGATAACAATTGTTTTCGTGTATTGCTACGCCTTGAGAAAGAATACGATCAGATAAAGATGTAGTTAAATGAGAAGTTGTATTTTCTGTTTCAACTTGTAATGTTTTTTCTAACATTGTAATGATGTGACGAGTAGCCATATGTTAACTCTCCTTTGTGTAAATGGGTGATACCATTCTATATTTAAAAAAATACTTACTATATTATTATACAATATATGGAATGGTTCTACCTGCTTTTTAAACTGCATTTACAAAATCTTTTTTATTTGTTTACAAAAATAAAGTAAGATACAGTATATATGAAAAAACAATAAAGGAATGAACGCATTGTATATAACAATAGAAGAAGCTGCGGAGTATTTGAATTTACCAAAATCGTATATTGAAGAGCTAATTCAGCAAAAGAAAGTTCGTGCGCTATTCGATGGAGAGCAATATTTATTAAATAAAGAACAATTCAACACGCATTTAGAACAAATGGAGAAATATAAACAATTAGTGGAAGAAATATTAAACGAACCAATTCCAGAAGATATGGACGTTAAAGACGAAGACTAAACTTTAGGAAATCCCGTATGAAGATATGCAGAAATGTATCTTCATACGGGATTTTTTTATCTAAAGACATCAAAATCCTAAGGAGCCCTCAGGATTTCTTAGAATTTTGATAGGTAGTAGTCTACCATGTTAAAAGCATATTTTTTTCGAGCTAGGACAAACATAGAGAACGTAACCTGTACAGATACATATACTATCAGTGCAAAAGCTTATAAATTAATGGAAGGGGTTTTCTCGTGAGTTTATTTCATTGGGATTTTTTGAAAGACTTAATTGGATCTTATGTAAGAGTGAACAGAGGTGGACCAGAATCTCAAAAAGGAACAATAGTATCATTAGGTGCGGACTACTTCGGATTAGAGAATGAAAAAGGAGAGAGCCATTACTACCAGCTTCGCCATCTGAAAAGCATTACCCAAAATACGAAAGATGGTGGAGTAGGTGATTTAGAATGGGTGGAAGAAGACATTGCAGAAGACTTTGAAACGCTACTTCAAAGCTTCAAATACCGCTGGGTGAAAATTAACCGTGGTGGACCAGAGAAAATTGAAGGTATTTTACAAGATGTTTCTGGCGGTTATGTAACATTGATTATTAAAGAAGAAGTTGTATTAATTGCACTATCTCATATTAAGAGTGTTAATTATAATGCACCAGTAAGTGGAGAGAGTAGTGATGAGAGTAGCGATGAGAAAAGTAATGAAAACAGCAATAATTCAGGTCGCGCTCGTGCACAAAGACAATCAAGTAGAGGAAGATAATAAGAAAGGAGGGTACAAAATTGGAGAGTGTATTATGCTGTGATCAAATCAAAGGTTTAGTTGGTGAGAATGTAAAAGTAAATCTTCGTGGACCGGAAAGTCGAGTAGGTGTACTGTCATTGTTAGGAAAAGATTACCTTACACTACAATTACCTCATGGAGAATTAGTGTATTATCAACTGAAACATGTGAAGAGTCTGGTCAGAAAAGTGAAAGAGGCACAAGGAGAATATGGTTCATGTTTTTATGCGGAAGAAGATACTTTTTTAGATGCATTAAATGACTTGAAGTATAAATGGATAAAGATTAATCGTGGTGGACCAGAGTGTGTGGAAGGTTTATTAAGTGATATACATGATGGAAATATTACACTAGTTAATGGTGATGAGGTCATTTATGTGATTAATTCCCATATTAAGAGTGTGAGTCAAATAGTTAAAAACAAAAAGAATGAAGAAGAATAATGTTTAATAAATAAAAGGGGCATTATGATTGAAAATGAAGAATGATTTCATATTTCTCTGTAATTATTTTTGGATATATGAAAAAGGGTTTCTTACTATTAAAAAACAGAACATTGCCCCTGATTATTTTTAGAATAAAAGAAAGGGAAATTGTAATTTCATAGGAAGGAGGATATAGATGAATGAGTTACACAAAAGTATTGGAGAAAATATATATGTTAAATTAATTGGTGAAAAGAGATTTAAAGGCGTATTAATCGATGTAGGAAATGATATTGTTGTTCTTTACAATGGACAAGACTACGTATATATATCTTTATATCATATCCAATATTATAAGTTTTTAAGACCATATGATGAAGAAATATTAAAACCTGATGTAGATTCTGTAATTAAAAGGGAATCTCCTTCAATTTCTTTGAGGAAAGTATTAAGCACATCTAAAGGGATTTTCACAGAAATTTATGTAGCAGGTAATGCTCCAATACATGGATATGTTACAAGTGTAATGAACGATTATATTGTTTTTTATAGTCCAGTCTATAAAACTGTATATATATCTTTAAAGCACTTAAAATGGTTAATTCCGTATAAAGAAAACCAAGTGCCTTATTCCCTCAATAAAAATGAACTCCCCGTAAATCCATTAAATATTACGTTAGCTCGAACGTTTGAGGAGCAACTTATTAAAATGTATGGAAAGATTATGGTGTTCGATTTAGGTGAGGAATCCAATAAAATTGGAAAAATGGCGAAGATCGATGAAGGACATATTGAAATATTAAAAGCGCGTGATGCAAAAATGTATGTGAATATTCAACATGTAAAATCTGTCCATTGTCCGTAGGCTAGTTGAAAGGGCTGGCTTTTTCTTTTATATGCAGAAGGAAAGGTCGGGCCTGTTTGTTTAGTTCGATTTGGATATGAGGGGAAAAATGAATTGAATATAAATTATGTTAGTATGATTTTTGAAGAGGCAATCTTGTGCTAAATTATAAAAAATATGTACGAGCCACCTTTTGATGTATTCAATTTATTTTTTGAGGAAGAACTGCTCAACTAATTTACTAAAGGGGTTTTATTTGTGGAGCCGTTTCCAAATTCGTTATCGATTACATTACTTGGTAGTGCTGGTGGAGCAGCGAAGGCAGTTTTAGCAATTTTAAATCAAGCGATAGCAAATGAAAAAGATCCAATTTATGAAGTGATAAAGAATGTTACATTTCATTTGGTTGATATAAAACAAAAAGATAGGGCTTATTATGATGAGTTGTTTCCAAATTTGAAAGGTCATTTGTCATTATATGAAATAGACCTTCAAGATGTAGTGAAATTTAAACAGCATTTAACAGAAAAAAGTACGAGTGTTGTTATTGATGTTTCGGGTGCAGATACGATCAGGGTACTGAGCTGTTGTAATGAACTTGGAATCTTTTATATTAATTCAGCTTTGGAAAATGAGGCAGTAGATCAGGACGATAGTTTACTTGGATTTCAGCTTACGGAACGATATACGAGGTTTGAGAAAGAGAAAGAAAAATTTACAAATACAAAAGCGATTATAGGTTCAGGTATGAATCCAGGTGTTGTTCAATGGATGGTTGTTGAACTTATGAAAGAACGGCCGAATGAACAGCCACAAGCATGCTATATTGTAGAACATGATACGTCGTTTTTGAATGATACGGCACTTATAAAGCCGTATACACTTTATACGTCATGGGCAGTAGAGCGATTTCTAGACGAAGCGATATGGAGTTATCCGATGTATATGAGTCATCATCGTCCTCTTTATTTTTATGAGGATGTATATGCTTCAGAGTATAAAGTGAAGTTAGGAAAAAGAGAGTTTTATGGTTGCTTAATGCCACATGAGGAAGTTTTAATTTTAGGGAAAAATTTCAACATGGAAGTTGGTTTTCTTTACCGAATTAATGAGTATACAACAAATGTAATTAGACAGAACTTAGATAAGGTAGAAGATTTATGGAACTGGAATCGTAAAGTATTCAATCCAGCGGAAGAAGAGGTTGCAGGAGAGGATCTAGTAGGTGTATTACTCGTTTATGAAAATGGCGAGACGTATATGTATAACGTAATGAATAGTAGCCAAGTTTTTCATAAATATAAAACGAATGCAACTTACTTCCAAGTAGGGTGCGGAATTTATGCAGGTTTGTGTAGTTTACTTTTAGATCACTTTGGACAAGGTGCTTATTATGTCGAGGAATTATTATTAAATACAGAAAGTAAGTACGGTGAATATTTAAATTTATATATGAAGGATTTTGTAATAGGGCATAATGATTTTACGGATGGACTGCTACATGATAGGGTCAGATGGATATAAGTTGTGACTAGAAAGGAAGGAGAAGTCTCCTTCCTTTTTAGTATTATAAGGTTACGTATTGCCCTGAAAGCAATTTCATACTTATAATTTAAGGAGATAACGGTGGGGATTTTTTTTCGTATCGATCAAGGGGAGTTTTTATATGAACAAATACAAGAGCTTGATTTATGAAGAAAGAAAAGCTTTAAAGGTATTTATATTATTATTCTATATTATATTTTTTTCATATGACGCTATATATTATTTTGTATATCCTGCTATGAATATTAATGGAACAACGGTAGGATGGCCAGAAGGAAGCCTTGGGATAGGCGTATATATATTTGTAATAGCATTATTCCCTATTTCAATGTATCTTCAAAAAAGAGGTTATGTATATTCTATAAAATATTTATTTTTATTTGGCTACATGTTTATCAATCTTATAAATAATTTAATGATTTATTTGCGAACGGATAGAGCTTTTGAACATGGTAGTATGGTAGAAATGTTATTAATTTTATTTGCACCGGTTTTCGTGAACAGAAAATATTTTTATTTAGTTTCCTTTAGTGTAATTGGAAAGTACGTACTTTTTACATTGATACTACAAGATCTAAAAGTTGTGATTCCGCTTGTCTTATGTGTATTCTATTTCATTATTTCACATTCTTTGTTGAAACGATTTCAATCTTATGTAAGAACGGTTGTTGAAATGATGAACAATATGAAAGAGACGGAAAATTTAGCTGTAATTGGGACTATGTCTACAACAATTGCGCATGAAATCCGAAATCCATTAACGGCTTTGAAGGGGTTTACGCAAATGCAAAAAGAAAGAAACCCTGAAGATATGATGAGCTATGAAATAATGTTACAAGAAATTGAGAGAATTAACGGATTTGTTAGCGAATTGATGTTATTAGGAAAACCGAAACCAACAAATTATGAATGGTGTAACATACGGGAAATCCTTTTATATGTTGTGCAGTTAATGGAAAGTTATGCGAGTCAATATAAAGTGAAAGTTTATTTGCAAATAGATGGAAACTTACCCGTTATAAACGGTGATGATAAACAATTAAAACAAGTGTTGTTAAATATTATTAAAAACGGAATAGAATCAATGCCAGAAGGTGGGGATATTCATATTCGGGCATATGAAAAAACTAAGGGGTATTTGTGTATTGCTGTCGAGGATCAAGGATTTGGTATAGAGGCAGGAAAATTAGAGAAGATTGGAAAGGCTTTTTACACAACGAAGGAGAATGGTACAGGGCTTGGTTTAATGATTACATATAAAATTATTAAAGAACATCAAGGGAGTATCACGATTCAAAGTAGTATGGGTGTGGGAACGAAAGTGGAAATTTATTTACCGACGATGTAGCGAAGTAGAAGAAAATATTTTTCAGAAAAGTGTTCTTCTTGTGTAAATATAAACATTTAATAAAATGTTTCAAGAAGGGTTTTTTTTATAAAATACTTCGTTTATAATGGAGGAAAATATCGACATGAGATTGGTTACTCATGTAACGGTTCGGTAGTGTTATGAAAAGAAAAGAAGGGGTGCCCGCGCATCCTTTTTTCTATGCAGATATGATGAAAGAGGTGGTATTGATGGAATTAACATTAAATTCGACTGTATGCTTACACACGATTCAATTTCGAAAAGAGCAAAAGAATTATATTGTAAAAGATACAATTACAGGAGAAAAATATGAAATGCCGCCACTTTGGATTGATGCATTGGCAATGATGCGTGACGGTTTTTTATTGGGAGAAATTGAGGAGAAATTAAAAGAAGAGTATCCAGCAGAAGAAGTAAATATACTAGCATTCACGAGGCAACTGTTAGAGCTAGAACTTGTTGGAATGGTAGATGGGGAAGAGATAGCTTGTACAAAGAAGAAAGAGAAAGATTATTTAGCTTGGGTACGTCCCCGGTTGGAACAATTTTTCCTTAATGTAAATAAAAAATATAGAAGCAAAGGTCAGTGATGATCTTTGCTTTTTTGTAGTCCATATTTTAAAAAATAACAGCGAATGCCCTTGCGAAAGCACCGTCACTATTTTTAATTTTTAAAGGTGCTGCTGAGAAAAAGAAACGTTTCGCTTTAATAGCATCTAGATTTGTTAAGTTTTCAATTAAGAAAATATTATTGCCTAACAGTATGTGATGAATGGGTGATGTTTCTGTCGTTACCTCATCGGGAGAAATAAAATCTAAACCGACTGATTTTACTTTTAATTCAACTAGTTCTTCAGCTAATTCTTCGGAAAGATAAAATGCTTCTTTCTCATAAGCTTCTGTATTCCATTTATTAGATAGATTAGAATGGAAAATGACAATATCGTCTTTTTTTATGTCGGCATTATGCAATACTTCTTTAGGGAGTTTTCTCTCTTGAACATGAGTGACATCGATGAGAACTGCTTCACCTACAAACTGATCAAGGGGCAATTGATCAATCGTTGTTGCACCAGAAATAAAATGCGCAGGAGCGTCGCAATGTGTACCGACATGAACGACCGAATGGAAATCTGTAACTTGATATCCTGTTTCTTCAACGCTTGTAATGGCTTCTAGTTGGATTGTTGGTGTTCCGGGAAATTGAGACATATTATTTTCAAACGTTTGTGATAGATCAATTACTTTCATTTTAAATACCTCCAATATATGTTTTTCAAATAATAAAAAGCCCATCTTTCATGATCAAGAAAGATGGGCTTTACATACTAGTTGCGTTTTATCTTCCAAAATGCAATGCATTTTGCAGGAATTAGCACCTATTCGGTTCTTATAAACTGAGGTTGCTGGGCTTCAAAGGGCCGGTCCCTCTGCCTCTCTTGATAAAGGTTTATTCAGTTTCGGAATTCTAAATATTCATGATATTTAGAATTGTAATTCATTTCCTTTTTTCATGCAATACAAATTAGGTGTTCACCCAAATAAAGTTGCTCGCATATTGTAGCTTATGTAAGTAGACTGTTGCGAAGGAGTGAGTGCAGTGACAGGGAATGTGTTAAATTATTATGCTGGTGGTAATACAGCTAGAGGATTTCATAATTTATACGAAGAGAATTTAAAAGGGCTAGATAGGTTGTTTATTTTAAAGGGTGGTCCAGGAACGGGAAAATCTTCTTTAATTAAGGCAATAGGTCGTGAATGGGTTGAAAAAGGATATGATATTGAGCTTTTGCATTGTTCTTCCGATAATAAATCGGTTGATGGTGTAATTATCCCGAAGCTAAAAGTAGGAATTGTTGATGGAACATCTCCGCATGTTATCGAGCCAAAAATGCCAGGAGTTGTTGAGGAGTATATCAATTTAGGGGTTGCTTGGGACTCAGATAAATTAAGAAAGCAGAAGGTGGAAATTGAACGATTTGTTTCAGAAGCAAGCAAAGCTTTTCAAACTGCTTACGCTTGTTTTCACGAGGCGCTAATTATACATGATGAGTGGGAGAAAATATATATTAATAACATTGATTTTAATAAAGCAAATGAACTAACAGATCAGCTGATTCAGAAGCTATTTACAGATAAAGGAGGGAAACAATCGCTTGTGAAACATCGCTTTTTAGGAGCAGCTACACCGAAAGGAGCAGTTGATTTTGTTCCTAATTTAACAGAAGGATTGCCACATCGTTATTTTATAAAAGGACGCCCGGGCTCTGGAAAATCAACAATGCTCAAAAAGTTATCGAAGGCAGCAGAAGAAAAAGGTTTTGACGTTGAAGTATATCATTGCGGATTTGACCCGAATAGTCTTGATATGGTTATTGTAAGAGAATTAGGATTTGCAATTTTTGATAGTACCGCACCACATGAATATTTTCCAAGTCGCGTGGGTGATGAGATTATAGATATGTATGCTCTTATTGTTAAACCGGGGACGGATGAGAAGTATGCTACAGAAATTCGTGACGTTTCCATTCAATATAAAGCAAAAATGAATGAGGCGATGTCTTTCTTAGCAAAAGCAAAATCAGTTCGTGATAAATTAGAACGAATTTATATTGCTGCTATGGATTTTTCAAAAGTGGATGCATATAAAGAGGAAATTCAAAAAGAGTTTGAACGAATTGCGGTTAGTGTAACAGAAAAGAACAAGTAAAAAATAAGGGATTTTGGTAGGCTGTCGGGAATTTTCTGACAGCTATTTTAGTATGTAGTAAGCTTAGTAATATATTTGTCGAATTTCCAAGGAAATAATCAAAAAATGGAGAGGGTATGAAATGAGAGAGAAAATTAAAGCGGAATTAGCAAGAATTGAAAAAGAGAATGATGTGAAAATCTTATTTGCAGTGGAATCAGGGAGTCGTGCTTGGGGATTTCCATCGAAAGATAGTGATTATGATGTTAGATTTGTTTATATGCATCCGGTAGAGTGGTATTTATCAATTCATGATAAACGAGATGTAATTGAGTATCCGATTAGTGATGATTTAGATATAAGTGGCTGGGATATTAAAAAGGCATTACAACTGTTTGGAAAGTCAAACCCAGCTTTACTTGAGTGGATTCGATCACCAATTTTTTATTCGAAAAACTCTAACTTTCCAGAGCAGCTTCAGCAAATGAGTGAAAAGAATTTTGATCCAAAAGCAACGATATATCATTACTTACATATGGCTTCAAAAAATTATCGTGAATTTTTGCAAGGCGAGAATGTAAAGTTGAAAAAGTACTTTTATGTATTACGTCCTATTTTAGCTTGTCAGTGGCTAGAAGAGAAAGGGACATTACCTCCAGTAGAATTTAATCGATTGATTACAGAACTATCTATAGAACGTAGTGTATTGAATGAGATTGAGAAGTTGTTAATAAAGAAAAAAGCGGGTACGGAATTAGATGTTGGATTGAAAATTCAAGTGTTAAATCAATTTTTAGAAGAACAAATTGATTATTATCAGCAATACGTGAAAGGGATTGAAAAGGGATTAGGGATTGATATTGAGAGTTTGAATACACTATTTAGAAATATGTTGTTTTGAAGTAAATAAAAAAGAGCACAAGTAAATTTGTGCTCTTTTTTTATCCCGCTATTTGTGGGAGCCTTACTGCCCGTAAACGCCTGATTGGTGTGGACTAATAATCAGCTGGGGATGCACCTCAACACTGATTAAAGTTTCACTTTATTTTGTAGGAATAAAGAAAACAGATATAGCTGCGATAAGACCTGCAAAAGAGAATAAGTAAAAATTCCATGCTAAGTCATATTGCATTGTCATAATAATACCGACAAGAATAGGTCCAGCAATTGCACCAACTCGGCCAAGTCCAAGTCCCCAGCCTAAGGAGGTAGCTCGTATATGTGATGGGAAGTATTGTGTTACATAAGCATTTAATATTTGAGTAATACCAACTGATCCAATTCCAGCAAGACCAATTAAAAGATAAATGATTGTAACAGAGGGTTTAATTGTTAGTAGTCCAATACATATGGCTGCCATAAGATAGGAGATGCTAATAACAATTTTTGCTCCTATACGATCGGCAATCGCCCCGGCAAATAATGCGCCGATAGCTGCAGTAATATTTAGCATAAGTAGAAATGATAAACTAGATCCAAGAGGATATCCTGCCTGACGCATCATCTGTGGTAACCAAGTATTTAAACCGTATATTAAAAACATTCCCATTATATAAGTGATCCAAAAAAGTAGCGTTGCTTTTATGTATTCTTTTGAGAATAACGTAAGAAATCCATTTTTCTTTTGTATATTAGATGGTGCTTCAGAAATTTCATCTTTTACATGGAATTCAATTTGAAAGCGATTAAGAATTTTGTTCACTTCTTCTTGTCGATTCCGCGATAATAAAAATTGAATGGACTCAGGTAAATAAAGAATAATGAAAGGAATGAGGAGTAGCGGAATCATTCCGATGCCAAACATAATTCTCCATCCGAAATCTTCTAACATAAACATGGATAAAATAGCACCTAACACGATACCTAAAGGATAGCCGGTAAACATAAGAGCATAAATAAAAGATTGCCGTTTTTTTGATGAATATTCAACAGTAAGTGCGGAAGCCGTTGGGATAACACCGCCTAATCCGATTCCTCCGATAAATCGAGATAGCCCAAATAATTCAGGAGAAGGAGCAATTGCAGCTAAGCCCATTGTGATAGAAAAAAGAGCTAAACAGCATATAAGTGTCCACTTTCGTCCAATTAAATCTGTAATGGTTCCGATTAGAATAGCGCCAATAAACATCCCAAATAGAGCATAGCTGGCAATTGTTCCAGCTTGAGCTGGTGATAGTGCCCAGCTGTTGTCTTCTAAAAGCTTTGGCAGAACGGCACCGTAAATACCTAAATCATATCCGTCAGCTAGAATGGCGAGCCAACAAATAAAAACAACAAGTTTTGTAATAGAGCTTGAAAAGATAGTTTCTGTAGATTCTAGATGAGGTGGAGCAGAAGGTTGCATAGTATTCACCCCTTTTATTTGTAGATGAATATATTATTTTATTTACTGTTAATATTCCCCTTCTTATGTCGAAATTTATATGAAAAGGTGTCATGAAAAACAAAGAAGTTCAACAGGATTCTTGTTGAACTTCTTTGTTTTTTTATTCGTTATCAACTCGTTTTAATGGTTGATCTGCTGGCCCTTCCATAACATCGCCATCAATTGAAAAACGAGAACCGTGGCAAGGACAATCCCAAGTACAATCACCGTTATTCCATTCAACTTCACAGCCGAGGTGTGTACAAGTCGTATCGACGATATGTAGTTTTCCTTCTTTATCTTTATAAGCACCTGCTCGTTTACCGTTGACATGTACAACGGATCCTTCGCCAACTTCAAGATCCTCTGGTTTACGTAATGCAGTTTCAAGTTTCCCTTCAATTAAATGTTTAGCAACATCAATGTTTTGAGAAAGGAATGTTTTTATATCTGGATTTGCATGAAAGCGTGATGGTGCAAACAGCTCTTTATATGGGCTGTGGACTTTTAGAATGGAATCCTTCAGTAAATGAGCTGCAGCAGTTCCTGTTGTCATTCCCCATTTGCGATATCCAGTTGCAACAAATATATTTGGATTGCTTTCGTTAATATGTCCGATATAAGGGAGCTTGTCTAGCGTAATCAAATCTTGCGCTGACCATCTATAGGGAACTTCATCTACTCCAAAAGTTGCTTCAGCAAAAGAATAGAGTGCTTCATAATGAAGCATCGTATTTATTCCCTGTCCCGTTTTATGGCTCTCTC
>Ga0102589_1004507_pt1 | contig 13048 bp, 9 predicted proteins | sample AraplaMF_Col_mLB_FD_76858 | JGI IMG/M metagenome (GOLD analysis project Ga0102589, IMG submission 76858) | Arabidopsis root microbial communities from the University of North Carolina, USA - plate scrape MF_Col_mLB | ecosystem: Host-associated > Plants > Roots > Endosphere | place: USA... | reverse complement strand
GATGTCCTACTCTCACAGGGGGAAGCCCCCAACTACCATCGGCGCTAAAGAGCTTAACTTCCGTGTTCGGTATGGGAACGGGTGTGACCTCTTTGCCATCATCACTAGACTATTAACAGCTTTCAATATACGTTGTATCTTGAAACTCTTATGTATTTCGTTTTGAATTTTATTACCTGTCCTTCAAGACAAGAATTATTGTATAACGTTTTCTCACATTGTGCAACACTTTTTTATAAAAAAAAGAAATAATTACTTTATGAAGATATTTTTGTTATGAAAGAGAAATTATCACTCTGCTATTTATTATAGCAATTGTTCAATTAAAAGAAAACAATTAATTTATCAGATAGATTGATTTGCTATTTTATTCATAAAAAGATGCTGATTTTCGCTTCAAGCTAACTCCTTCCTTTAGCAAACATTTAAGCCTTGTCACTTTTCCCGCAAGAATCTTGCTCTGCTACAGAAGTACTCGAGTAGCCATTCGCTCCAATCAGCTAGAATAATTGATACAAAATATCTTTTTATAGATTTTGAACATGCCTGTTAATTTATAATTTCAATATTATTTTATTATAGATTCTTATTTTTCTTCTTAATCCTATACTATTTTAATCTGAGAAACACTAAATTACGGATAGTGCCTTTTGTAATCGATCAATTTCTTCAAATGTTGTGGCTGGACCAAAAGATATTCTAAAAAATTGACGCGCTGCTTCTATAGAATATCCCATTGATAAAATCGCCTTCGTACCAGATTCACTATGAATATCACAGGCACTTCCTGTAGAAATACATATCCCCGCTTCATTTAATTTTAACAAAACGTATTGCCCCTCTACCCTTTTCATCAATACACCACAAATATTAGGCAATTGCCCCTTACACTCAATTATTCTACACGTTTCCGGTAAACTTTTCTGAAAGTATTGACGTAATGCTTCATAATGCTGAAGCTCATATTGATAATCTTCAATCGCCGTAGCAAAAGCGACAATAGCTGGGGTATCTAACGTTCCCCCCCTTAGCCCACGCTCATGCGTGACACCTGGTGCTAATGCAGGAACACGGAGTTTAGGATTAATATAGATAGCTCCACATCCTTTTGGCCCACCTATTTTATGAGCTGAAACAGTAATAGCATCTACTTTCTGTTTTAACGGAAGTTTACAGAAGGACTGTACACAATCGACATGCAAAAGAACATTTGATTGTTTTGCAATCTCGGCTATTTCTTCAATAGGTTGAATAGAACCTATTTCTGGATTTACATGTTGGAGAGTGATTAAAACCGTATTTTCTTGTATTGCTTCTCGTAAGTGCTCTACATGAATACAACCATCTTGTTGTAAAGGTAACTTCGTGACCACAAAACCCATTTTTTCAAGTGTATTTAAAGCAGCATGTACGGATGTGTGTTCAGCTTGTGATGAAATAATATGCTTACCTTTATCCGCAGATAAAGCTAACGACAAAATCGAAATTAAATTACCCTCAGTTCCGCTTCCGGTAAAAATTACACCATCACTGTTTACTCCAAGAGATTTTGCTACAACAGCTCTTGCCTGTTCAACAAAATAATGTGCTTGTCCTCCTAGATCATGTAAGCTTACACTATTTCCATAATACTGCCCTGCTACCTCGCAATATGCTTTAAGAGCTTTTGGAGTCATTGGAGAGGTTGCAGCGTAATCCAAATAAATCATCTTATTCCCCCCTCTAGTTCATCAGGTCTTGTTTTCTCTTTTATTTTATGTAAAGATATGTGTCAAGACAACTGTAAAGAAGGTATATGTATGGATGTAATGACAGATGTACTTATTATCGGTAGCGGTGTTGCTGCACTTCAAACTGCTCGACTACTCGAAGGTCATTTTCAAGTTCAGATAGTTACAAAATGTTCAATAAAAATGAGTAGTTCTTATCGTGCTCAAGGTGGTATTGCTGCCGTTACTGGTCAAAAAGATCATCCAAAGTTTCACATTGCTGATACGTTGACTGCTGGTGAAAATCATCATGAAAGAAGGAATGTTGAAGTACTAATAGAAAGCGGCACAGAAATAATGCGTGATCTATTAAATGGGGGCTTCCCTATCGATCGACAAGTTGATGGGTCCCCTGCTCTAGGCTTAGAGGGTGCACATAGTCATCACCGTATTTTACATGCAGGTGGTGACCGTACTGGCCAAGTAATGATCGATTATTTGCTCAATCAACTTACACCTAATATCGTTGTGAATTGCTATGAAATGGCTTACGAACTTTTATTAAATCTAGATGGAGATTGTGTTGGCGTTCTTACAAAAGGAGCAGAGGGAACGAAGCGCTATCTTGCCCACCACGTCATTCTAGCGACAGGAGGTGCGGGTGCTATTTATTCTTGTACGTCTAACTTTGCTACGAATACTGGAGATGGTATCGCTTTAGCATATCGTGCAGGAGCTGCCATCAGTGATATGGAATTTATGCAATTTCATCCGAGCTTACTTTGGTGTGGAGGGCAGGCCAAAGGATTAGTCTCTGAAGCTGTGCGCGGCGCCGGTGGAAAATTTGTCGATGCACAGCGTCATCCCATAATGGAAGGTATACATGAACAGTTGGATTTAGCACCACGCCATGTTACTGCACATGCATTATTTAATAAACGTGCTGCTGGGCAGGAGACCTTTATTGAAATTTCAAATATCGAACGCTTTGAAGAAAAATTCCCTACGATTGCTCAGCTTTGCTATGACAATCAAGTTAATTTACAAGATGGGTTAATTCCTGTAGCACCAGGTAGCCATTTCTTAATGGGTGGTGTTGTTGCTGATGACAAAGGAAGAACATCTATTTCTAACCTATATGCAATTGGAGAAGTTGCTTGTACTGGGGTGCATGGTGCCAATCGTTTAGCTAGTAACTCTCTTTTAGAAGGCATTACGTTTGGACAAAGAACAGCCCAATACATTATTCAAACAGGTTGTAAGCAAAATAATTTCTTAATTGATGACAAACATCGCCAACAAACAATGCCATCATTATTTACAAAAGATCAGTTACGACAAATGATGATGCACATATTAGGCATTGTGCGAAATCCTATCGATATGGAACAATTCGTCCAAAAATTGCCATCAATTCAAACACTACTGCATGTTGATTTAGATGGCTTGAATCAGCAGGAACTTGAACTTTACATGATGCATATTGTCGCTACATTAATGGCACACGCAGCCATTACACGAACAGAAACTCGCGGAGCACATATTCGCATTGACAGACCACACAATGATCATCAGTGGGGAAACCGTTGGATCATTTTTCAACAAGGACAGATGAAAGTGAGGAATTCATTATATGAATATCATCAAACTCGAGGAAATGCTAAAACAATTTTTTAATGAGGATATAGGCGACGGGGATATTTCGAGTGAATTTATTTTTTCTCCAGAACAGCAGGGATCATTTTCTTTTTATGCGAAGGAAAGTGGCATTTTTTGTGGAGGCCCTATCATTAAGCATGGATTTCTTCTACTTGATCGATCTATGGATATTATCCTTTATAGAAAAGATGGTGAAAAAGTTAATGCTGGTGATATTCTTGCTGTTATCCAAGGACCACTTCAAAAGTTATTAATGGGTGAGCGTGTAATTTTAAATCTTATCCAGCGCATGTCCGCTATTGCCACAGCTACAAATTTAGCGGTACGAGAAACAGCAGGTACTAATGCGAAAATATGCGATACACGTAAAACAATGCCCGGAATGCGTATGTTAGATAAATATGCTGTTAGAATCGGTGGCGCTTATAACCATCGCAACGGTTTATATGATGCGATAATGCTAAAGGATAATCATATTGCTTTTGCAGGTAGTATTACTAAGGCCGTACAGGCGGCCCGTGAGAAAATCGGTCATACTATTAAAATCGAAGTCGAAATCGAAACAAAAGCCCAATTGGATGAAGCAATTGCAGCTGGTGCAGATATCATTATGTTTGATAATCGAAGCCCTGAAGAAATAAGTGAATGGCTTCCAACAGTTCCCTCACATATTGCTACAGAAGCTTCAGGCGGCATTTCGCTTCATAACTTAAATAGTTATGCTGAAACAGGTATTCAATGGATTTCACTCGGAGCACTAACACATTCAGTAAAAGCCTTTGACATAAGTGCACTTGTACAAACGAAAGGAGCTAATTCCAATGTCCATCACTAGTTTATTACAACAAACGTCACTACTACCCGAGCATTATCGTGCATTAACTAAAAATGACATGGAATCTCGCATTCTAGCTATAAAAAAGAGATTAGGTAGTAAGCTCTTCATCCCTGGGCATCACTATCAAAAAGATGAAGTGATTCAATTTGCAGATGCAACAGGGGATTCCTTACAGCTTGCTCAATTATCAGCAGCTAACAAGGAAGCTGAACATATAGTATTTTGTGGTGTTCACTTTATGGCGGAAACAGCTGATATGCTTACAACTGAACAGCAGCATGTTTACTTACCCGATATGCGTGCAGGCTGTTCAATGGCAGATATGGCAGACATTTATCAAACAGAACAAGCATGGCCAATTTTACAGAAACTTTTTGGCGATAGTATTCTCCCTCTAACATATGTCAATTCTACTGCTGCCATTAAAGCATTTACTGGTCGTCATGGCGGAGCCTGCGTAACATCGTCCAATGCAAAAGAAATGGTTAAATGGGCATTTACGCAAAAACCACGTATTTTCTTTTTACCAGATCAACATTTAGGAAGAAATACTGCGTACGATTTAGGAATACCGCTTGAAAATATGGCAGTTTGGAATCCTCATACAAATACGCTTGAGACAGATCAGTCTCCAGAAAGTATTCAAGTCATCTTATGGAAGGGACACTGCTCAGTACACGAAGGTTTTACAGTTCAGCATACGGAGCTTATACGTCAAGTTCATCCAAATATGCGTATCATTGTTCATCCTGAATGTAATCGTGAAGTTGTTGCTGCTGCAGATGATGCAGGTTCTACAAAATACATTATCGATACGATTAATAAGGCACCGAGTGGTTCAGCATGGGCAATCGGTACTGAAATGAATCTTGTAAACCGGATTATCAAACAGCACCCTGATAAGCAGATTATCTCTTTAAATGAGAATTTCTGTCCTTGTCTTACAATGAATCGAATTGACCTTCCCCATCTACTTTGGTCCTTAGAAAGTATAGAAAAGGGACAGCCACATAATCGTATTCAAGTAGATGCTCATACAGCTGAAGAGGCACGTAGCTCACTTAAAAGGATGCTATTAAGGGCTTAAATGACAAAACGTCTACTCATTTCTGGTAGACGTTTTGTTTATTATTTGAGTCTTCAAACGTGAACATGTTAGGATGTTCACTATCAATTATGTCTCGGCACAATTGAAATGAAATCTCGAAAACTATTCTTATACAAAAAAATGCAGTAGATGTAAATTACATCTACTGCACTTTAGTATGACCCGTACGGGATTCGAACCCGTGTTACCGCCGTGAAAGGGCGGTGTCTTAACCACTTGACCAACGGGCCAATGGCGGAGAAGGAGGGATTTGAACCCTCGCGCCGGTTACCCGACCTACACCCTTAGCAGGGGCGCCTCTTCAGCCTCTTGAGTACTTCCCCACAAAAAAATGGCTCCGAAGGCAGGACTCGAACCTGCGACAACCTGATTAACAGTCAGGTGCTACTACCAACTGAGCTACTTCGGAATAATGGTGGGCCTAAATGGACTCGAACCATCGACCTCACGCTTATCAGGCGTGCGCTCTAACCAGCTGAGCTATAGGCCCTTAGATTGGAGCGGGTGATGAGAATCGAACTCACGACATCAGCTTGGAAGGCTGAGGTTTTACCATTAAACTACACCCGCATATGGTGGGTCAGGACGGAATCGAACCGCCGACACTTAGAGCTTCAATCTAATGCTCTACCAACTGAGCTACTGACCCATATTTTTAAAAAAAATGGCGGTCCCGACCGGGATCGAACCGGCGATCTCCTGCGTGACAGGCAGGCATGTTAACCGCTACACCACGGGACCATTTGGTTGCGGGGGCCGGATTTGAACCAACGACCTTCGGGTTATGAGCCCGACGAGCTACCACTGCTCCACCCCGCGTTAATAAAATATTCTTTTCGAGTTTTTCAAGCGCCATTTATAAAATAAACTGGAGGAGGTAGAGGGATTCGAACCCCCGCGCGGTGTTACCCGCCTGTCGGTTTTCAAGACCGATCCCTTCAGCCAGACTTGGGTATACCTCCGTAACAATATATAAATGGTGGACCTTGCAGGACTCGAACCTGCGACCGGACGGTTATGAGCCGTCTGCTCTAACCAACTGAGCTAAAGGTCCTTTAAGATGGCGGCAGAGGGGATCGAACCCCCGACCTTACGGGTATGAACCGTACGCTCTAGCCAGCTGAGCTACGCCGCCAGGATCTTTATACTGGTTATCTTTTATGGTGGAGCCTAGCGGGATCGAACCGCTGACCTCCTGCGTGCAAGGCAGGCGCTCTCCCAGCTGAGCTAAGGCCCCATAAAATGGTCGGAATGACAGGATTCGAACCTACGACCCCTTGGTCCCAAACCAAGTGCTCTACCAAGCTGAGCTACATTCCGATAAATATTAATTTGGCGCGCCCGACAGGAGTCGAACCCATAACCTTCTGATCCGTAGTCAGACGCTCTATCCAATTGAGCTACGGGCGCTAATTATAAAAAAATGGTGCCGAGGGCCGGAATCGAACCGGCACGGTAGTCACCTACCGCAGGATTTTAAGTCCTGTGCGTCTGCCAGTTCCGCCACCCCGGCACATTTGGAGCGGAAGACGAGGTTCGAACTCGCGACCCCCACCTTGGCAAGGTGGTGTTCTACCACTGAACTACTTCCGCATGTGCATAAGATTTATTTATCCTGGCAATTATTAAATTTAAAATATGGTGCGGGTGAAGGGAGTCGAACCCCCACGCCTTGCGGCGCTAGATCCTAAGTCTAGTGCGTCTGCCAATTCCGCCACACCCGCATATTTTGTTGGCAATTTAAATGGTGAGCCATGAAGGACTCGAACCTTCGACCCTCTGATTAAAAGTCAGATGCTCTACCAACTGAGCTAATGGCTCAAAACTATGGTGCCGGCGATAGGAGTCGAACCCACGACCTACTGATTACAAGTCAGTTGCTCTACCAACTGAGCTACACCGGCAAATGGTGGAGGATGACGGGCTCGAACCGCCGACCCCCTGCTTGTAAGGCAGGTGCTCTCCCAGCTGAGCTAATCCTCCTGGGTATAATGCCTAGCGACGTCCTACTCTCACAGGGGGAAGCCCCCAACTACCATCGGCGCTAAAGAGCTTAACTTCCGTGTTCGGTATGGGAACGGGTGTGACCTCTTTGCCATCATCACTAGACTATTAAGTTTTCGATATACGTCGTATTTTTTCGTCAGCCTCTGTCGTTCAGTCAGTCATGTACTTAAGTACGTCCTTCCCTTTCTTCATCGCTTCCTCGAACTACTCGTATGTTGAAACCTTTATGTATTTCGTTTTGAAGTTTATTACCTGTCCTTCAAGACAAGAATTATTGTATAACGTTTTCTAGCATTGTGCAATACTTTTTTATAAAAAAAAGAAATTATTACTTTTTAGAGATATTTTTTGTTTTGTGCGAGAAATTATCACTCTGCTATTTATTATAGCAATTGTTTAATTAAAAGAAAACTATTAATTTACTAGATGAGAATTAGTTAACTATTTATATTCGTTTTATAAATAAAAGGTACTAATTTTCGCTACAAGCTACTTCTTCCCCCAAAATCAACGCTCTACGACAGAAGTACTTGAGTAGCCCTTCGCTCCAATCAGCTACCAAAATAAGTATACATAGGAAAAATATCAACCAAAGATTATTTTATAGACTACTTAACATGAACGTAAATTATCATTTCAAAATTATTTAATCATAGTTTTTCAGTTTTAATCTTATCCTCAATATTATTTATTGAACCTTTCATTTACTTGCTTAGAAAGCATTCACAATATTTAACATAACAAACATTAAACAGTTGAAAGTGCCCTTTGTAATCGATCAATTTCCTCAAATGTCGTTGCTGGACCAAAGGATATTCTAAAAAATTGACGAGCCGCTTCCATAGAATAACCCATTGATAAAATCGCTTTTGTACCAGATTCACTATGAATATCACAGGCACTTCCTGTAGAAATACATATCCCTGCTTCATTTAATTTTAACAAAACGTATTGCCCTTCTACTCTTTTCATCAGCACACCACAAACATTAGGCAACTGATCCTTACACTCAATGATCTGACACGTTTCTGGTAAATTCTCCTTTAAGTATTGACGTAATGCTGCATAATGCTGACGCTCATATTGATAATCTTCAATCGCCGTAGCAAAAGCGACAATAGCTGGGGTATCTAGTGTTCCTCCTCTTAGCCCACGCTCATGTGTGACACCTGGTGCTAATGCAGGAACACGGAGCTCAGGATTCATATATATAGCACCACACCCTTTTGGCCCACCTATTTTATGCGCTGAAACAGTAATAGCATCTACTTGCTGTTTTAACGAGAGTTTACAAAAGGATTGTACACAATCGACATGTATATGCACATTTGATTGTTTTGCAATTTCGGCAATTTCTTCTATAGGTTGAATAGAACCTATCTCTGAATTTACATGTTGAATAGTGATTAAAGCCGTATCTTCTTGTATTGCTTCTCGTAGTTGCTCTACATGAATACAACCGTCTTGCTGTAAGGGTAACTTCGTGACCGTAAAACCCATTTTTTCAAGTGTATTTAAAGCGGCATGTACTGATGTGTGTTCAGCTTGGGATGATATAATGTGCTTCCCTTTATTTGAAGCTAAAGCTAATGACAAAATCGCAATTAAATTGCCCTCCGTTCCACTCCCCGTAAAAATGACACCATCACTGTTTACTCCAAGTGACCTTGCTACAACAGCTCTTGCTTGTTCAACAAAATAATGTGCTTGTCCCCCTAGGTCATGTAAGCTTGCACTATTTCCATAATACTGCTTTGCTACCTCACAATATGCTTTAAGAGCTTTTGGCGTCATTGGAGCGGTGGCAGCGTAATCCATATAAATCATCTTATTCATCCTTTCTAATTTATCAGGTCTTGTTTTCTTTTTTATTTTATGCAAAGATAAGTGTCAAGACAACTGTAAAGAAGGTAAATGTATGGATGTAAAGACAGATGTACTTATTATTGGTAGCGGTATTGCCGCACTTCAAACTGCTCGGCTTCTCGAAGAACATTTTCAAGTACAGCTAGTGACAAAGTGTTCAGTTAAAATGAGTAGTTCTTATCGTGCTCAAGGCGGTATTGCTGCCGTTACAAGTCAAGAAGATCATCCAAAGCTTCACATTGCTGATACGTTGACTGCTGGTGAACATCATCATGAAAGAAGGAATGTTGAAGTTCTAATAGAAAACGGCACAGAAATTATGCGTAATTTATTAAATGAGGGCTTTCCTGTTGATCGACAAGTTGATGGGTCCCCCGCTCTTGGCTTAGAGGGAGCACATAGTCACCACCGCATTTTACATGCAGGCGGTGATCGTACTGGTCAAGTAATGATAGATTATTTGCTCAATCAACTCACATCTAATATCATCGTAAATTGCTATGAGACGGCTTACGAGCTCTTATTAAACACAAATGGGGATTGTGTTGGCGTTCTAACAAAAGGAGCAAAGGGAACGAAGCGCTACCTTGCCCACCACGTCATACTCGCGACAGGAGGTGCAGGTGCTCTTTATTCTTGTACGTCTAACTTTGCTACAAATACTGGTGATGGTATCGCATTAGCCTATCGTGCAGGAGCAGCCATCAGTGATATGGAATTTATGCAATTTCATCCAAGTTTACTTTGGTCTGGAGGTCAGGCCAAAGGGTTAGTCTCTGAAGCTGTTCGTGGCGCCGGAGGAATATTTGTCGATGCGTATCGTCACCCCATAATGGAAGGTCTACATAAACAGTTGGACTTAGCACCACGCCATGTAACAGCACATGCACTATTTAATAAACGCACTGCTGGGCAGGAAACATTTATTGATATTTCAAGGATTGAACACTTTGAAGAAAGATTCCCTACGATTGCTCAACTTTGCTATGACAATAATGTTAATTTACAGGATGGCTTAATTCCTGTTGCACCAGGTAGCCATTTCTTAATGGGCGGTGTTATTGCTGATGACAAGGGAAGGACATCTATTCCTAACCTCTATGCAATTGGGGAAGTTGCTTGTACAGGAGTTCATGGTGCTAATCGTTTAGCTAGTAACTCTCTTTTAGAAGGAATTACGTTTGGACAAAGAACAGCTCAATACATTCTTGAAACAGGATGTACACAAAATAATTTCTTGATGAGTGACAAATATCACCAACAAACAATGCCATCGTTATTTACAAAAGATCAATTACAACAAATGATGATGCACACATTAGGCATTGTGCGAAATCCTATCGATATGCAACAATTCGTACAACAATTGCCCTCATTGCAAACACTTCTTCATGTTAATTTAAATAACCTGAGTCAACAGGAACTCGAACTTTACATGATGCATATTGTCGCTACATTAATGGCACTCGCAGCCATTACACGTAAAGAAACTCGCGGAGCACATATTCGCGTTGATCAACCAGAAAATGATAACCAGTGGGCAAACCGTTGGATTATTTTTCAACAAGGACAGATGAAAGTGAGGGACTCATTATATGAATATCATCAAACTCGAGGAATTGTTAAAGCAATTTTTTAATGAAGATATAGGCGATGGAGATTTATCAAGTGAATTAATATTTTCCCCTGAACAGCAGGGATCTTTTTCTTTTTATGCGAAAGAAGACGGCATTTTTTGTGGAAATCTCATCATTAAGCATGGATTTCTTCTACTGGATCGAACGATAGATATTACCCTTTATAAAAAAGATGGGGAGAAAGTAAATGCTGGTGATGTTCTTGCTGTTATTCAAGGACCTCTTCAAAAGTTATTAATAGGTGAGCGTGTAATTTTGAATCTTATCCAGCGTATGTCTGCTATTGCCACAACTACAAATTTAGCGGTGCGAGAAACTGCAGGTACAAATGCGAAAATATGCGATACGCGCAAAACAATGCCTGGATTGCGTATGTTAGATAAATACGCTGTTAGAATCGGTGGTGCCTATAATCATCGCAATGGTTTATTCGATGCGATCATGCTAAAGGATAATCATATTGCTTTTGCAGGTAGTATTACCAATGCAGTACAGGCAGCCCGTGAGAAAATAGGTCACACCATTAAGATCGAAGTCGAAATTGAAACAAAAGCTCAATTAGATGAAGCAATTGCAGCTGGTGCAGATATCATTATGTTTGATAATCGTAGCCCTAAAGAAATACGTGAATGGCTTCCTGCTGTTCCTCCACATATCGCTACAGAAGCTTCAGGTGGCATTACACTTCAAAACTTAAATAGCTATGCAATAACAGGTATTCAATGGATTTCACTCGGAGCGCTAACACATTCAGTAAAAGCTTTTGATATTAGTGCAATTGTAAAACCGAAAGGAGCTAGTTTCATTGTCCATCACTAATCTATTTCAACAAATGTCACTACTACCCGAGCATTATCGTGCCTTATCTAAAAATGACATGGAATCTCGCATTCTAGCTATAAAAAAGGAATTAGGAAGTAAGCTCTTCATCCCTGGGCATCACTATCAAAAAGATGAAGTAATTCAATTCGCTGATGCAACAGGGGACTCTTTGCAACTTGCCCAAATATCAGCAACTAACATGGAAGCTGAACATATAGTATTTTGTGGCGTACACTTTATGGCGGAAACAGCTGATATGCTTACAACTAAACAGCAGCATGTATACTTACCTGATTTGCGTGCAGGCTGTTCAATGGCAGATATGGCAGACATTTATCAAACAGAACAAGCATGGCCAATTTTACAGAAACTTTTTGGCGATACCATTATCCCTCTAACATATGTTAATTCTACTGCTGCCATTAAAGCATTTACGGGACGACATGGTGGCGCCTGCGTAACATCGTCCAATGCAAAAGAAATGGTTGAATGGGCATTTACGCAAAAACAACGTATTTTCTTTTTACCAGATCAACATTTAGGTAGAAATACTGCGTACGATTTAGGAATACCGCTTGAAAATATGGCCGTTTGGAATCCCCATACAAATAAGCTTGAAACTGATCAATCCCCAGAAAACATTCAAGTCATCTTATGGAAGGGCCACTGCTCTGTACACGAAGGCTTTACGGTTCAGCACACGGAGCTTATACGTAAAGCTCATCCAAATATGCGAATCATTGTTCATCCTGAATGTAGTCGTGAAGTTGTTGCTGCTGCAGATGATGCAGGTTCTACAAAATACATTATTGATACGATTAATAAAGCACCAAGTGATTCAGCTTGGGCAATTGGTACAGAAATGAATCTCGTCAATCGTCTGATCAAGAAGCACCCTGATAAACAGATTATCTCTTTAAATGAAAACTTCTGTCCTTGTCTTACAATGAATCGTATTGACCTTCCCCATCTACTTTGGTCTTTAGAAAGTATACAAAAGGGGCAACCACATAATCGCATTCAAGTAGATGCTCTCACTGCTGAAGAAGCACGTAGCTCACTTGAACGAATGCTATCAAGAGCGTAAAGAGAAAACGTCTACCAAAAGTGAGTAGACGTTTTCTTATAGTTACTTCAGTTTTCTACGTTAATATGTAGTAATGTTCAATTTAAATACATTTCAACCATTCATAATTTTGTATGATAGTTACTAGAATCTTAAAAGCTATCCTTGTACAAAAAAAATGCAGTAGATGTAAATTACATCTACTGCATTTTAGTATGACCCGTACGGGATTCGAACCCGTGTTACCGCCGTGAAAGGGCGGTGTCTTAACCACTTGACCAACGGGCCAATGGCGGAGAAGGAGGGATTTGAACCCTCGCGCCGGTTACCCGACCT
>Ga0102589_1004504_pt1 | contig 13050 bp, 7 predicted proteins | sample AraplaMF_Col_mLB_FD_76858 | JGI IMG/M metagenome (GOLD analysis project Ga0102589, IMG submission 76858) | Arabidopsis root microbial communities from the University of North Carolina, USA - plate scrape MF_Col_mLB | ecosystem: Host-associated > Plants > Roots > Endosphere | place: USA... | reverse complement strand
TGGTAAACTCTTTCTTATAAGAATCAAAATGATGAAGTTCTCCCTGTAAAGATCTCTTTGCGGCTTTTAAGCGCTCTAACTTTTGGGCATTTGCCCTGTGACTAGCCATTTTACTATCATAACTTGCCTTAAATCGATCAACACTTGCATGGATATCCGCTTTCCGTGCAGCTTCTTTGGCTTTATCTTCCTCTTGAGGCATAATGTTTTCCCTCCTTAAAATCTATTTCCCTATCAAGACTATCTTTCTGTTTGTAACTACTCAGCCATACACACCACTCATAGATAAATTGATCTACTCACTAACTAATTTCACTCGTCCTGCATTTCGTCCAACAAAGAAATGAGACTCATCTAATTCCACTGTTGGTTCACTATAACTAGATTTCACATTTATCAATCCTTGATCAGCTAAACGTGTTCCAATCATCCCTGCTGGAATATTTGCTCGTAATCGTTTATTAAATTCATCATAACTGTTCTCAATTTGTTTTTGATTGCCGTGGAAAATGAAATAAACACCTACTTTAGAACCATTTTTTAAGTATTTATTGAATGTTTCATCCGAAATAAATGTTTTATCTCCAAATATTTGCGCATCTGGAATATACACAAACATCGGTTGATTTTCACTTTGTGTCTCTCTTTCTTCAATTTCACTCATTAGATCATTAACAAAAGTACTGTACTCCATATCTGATACAATCACATCGAAGCTTTCTTTGAATCTGCCAAATCGTTCGCTCCCATTAAACACAATTCTTTGTGCTTTCCCTTCGAAATGTTTGAAGTTTTGAACGATTATACGCTCAATATATTCCGTTTGCTGTGGCGTATCGTCTCCAATCACAAAATAACCATGTTTTTCTGGTACAAAACCAACGACATTTGTGGTTTCTTTACTTAGAGCAAGTGGTAGTTGTAGATTATCTAACATTTCTTGTACCTGTGAATTTGTATAAAAATCATGCATAGAGATTGTTTTAGATAACATTGGAATCTTGGTAGGACGTGTGCCCTTCCATTGCTGATTCATCTGTGCAATCTCTTGCTCTAAATTATTCAATCGATCAATATCATTTTTTCCATGAGTTGGTAAATAAATTTGAACTTCATGTGGCTCGTCTAGTTTGATTTGTGCTCGTCCAACAATTTCTTGCGAAATCAAAGCATCACGTCCTACAACATCTCGAATTGCACCTTCTTCCACAAGGAATAGCCCAATATGTGATGGAATATTACTTGCCATACTCATTCTGAAGCTGTTCGTACGAAGCACCGTCATAACTACATAGAGTCCCAAACTTGCTCCTTCTCGTAAAAGCTGATTTAACACAGATTCTATAGCTTCCTCTAAAGGACTCTCCTTAATTGAGTCAAAACCATCAACAATAGTAACAATCCCTGGCAACTGCTTTCCTGATTTCTCTTCATATTGAGACAGACTTGCGACACCATACTCTGTAAATGCGTCTTTTCGACTTTGAATTTCTTTGCGAATTCGTTTGAGGAACTTCATCAGTTTTTCTTCTTCCTCTAACCGAACAATATCCACCACATGCGGTAAATCTTTTATTGGAAGTAAACCATTCGTACCAAAATCAAATAGGTTAAACTGGACCTGCTCAGGATTGTTAATTCTTGATAAATTCATTACAAGAGTTTGTAATGCAGTGGATTTCCCAAAGCCTGGAGATCCATAGATTGCAAGGTGACTCAACTCTTCTAAATCAAGTAAAAAGTCAATTTGTTCTTGTCTTGATGGAATATCCATCAAACCAAATGGAACTGAAAGATTTCTTTTCGAATCCCCTGAAGTTACTACATTAATCTTTGGACTATCAATTTCTGTTTTTAATGGAGGTAACCAAGGTTTTTCAGGAAGAACTGCATTTGTTTTTTCAGCATGAATCACAATATCTTCTACAATCGCGTCCAATTGTGTTTGTTTTTCTTCCTTTTTCATGGACACTTCATCATCTTGAGATAAATCTGTAGTTAACAATTCGTGCTGGCCCAATTGATTAATTAGCCAAATTCTTTCATCTACTTTTTCTTCATATTGTGCATCTGGATTATAATACGCTCCACTCCACGCAGATTGAAACAGTTCATAAATTTCATTGTTTCCGACCTGTAAATACGCTCGTCCTGGTTGAGTAATCGTTGCTGCATCAGGTGTTTTAATAATTTCATTTGAATCGCTTGGATCGGCCACTTTTAATGCTAATTTGAATCGTGAGTTTGACCAAATCTGGTCGTCCACTACTCCACTTGGCTTTTGAGTAGCTAAAATCAAATGAACTCCTAACGAACGACCAATACGTGCAGTTGATACTAGCTCAGCCATAAAGTCTGGTTCATTTGCTTTTAATTCTGCAAATTCATCACTGATTAAGAAAAGGTGCGGCAATGGGTCTGATGGATAGTTTTTCTTTTCTACAGGATCAGCAATTTCTTTTCCCTGTTTGTACAACTTGGTATACCCATTAATATGATTAACACCAAATTCACCAAATTTCCGTTGTCTCTTTTGTAATTCTGCTCGAATACTTTGTAATGCTCTTGCAGAACTTGCACCGTCTAAGTTTGTAATCGATCCTAAAAGATGTGGTAAATTCTTAAATAAATTCGCCATACCTCCACCCTTAAAATCAATCGGTAAAAAGCCAACGTCTTCTGGTGCAAAATTTACTGCTAAAGATAAAATATAACTTTGGACAATTTCCGATTTACCAGATCCTGTTGTACCTGCCACGAGTCCATGTGGGCCATGTGCTCGTTCGTGTAAATTCAAATAAACAATGTCATCTTTTCCTCGAACACCCAAAGGAACAGCTAATGACTTTGAAGTGTCTGCTTTTTCCCAACGAGCACCAATATGTAACTCTCCAACATTTTTCACATCATATAATTCTAGAAAGTCAATCGATTCTGGAATCGCATTTTTCTCTACCTCAACATGTTCTAAATTAGCTAAGCGTTGTATTGCTTGCTCAATTGGATAACTTTTAGGTAAATGGTTGGGAACAAAAAGTTGATTCACGTACTCATTATTATTATTAATTAATACCGCGGATTCGTTACTTTGATAATCAATAACTGTGGTTGCTGTCTCTGGCAACATATTTAACGCTTCTTTCCCCCAAATGACCGTAACACCGTATTGACTCATATCTTCAGCTAAAAATTCATTTAATCCATGCCCAGAGAGCCAGCTCTCGTCTAAAATCGTAAACATATAATGCGGAGCAAAGGTTACTTTCTCATTGCCCGCCTCTTTGACTTGTTGCCGACGTTTTGTTAACAACTGATAGAACGAATTTAAAACCATGTCACGTGTCTGTGAATTATGAATAATTCCTCGTAAATTTAAGCTCCGTATTTGAAAATGTGGCAACCAACGCCATGCATACCAACTATCTTGATAATTTTCTTCTGGAACTAATGCTACAAATTCTACATCTCTATAAGAATGTAAAACGGAAAGCTGAAATAATATTGTCTGTACAGCTATTCGTAGTACTGTTTTTGTTCCTGCAAGTCCTAACGTTTGATTTAACATCGAGATGGCAATAGGTGCATCTTTTAACGTTTGATGTGGCCAAACAATTTTTTCTTCTGCAAATTTACTTAAAGCATCATCTTCTTCTCTTGAATGATAACTGACTTTATAACTACTTTGAATCTCTCCATGACCCAAACGAATACTTATAAAATCAGCATTTGTCATGGTTTTTTCATAAATTCGCGGACTGTATTCTTTTGTCATCGAAGACAATGAATCCATATCAGGGAAGTTATACGTTAAAGCTTCAAATTGCTTTTGAGAGAGTAACGACAATTCTTTTTCCTTTTGAATAAGATACTTTTCATAGTACTCACTTCGCTTAAGATTCTTTTGTTTCACTTCTTTCTTATTCGTAATATAACTTGAAACAGAGAACCCTGCCGTGAGTAAACTTACTCCTCCCATGCTTAACATCATAATAGGGTTTCCATTACTTAATACGCTCGTTGCACCACTTAGAACAACCATTGCCAATGGCGGAACAATCGTACGCAATAAATCACTTCTCCCATCAGTTTCCTCAGCTCTTGGAGGTTGAATTGCTATCTCTTCTTTAGGCTCTCGTAAATGAATTCTTGGACTACGTCTAAATTCAGGGAAATTTTTTGGGTATTCTGGAATAAATATCTCGTTAATAATCTCCCAAGAATTTAGTGAAAATTCATTGGTTATCTTACACAACTTAAATTGTTTTTCTCTCAATTCAATAAGCACACCATCAATAACAAGTTGATCCCCTACAGACAAAACTTTTTCTAATCGAGCTACTTTCTCTCCATTAAAGTAAACTAACACCCCATTTGAAAACAGATTTAACTGGTAAGTTTCATTCTTTTCATTAAATGTGACCAGAGCAAAAGCCTTAGTCGGAATGGTGATTCCTGAGTCCTTTGAAGAAGAAATCACAAAATTTGTTTTCGGCTTGATAGTTGTTAAAACCTCTAATTTTTTATGAGGTAACGCGAGAACTCCGTCCTTCATATCACCTGTCCATGGATCTTGATCTAAGAACAAATGCGTGCCATCAAAAGAAATTTCATGGTTACCAATCTTAATTGATGGCTTTGACATTGTTAGTTCGTGATGCGAAAATATATGACCAAATGAAAAAATATCATAGAGTACAGACGCTTTATTTACAATTTGATCATCAATTGGTACACCTTCACTAGATAATCTATTGTTTAGGTTTCTGATCATCCGTCTTCCCCTCCAATAACTTCATGTACTTTTCCATCTCTTCCTTATATTTCGAAAGTAATTCTTGTTTCTTCGTACCATTCATCTTGTTATCTGCATTTGTTACATCATAAACTTTTGTATAGGCGTGAAGAATATATTGATTATCTCCAATATTTTTAGCAATATTTAAGGCCTTTTCAAAGTCTCCTTTTCCTATATAGATCCAATAAAGTAATGAGTTATCATTAGATTTTTGGGAGATAGTCCCTAATACAGATTCTTTCTGCTCTTTAGACAAGCTATCTAGTTGAATCGAGCTCACTGCTAACACATATTGTGCGCTTTTAGGAAGATTCTCTGGTTTGTCTTCCTTTAAAGTATCTAGAACATCTGAATAATTATTTGAAATAAACTTTGATTCGGCACTTATGATTCGTTTTTGCTGAGGTACAATATTTAATGAATATATCCCTACCCCTATTGAAAGACCTAATGTTGCAAGACCAAGAATAATTGTTCCCCACTTAAAAACAGTGTGATTTCTACTTTTCACCAGTATACTTGTAGCATTTCTTTTTTCCTTTTGAATCGCAACTGTTTCCATTAGTAACTTGTCTATCTCTTCAAACGAAGAAGATTCTTGAATTTTTTCGGAAAAAGGATCTCGGACTGCACCGGCCCCATCAATAAGATTCTCAAAATCCAGTTTTGGATTTAAAATATAAAGAAGTAATGCCTTGTATTGTTTTAGATATACTTCTTCTGTTGAAAGATAAGGAATAACGGTATTCATTACGCCACGATGACCAATAAACAACTCTTCCCCAAAAATAAAGATATTTTTAGGATGGATAAATGGCGTTACTGGTTGGTTAAGATATTCTTTTAAGAAATTTACTTTTTGTGCTAAAAGAAGGCGATCAAATGCATCTAATTTTTTAACATATTGTTCAAGCGAAAAAGATAATTCATCTTTTTCATAAGTGATAATGACCTTTTCTTCATTCGCAACTTCTATCTTTCCAGTCAAAAAGTGTGGTGCTTTATTTAAAAATAACTGGAATTGCTTTACACCTGACAAAGAATATTGATTAGCTGTTAAGTGCACTTTAATAAAAGTAGATGTAGTTTCCTCTTTAATAACTATCAAACTATTTTTCATTTCCCCCATACTCTAGTGTTCCTCCAAACTCCCTATAATTTCTTTTACGGCTAATTGATCACCATCCGCCAATGGATATTTCGCCAATATAACATTTTCATCTAAATGAATTGGCTTATTTTTTACTTCCAATGAAAAATGAGTGGGCAATTCTATATTTACTAAAGATAATGAATCAACCAATAGTTCTTTCAATCTATTAGAAGAAACCTGATTAGGTATTGTTAAATCAAGTATTTGCTCATTAACATGAAGTTCGATATTAATCATTGTTCTTTCTGCCATTGTTTACTCCTTTTTCCGTATAAATAGGTTTGAAAATCTTTTACCTAATAACCAGCCTAAAATTAATATTCCAATCACACCCATGCTTAACAGTATCCAGAAGGTCCATCTAGGAATTTCATAATTGGTATCTTCCACAGTTGCTTCATTTTCATTAGAAGCTTGGTAGTCTTTAGAAAACAGCTGCTTGGTAATTGTATCCTGTGGTTTCTTTTCTACACTCTCAGCGGTAAGAAATAATTTTTCTTTTATACCTGAAGTACTCTTTCTATTTTCTTTCTCAAGTTCCTTATTTTTTGTGTTTTTGTCTTTTAAAAACAAATCTTCTATCCCTGTAACAGAATAATTATTTTTATGATTTTCTTTTTCATAAATCACGTTGTTATGAATCGTTAGTTTTCCATCTTCAGCGTAAGCTAGACTGCTAAAACTAGTAAAAAGATTTGTCACACAAAAAGAAATTAGAAGAGAAAAAACGAGAAATTTTGGTTTTATCATTTTTTCCAAATTCGTACATCCTTTCTCCTAACAACATAAGCTATTGCTTTTGTTCAGCTTTCTCTGACTTTTTCACACCTGGAAAAGCAATGAAATTCGTACCAATTCCCACAACAATAATAATTACCAATAACAAGTAACTTTCCCATCCAACATGAATAGCATTGCTTAGTGCTGTATAACCATTTTCTATGTTTTGAAGCGGTGAAAAACGATAAAATAAATCGACAATACTACCCGGACGAGTATGCATTCCTAATAATGGTGTTAACATGAGATATAATCCTAAAATTGAAGCACAAACATAGAGTGTTATATTTTTAAACTGACGAGAAAAACCTGTTATTAATAAAGTTCCACCTAAAATAGTTAGGAACGTGTAACTAAACCAAGAGATATTAAACACTCTCCAAATACTAAAAGTAGTTATTCCAGCAAAGAATAGTGAGATAATTAGACTGACACCTGTTACCTTCATAACATTAGGAACATTTAGCCATGCCCTTGTAGGTGTAATAAAAACCATATCTTTCTTAATTTCTCTACGTTGAATAGTACGACATAAGGAAATGCCGGTAATGACTGAAAGAACAGCTCCAACAAGCGTCATATAGTAAGGAATAATAGACGTTTGGCGAGTAGCTTCAAAACTTCCTTTTGTAGCAATTGGGGCTGATAGAAAATTGAATACTTTATAATTATCTGCTCCACCGCGTTTGGTATTAGAAAGCACTTTGCTAAACTCTTCTGAGTATTTTTCATTTTTACTTGTATTCTTTTGAATTTTAGTGACTGAAGTATTTAAATTATTCAAAACAGTATCTGCATTTTTCTGAACATTATCTGTACTTTCTTTCAACTCCTGAATTTTTGGAGAAATGTCATGAGCTTTCGCTGCAGATTTTTCTATACTTTCAGCCGAGCTCTTTGAACTCTGAACTAAATCTTCCATTTCTTTTACTAAGCTATCTGTTTCTGAAGAAATTGGTATTGTATCGTTCTCTGTAGGATGTTGATTTTCTGCAGGATGTTGATTTTCTGCATTGTTTACAGATTCTTCTTGGATTTTTTCATTTTCTTTCCATGATTGATACGCTTCATTAATCTGTTGATTAGCTTGCACAAACCAATTATTTAACTTTTCTGCTTCATTCAGAAACTTCTGAGGTTCAGTCATTAGATTTAAAGTTCCATATAATGTATTTTTTGTTCCATCATGATTTTTATCCGTTGTTGATCCAATTGTTTCTTGTAAATTTTTTATTTGGCCTTCAATATCTGTATAGAGTTGATTTCCTTTATTCTTAAATTCTTCATAAATTTTCTCTGTAATAGCATCTATCTTTTGTTCACCTGTGATATTGTTATACATACGATAAACAGAGTTTGGATTTGCCAACTCTTCGAGAGTCTTCTCTTGATTTTCAGTTTTGTTAATCATATCTGCATAGCTATCAATAGATATGGAATCTTCTGGATTTCCAAATAAGGTAACAATTTGCTGTGCAGTGCTATCAAGCATTTGAAATTGTTTCAATAACTCAGGTAAGTCAGATATTAAATTCTTATTTACATCTATATATTCTGCATAACTGGCATTCACTTGAGTTTGCTCATTAACAATCCATGAATAATCAACAGAGACAAAAGAGTTTTTCTTCATTTCTTCATCCAAGGTCCAATCAAGATCCGCCTTAAACGTTAAGCTAAAACTTGAAGGTAACGGCGGAAGATCCTTTTCTTTAGACGTTGGCCTATTAGGCTCATTTTCTGTTTCTGGTTTCGATCCTGTTTCCGGTTTCGGCTCTGGTTCTGTTGGTGGATCTACCGGCGGTTTCGGTTTCTCTGGATCCGTTGGTGGATCTACTGGCGGTTTCGGTTTCTCTGGATCCGTTGGTGGATCTACTGGCGGTTTCGGTTTCTCTGGATCCGTTGGCGGATCTACCGGCGGATCTACTGGTGGTTTCGGTTTCTCTGGATCCGTTGGCGGATCTACCGGCGGATCTACTGGTGGTTTCGGTTCTGGTTCTGTGGGGTTCTTTTTCAATGAAATACTGAATTCATGATTAGAAACTTCACTCCACTCAGAAATGTACCCATATGATTTGAGTTTTTGATCCAATTCTGTTTTTAACACCGGTAAAAGATCCGTCAAATTTCTTATTCCTAAACTTCCTTGTTCTGTATGGTCTGTCTTCAAAGAGATTCTATTATCTTTTGTTGGATCAATAGATATAGTGACCTCCCTACTATTTATAGGAATTATAGAGTTATGTTCAGACTTAGCTTCTAGATAGGAAAAGTTTCCTTCCTTTCCTATTTCTTTTTCAAAATTTTTCGCATAACGCCGAACTATAGTTAGCTCATCTTGGAATTTTTTAGATTGAGAATCAGTTATAATATTCTCAGCAATTAACTTTTGTAAAAGATTTTCTAAAGTGTCTGCTGGAATTTGTGGTAGACTTTCTTCTATCATTTGACGATAACGATTATCTAAATTAACTTTATTTTCTTTTGAATCAGCCATTAGTTTCACAATCGCCTGTTTAATATCCTCCACAGAAGCTGTATCCGGATTTTTTTCTGCACTTCCATAATAAGTTTGTGCAATCTGTTTTTTTAAATCATTAAGAGTTTCAACTTGCGATTGCAATTGCTTAATTTCATCTTTTAGTTCATCAATTCGAGCAGTTTGTGTTTCTTGAAATAGCTTGGCGTTTAGCAAGAATTCCGTATAAACCCCAGCTGAATTCACTTCACCTGTTGGCGATGTATGAAAGTTTCCTAGTTGTTTAAACACTGATTGGTTCAAATCATCATATTTTGCTTTATATCCCGATAAATCAGATTTCCGTTGGTTTTCTAATTGCGTTTTCTGTTGGTTAAATTGATCCTCAAATTGCTTTAAGGAATCTTTTAACTTTTCATTTGTTTTATCGATATTTTCGTTAACTGATTTTTTGGCTTCTTTTGTCGAGGTACTGCCTGCTTCTAAGCTCTTATTATTATCATCCATTAGAGTTTTTACGGATGAAACAAATGCTTGTTGTTCCGAGAGAAAACCTTTATTATCTTCATCAAGAATACTCGAAACATTTGATAAATTATTAAATCCTCCCGATAACTCCTTAAATGGATCTTGAATATTTGTCATCAGATATTTCTTAGCATCAGTTTCTGCTCCAACAATTTTATTAACATTTAGTTGGGCTTCTGATAAATTTCCTACAATACTTGAGAAATACATCTGCACAACTCGTTGATTGAAATTTTTCAAAATATCATTTACTTGTGTTTGAACGGCTTGATTAGATATCTCATTTTGCCCTTTACGTACACGATAATTAATGGTCGCCTGTTCTGGTGCTATACTTTGAAGGGACAAAAGACGTTCAGAGAAATCTTGAGGAATAATAATTTCTGCATCAAATTGACCATTCTCAATTCCTGCATTAGCAATATTCCTACTGACCGTCTGCCAACTATTTTTGGAATCTTGATTAATCAGAGTAACAAAGTCTGCACCTAGTTCATACTTCCTCCCCTCAAAAACAGCCCCTTTATCTTCATTCACTAAAACATATTGAACCTTGGATACTTTTTGATTTGTAGACCGGTACACATTATCATCTTTAAAACCAAAATAAGTGAAAGTCAAAATAAGAAATAATCCACCAAGTATAATGATGAGTAATGGAAAATAACTCTGATATTTTTTTATCAAAATACATTTCTTCCTTTCAGATAAATTAAAAAAGGTGTCAGCACAATGAGTTGCACTGACCCCTTTTTTAAACACTTAATTTAAGCCAAACGAACCTGCATCCTGACGGTCACGGTCTGCGACTGTATCTGCATATTTGGTCAACTGCATATGAATACTTTGTAATAAGTTTTCCATTTGTTTCACATTACCTTCAAGCTGTTTGTATTGCTCCAAGTAAGCTCGAAAAGCTTCCCCCTGCCATTCTTGGGCAATCGTTGAATTCATAGAATTCACTTTACGAATAGCGTCTTCAATTTGTGAAGAGGCCGTTTGATATATTTTCGCCTGAGATTTTAGTTGTTCGGGTGTGACCGTAATAGCTCCTGCCATAATATCATCTCCTTGTTTTCTAACTATCCTTACGGATAATATAATATAATATAATTCAAAATTATTTTAAATCTTGGAGCAAGCGAGCTTCTTTCTTTGCCTCTCATTATATACACACGTGTCTTATATGACACACCGAAAGAAGGAGTAATAGTATAAACATAAAAAAATAAATGAAATAGAAAATAGAAAAAGGAAGGTCATAATTTAATAATTACAACCTCCCCAAAAATATAAACCTTATGTAGAAATTTTGATTTCGTACTTCTGTTTTATAAATTCAATTAATTCTTCATTCATCTTGTAATAATTATCGGCACCTATATATTTACAGACCAACTGTGCCTTTTTTAGCATTTCTTCACCTTCTTTATTTCCTCTCAAACATTCCCAAATACCATTAATCACCAATTTCAGGTTTTTTTCAAAAAACATTTCTTCTTCGAGTGAAAACGAATTTATTTTATCCATATATTTCCATATAAGATTCATTCTATCGTGCTGGATAAAGAAAATAATTGCATTTGTTAACATCCTAAAGCATTCACTTTTTCCATCTCTAAACTCTTTGTAATGATTGATTCCCAAAAGTGCTTTTTCAAGGGTAATTTCTATAAATTCAGGCGTAAATGCAAACATACAGTTGTTGAATAAAACTAGTTCATAGCGAGTCCATGTCTGCATGTTTATTAAATATTGATAAATTTTAGTTTCTCTTGTTTCAAGAGTTTCATTTTTTAATCTAGCAATGAGCAACTGACATAAACTCGAAAGATGTTCATACTTAATTTCATCTCGCCCTTTAACTAGATTACAAAGACTTTCTAGTCTTATTAACTCTTCTACATCTTTCTTCATAAAAGCATTTCTTATTTCACCCATAATCTGACTGATTACATTTACATCCTTTGGGTAATCAAAAGCTTTTAATTCATCAAAGTATACATTAATTCTAGAAAGCATATAAGTTAGATTTGTAACACTAGTATCTGCACGATTATTTACAAATCTGTTGTAAACAGATCTACTAACAAAATCACCACAAACATCTTTAATAGTTAATCCCTTTTGTTTTCTCGTATAATCAATAAGTTCTCCGATCTCCATAAAACATCTCGCCCTTCCGAATGATTCTTATCCGACTAATATGTGTCGTATTTTTATAAAAATCACTTATTACGCTACATATTCAAAAAAATTGCCTTTCTCTTATTATTATTTTTTAATAAGCAATGAGAGGAGTTGTTACTATGTGGTGGTGGATAATAATCACTTTATAGAATATATTTTGCACCAGAACCTATGCATTTTTCACTGATAGATGAAACAATAGTGTCATTTACATTTAAGCAAAACAAAAAAATGCATAGAAAAGATTATTTTTTAACAGGATACACCAGAATTTCCTCTATCATTTTTTCATGATAAAACGAAATAACCAAATCCCTATATTTTATATCATGCTGGGGTAAAGCCGAGATACATGTAAAAACAGGTCATAGACTTACTCTTATTTCCAATATGATTTGAAACTGGATTTTTTATAAAAAAACAAGTAAGAAGAACTGTAATTATAAAACATTGAATAAGGTAGATGACAAATCCTTTCCCCTTGTTTCCTTTCCTTTAAACAAGTAGGTTTTTAGATTCTAAATAAATTTATACTTGTTTTGCTTTACCACATTGCTTATTAAAAAACATTAAAACAATTAATAATACTACTCCTATTGCAAATAAAATTAGGTTATTTGACAAAATTACTTCATCTTTCCAATATGCTAAAAATATTAATAAACCATGTCTAACTGAAAAAAACAATCCTAATCCAAATATTGAAAGCAGATATGGAGATGCATTCCTTTCCCTTCCTTTTCTTTCCTTTTAACTCCTTTTTATCACTATATTAGCACATTTTGTATTAACTTGTTAAATTAATACTTATCAAACTTATTTTCTGATGCCTTTTAGTTGAAACTCTAGCATTATAGAAATGGTTCGAATTACGGTTCTGGTGCAAAAACTTCAAGGTAATTACAAGTAATCTCTAAAACTTGGACATACTGATACTATTACTCTAAAAGGGTGTGTGATCGGTATGGAAAAGAAAAATTGGTTCAAATGGAAGCACTATCAGCCTGATATTATCTTATTAATGGTAAGATGGTACCTACGGTACAACCTAAGTTTTCGTGATTTGGTGGAAATGATGGAGGAACGTGGTTTATCCATTTCTCATACAACGATTATGCGTTGGGT
>Ga0102589_1004503_pt1 | contig 13054 bp, 13 predicted proteins | sample AraplaMF_Col_mLB_FD_76858 | JGI IMG/M metagenome (GOLD analysis project Ga0102589, IMG submission 76858) | Arabidopsis root microbial communities from the University of North Carolina, USA - plate scrape MF_Col_mLB | ecosystem: Host-associated > Plants > Roots > Endosphere | place: USA... | reverse complement strand
GAGCGCCCCAAGGAAGACTGAGGGTAACGGCAACCCAGCCGTTGCCAGCCGCTTCCAGCCTGCATAAATGTGCACGGTGAATTATTGCCGCCCCGTCACGGGGCGGTGACGTGATGGGGCACAGGCAGAATGGTGGATATCCCCGCCGATCCGATACAGCGCGCATTCCTCGGGGTGGAGAAATCGATCCTCGACAATCGCTGGATTTCACGGCTCGATCAGGCCGGGCAGAACCGTGCGCTCGCCATGTCGCAGGTCCACGGCCTGCCGGATCTGATTGCCCGGGTGCTCGCTGGGCGCGGCGTTTCCGTCGATGAAGCCGTCGAGTTCCTCGATCCGACGATCCGCAGCCTGATGCCGGATCCCTACACGCTGACCGATTGCGAGAAGGCGGCCAGGCGCCTCGCCGAAGCGATCCGCCGCGGTGAGAACGTTGCGATCTTCGGCGACTACGATGTCGACGGCGCCGCGTCCTCGGCGCTGATTTATCGCTTTCTGGCGCATTTCGGCGTGAAGGCCGAGATCTATATCCCCGACCGCATCTTCGAAGGCTACGGCCCCAACGCGGGCGCCATCAACCAGCTGATCGACAATGGCGCGCAACTGATCGTCACCGTCGACTGCGGATCGACCAGCCATGAGGCGCTGGATGCGGCCAAGGCGCGCAATATCGACGTCGTCGTCATCGATCACCACCAGGTGACACACGCGCTGCCGCACTGCCACGCTCTGGTCAATCCCAATCGCGAGGATGATCTCTCAGGGCAGGGCCATCTCTGCGCCGCCGGCGTCGTCTTCCTCGTGCTGGTCGCGACCCTGCGGCTGCTCCGCGAGGCAGGCGACAAGCGCATCCTCGCAATCGACCTCTTGCAATGGCTGGATATCGTGGCGCTCGCGACAGTCTGTGACGTCGTGCCGCTCAAGGGGCTGAACCGCGCCTATGTCGTCAAGGGCCTAGTCGCCGCGCGCCATCAAAGCAATGCCGGGCTGGCCGCACTCTTCCGCAAGGCAGGTCTCTCCGGCCCGGTCACGCCCTATCATTTCGGCTTTCTCGTCGGCCCCCGGATCAATGCCGGCGGCCGCATCGGCGATGCGGCACTCGGCAGCCGTCTCTTGACGCTGGACGACGCCGGTGAGACCGAAACGATCGCCCAGAAACTCGACGAGCTGAACCGCGACCGCCAGGCGATGGAAGCGGCCATGCTGCAGGAGGCAGAAGCCGAGGCTTTTGCCGAATACGGCGACGGGCAGGGCGCGTCGGTCATCGTCACGGCGCGCGACAAATGGCATCCCGGCATCGTCGGCTTGCTGGCGGCGCGGCTGAAGGAAAAGTTCAAACGCCCGGCCTTCGCCATCGCCTTCGATCCGTCCGGACGCGGTACCGGCTCCGGCCGCTCGATCAACGGTTTCGATATGGGCCGGATGGTGCGTGCGGCTGTCGATGAGGGCCTCCTCGTCAAGGGCGGCGGACACGCGATGGCCGCCGGCCTGACTGTCGAACGCGAGAAGCTTGGCGCGCTGCGCAGCTTCTTCACCGAACGCGCCGAGAAGACGGTCGCCAATCTGGTGGCCAACGAGACCCTGAAGATCGACGGCGCCATCGGCGCCAGCGGCGCGACGCTCGACCTGATCGACCGGCTGGAGACGGCAGGACCCTACGGCTCCGGCCATTCGCAGCCCATATTCGCAATCCCCGCCCATCGCCTGCGCGATGTCAGGACTGTCGGGGAAAAGCACGTGAAGGTGACGCTGGAAGCCATGGACGGCGCCCGACTGGACGGCATCGCCTTCCGGGCTGCGGACACCGCACTCGGAAATCTCCTGCTCAATTCGCGCGGCGCCAACCTGCATGTCGCGGGCTCGATCGGCGCGGACCATTATCAGGGCTCGCGCCGCATCCAGCTGCGTGTCTCCGACGCTGCCCCCGCGAAGTGATTTACCAGTCAGCCGAAAGCTTGGTCAGATATTGCCCATAGGCGCTCTTGCCGAGCGCCTCGGCAAGCTTGGCGAGCTGGTCCTGATCGATATAGCCCATGCGCCATGCCACTTCCTCGGGGCAGGCAATCTTGAAGCCCTGGCGCTTTTCCAGCGTGCTGACAAAGGCCGCCGCGTCGAGCAGGCTGTCCGGCGTTCCCGTATCGAGCCACGCGTAACCGCGACCCATCAGCTCGACATAGAGCTCGCCGCGCTCGAGATAGGTGCGGTTGACATCAGTGATCTCCAATTCACCGCGCGGTGACGGCTTCAGGTTGGCGGCGATATCGACCACCTGCTGGTCGTAGAAATAGAGACCGGTCACCGCCCATTGCGACTTCGGCTGCTTCGGCTTTTCCTCGATCGACAGCGCATTCATCTTGCCGTCGAACTCGACGACGCCGTAACGCTCGGGATCGGTGACGTGATAGGCGAAGACCGTGGCGCCATTGGTGCGCGCCGTCCCCGATTTCATGATCTCGGGCAGGCCGTGGCCGAAATAGATGTTGTCGCCGAGAACCAGCGCCGAGTTCTGGCCGCTGATGAAATCGGCACCGATGATGAAGGCCTGTGCCAGACCATCCGGGCTCGGCTGTACAGCATAGGTCAGCGAAATGCCCCATTGCGAGCCATCGCCGAGCAGGCGCTTGAAGGCCTCGACGTCATGCGGCGTGGTGATGATCAGGATGTCGTTGATCCCCGCGAGCATCAACGTCGTCAGCGGGTAATAGATCATCGGCTTGTCGTAGACGGGCATCAGCTGCTTCGATACGGCCTGCGTGATCGGATGCAGCCTGGTGCCGGTACCGCCCGCAAGAATGATCCCCTTCATGCCAGTCTCCTCAAATCGCATTCTTCAAAATGGCTTGCATCACAACGTCGGTCGAGCGCTTCCAGTCCGGCAGGCGGATGTCATAGGTCTCGGCGAGCTTGTCGCCCGACAGGCGGGAATTTGCCGGCCGCCTTGCCGGCGTCGGATATTCCGCCGTGGTGATCGGCACGACATTGGCAGATTTGCCGCCGAGCGCCTTCGACCGTGCAAAGATTTCCTGCGCGAATTCCGCCCAGGTGGCTTCGCCGCTGCCGGTCAGGTGAAAGGTGCCGCGCAGGGCAGGGTCAGCATCCGCGGAGAGCCGCGTCGCGATCGCAATCACCGCCTCGGCAATATCGAGCGCCGACGTCGGGCAGCCGCGCTGGTCGGCGACCACGCGCAGTTCGTCACGGCTTTCGGCAAGCCGCAGCATGGTCTTGACGAAATTCGCGCCGAACGGCGAATAGACCCAGGCCGTGCGCAGAATGACGTGATTGGCGTTGGCCGCAGCGACGCGCAATTCGCCCTCGAGCTTGGTATTGCCGTAGACCGAGATCGGCCCCGTCGGATCCGTCTCGACATAAGGCGACGGCTTACCGCCGCTGAAGACATAGTCGGTCGAAAGATGGATTACCGGAACGCCAAGTGCCGCCGCCGCTTCGCCAACAGCGCCCGCGCCAATGGCATTGACCGCATGAGCAAGCTCGGCCTCGCTCTCGGCCTTGTCCACCGCCGTATAGGCCGCCGCCGACACGATCACGTCAGGCTGTGTTGCCGCTAGAGCCGGCAGCACGCTGGCGGGATCGGTAAGGTCGAGGTCCGGACGGCCGATGGCGATCAGTTCGACCCCATGTGCCGGAGCCATTGCCAGAAGCGACTGGACGATCTGTCCCTGTTTGCCCGTGACGGCGATGCGCATCGTCATCGCCCCTTGAAAGTGCCGAGGCGTTCGCCGGAATAGACATTGTCGCGCAGCGGCCGCCACCACCATTCATTGTCGAGATACCAGCGAACGGTCTTTTCGATGCCGCTGTCGAAATTCTCTTCCGCCTTCCAGCCGAGCTCGGTCTCGAGCTTGGTGGCATCGATGGCATAGCGGGCATCGTGCCCCGGCCGGTCGGTGACATTGGTGATCAGCCGTGAATGCGCCTCCTTGCCCGGAAATACGCTATCGAGAATCGCGCAGATGCGCTCGACCACCTCGATGTTGCGCCGCTCGTTGCGGCCGCCGACATTGTATTTCTCGCCGGGCCGCCCGCGTGAGGCGATGGTGAACAGCGCCCGCGCATGATCCTCGACATAGAGCCAGTCGCGGATATTGGCGCCGTTGCCATAAACCGGCAGCGGTTTGCCCTCCAGCGCATTGAGGATCATCAGCGGGATCAGCTTTTCCGGGAAATGGAACGGGCCGTAATTGTTGGAGCAGTTCGACACCACAACCGGCAGCCCATAGGTCCGGTGCCAGGCGATCGCCAGATGGTCGCTCGCCGCCTTCGAGGCCGAATAGGGCGAGGATGGATCGTAAGCCGTCACTTCCTCGAAGAACCCGTCATCGCCGAGCGAACCGTAGACTTCATCGGTCGAGACATGCAGAAAGCGGAAAGCGCTTTTGGCCTCGGCCTCAAGACCATCCCAATAGCCGCGCGCCGCATCGAGCAGGCTGAACGTGCCAACGATATTGGTCTGGATGAAATCGCCCGCACCCGAAATCGAGCGGTCGACATGGCTCTCGGCGGCGAGATGCATGACGATCTCCGGCCGGAAGGAGGCAAACGCCTCCTGCATCGCGGCGCGGTCGCAGATATCGGCGCGCAGGAACCGATAGTTGGCGGCGTTCTCGACCGAAGACAGCGAGGCCAGATTGCCGGCATAGGTCAGCTTGTCGATATTGAGAACGTCAGCTCCGACCGTGTCCACCAGATGGCGCACCAGCGCCGAACCGATGAAACCCGCTCCCCCTGTTACCATCACCCGCATTGCCGGAACGCCCCTTCAATCACTGCGCAGAATATTGGAAATAGGCCGGAATATCGGCGAGCCTCGGAAGCTTCCTGTCCTTGTCCGAAAGTACCGCATCGGCCTCCGCAACCGGCCAGGCAATGCCGATATCAGGATCGCTCCACAAAATGCCGCTGTCATTCGCCGGGCTATAAGGTGCGGTCACCTTGTAGCTGATGACGGTATCAGGCTCCAAGGTCGCAAAGCCATGCCCAAAGCCTGCCGGGACCCACAGCTGAACGCCGTTCTCAGGCGTCAGTTCTTCGCCGAGCCATTGCCCGAACGTCGGAGATCCGGCGCGGATATCGACGGCCACGTCGAAGATCCGGCCCCGCAGGCAGCGCACCAGCTTGCCCTGTGTGAAGGGCGCTGTCTGGAAGTGCAGCCCGCGCAAAGTGCCAACCTGCGCGGAGAGCGATTCGTTATCCTGAACGAAGGACACATCGGCGACGTTCTCACGGAACCAGCCGTCCTTGAACACCTCGGAGAAATAGCCGCGGTGATCGCCATGGCGCGCCGGGATGATCTTCAGCACGCCGTCAATTTTCGTGGTCTCGATGCGCATCGTCAGTCTCTATTCCGTACGCTGCATCACGCTCATCAGCATAGCCGCCTGGGAGCGTGCCCGCATGGCATTATAGCCGTTCTCGGCGATCTGTTCGCGTTCCGCCTGGTCGGCGAGCAATTCCTTGCAGCGCTCGACGAGATCGTCATAGGGCTCGACGGCGAGCCCGCCGATGAAGGGATCGAGATCCGGATCCTCGATATCGCCCTCGGTCAACACGCAGACGCGGTTGGCGAGCAGATAGGAGATGCGGACGATTTCGAAAACGCCGCTGGCATAGTGATGGATATTGATGACGATCTTGGCGCGCGCGATCGCGGCATCGCGTTCGGCGCCATAGACGTTGAAGAGATGCACGACCTTCAGGCCGGCCTCATGCAACGAAATGAGAATTTCGCGGCGGCGATCGTTCATCGAGCCATAGAACAGGACGTCGATATCCTTCACCGGCGCATGCCGGATTTGCGACAGACATTCGCTGTAGCCGATCTCCAGCACGCCGGCATGCTCGATGCCCTTGGCCGCAAGGTTGCGCCGGTTGCGCGGGCTGTAATCCAGCACCGGGAAAGCCTTGAGAACGGCGCTGTAGCGCTCGTTCATCCAGGTGCTCTCGTCCGAGACCTGTTCGAGATTGATGACGACGCTGTCTTTCGGCAGTTTCTGGATAATCTCGAGAGACAGCAGGTTGCCCCCGTAGATGATCGGCGAGCGCCCGGCGAACTCGTGCATCTCGCGAACGATCGGAGCCGAACCACCAAGCTCCTGGAATGAGCCCTGCAGCGCGAGCGCCACCTCGTCGAATGCGTGGCTGTGATTGTAGCCTCGCGGCGTGACGATCCAGATGCAGTGCTTGTCCTTATGGGCCTCCCAGCCGCCCTCGAAGGCCTGCAGCATCTTCGCGGCAGGTGCCGCAGCCGACAGCGGAGCAAGCGGCTGCGTCAGGGCTGCGAGTGCTGCCGGATTGACCGGCGGCAGCGACGTGTCGTTGACGCTGGAGGCGCGGGGCGCAAGTTCGCTCTTCGGGAAGGTGCCGCGCGGCACCCAGGCCGGCGGATCGTCGGCGTTCCAGATCAGATGCGGCTCCTTGGCGACAGGCATGCGGCCCTCCTGCCAGGCTTCCAGCCTGGACGGCTCACGGGTCTGCAGGAAGGCTTCCTTGCGCTCGAAGAGATCGTGAAGCAGGCGGCCGGTGCGGGCGCCGAACTTCCATTCGAAATCCGCAGCCGACGGCGAGAACGCCGAAACCTTCATGCCGCTCGCGACCGCATGCGGAATGTAGAGGCCAAGCAGCCGCTCGATGACGAAGGGCCGCATGGCGGCGTTGCCATCGCGGCTGTAGTTCGCCGTGCCGCTATAGGCGCGTCCGGCCGCGGTGCCACGCAAGGCTTCCTGTTCGAGTGCGTTCAGCACATGTTCGCAGAAGGCGAAATAGCCGGACCAGAATTTCCGGTTACCGGCGAAATAGTTGCAGAAGAAGAAGGTCGTCTGCCCCTGCGGAAGCGCGATTGCAAAGCCGCTATCCCTCAGGAAGGTGAAGATCGGTTCCATGCCCGGATGTCCGCCCATCAGGGCATGTTCCCAGACATTGCTGTAGATCGCCGCGTGGCCGATCAAGGGATTGTAGAGATAGGCATCGGCGCCATCGGCGCGCGCCTTCGTCGCTTCGGAAATGAAGGACTGCAGGCTGGAGACCGATTTCGTCTCGAACTTGCTGGACAGCAGCCCCCAGAACATGTCGTCCGGCAGGCCCGCCTGCAGATGATGCTCGTGAAGGATCCGGAACAGCTCGTATTCGCGGGTCGTCGACTGCGTATTGAAGGAAATGTCGAAGGGCAGTGCTGCCGGATCGAGTTGGGCGAGCTGCCCGGCGTCGAGGTATGGCTGGTAGACGATCACCGATCCGGATTGCGCCGCCTTGCCGCTCAGGCTTTCCAGGCTCGGCAGGCCGACGGGCAGTGTGGTTGGAATTGGCTGGTTGATCGTCAAAGTCCGGTCCTTCGAATGCCGTCCGCCGCGGAAACGGAGGTTCCGCAAGCCCAATCCGGCGTTATCGGCCGGACTATCGGCATCGAAGCTTGCGCCACCCTGTTGGAAGAATGGCCTGCCAAGGCCGGGATTCCCGCTGTCATCTCGCCATAGCAAACCGATGCGAATCTCCTGTACAAGAGTCGCTGCCGCCCGCCGCCGCGGCTTCATTCAACCCTATTTGCTATCTGGGCACATATTTCAGGCCCTGGCTGTTCCGACGAAAGAGGTCCCTCATGACCGACAATAATACCGAGAACGTTTTCGCCTCGCGTGAGGACGATCTCCGCCGCTGGTTGGAAACCATGGTTTCCCGGAACCGGAAGGAGATCGAGGCCCGCGCCGTGTTGCTGCAATATGCAGTGCCTGAAAGGCTGACCTATCACCAGACGCAGCCACGCCCGGTGCCGGCCTCGTTCGAAGGCCCGGTCTGGCTATACTGGGCGCAGGGCCGCGACAATGCTCCGCCGATCGTCCAGAGCTGCCTGAGATCGGTCGAACGCCATCTTCCGGATCGTGAGATCATCATTCTCGATGACAATGCGATCGGCCGCTATATCAAGCCGCATCCCGTTGCATCCGAGCGGGTCAAGGCAAAATCGAAGACGCATTTTTCGGATATGCTGCGCGTCGAGCTGCTGCACAAATACGGCGGCACCTGGATGGACGCGACGGTGTTTCTGACCGACGCGCCGCGGCCCGATATGATGAACTCGGAATTCTTCGCTTTCACGCGCGACGCCGATCCATATCTGCTGTCCAACTGGTTCATGACCGCGCGGCCCGAACATCCGCTCGTCAGCGCCCTAAGGGAAATGCTGATCAGCTACTGGCTCGAAAACGACCAGCTGATCAACTACTTCATCTTCCATCACCTGTTCGAATGCGCGGTGACCATCAACGCGGATCTGAACGCTGAATGGCAGAAGGCACCGCGCTATAGCTCCTACCACGCCCACGAGATGCAGCACCGGCTGATGTATCCGTTCGACGAATCGACCTTCAAGGCGATCGAGAACCTGATGCCGGTGCACAAGCTGACCTACAAGGTGAGCCCACCGGCGGCCGGCTCGTTCTTCGATATGATCGCCCGCGAAGACCCGGTGATCTTCCGATAGCGGACGTTTCCCGCCGCAGGACATCACGTCTTGCGGCGGCACCGCATCAACTGACGAAACCAGCCCAAAACGCTTCGAGGCGAAGCAGGATTGTCGAAGAATAACAATTTCTGGAAGATCCAGAAGTGGCACGCCCTAGGGGAGTCGAACCCCTCTTCCCAGAATGAAAATCTGGTGTCCTAACCGATAGACGAAGGGCGCTTCCTTCGTGGTGGCGCCCTTATAGTCAGCACCTTTCTGACCCGCAAGCGGTAAAATGCGAAATTCCGTAGATTTTTTCACGGCTTGTGGAAATGCCCCCGAGAAAGCGCTGAAGCCCCTGGAGAGCAGGGGATCGCGCCATGCGCTCCTTCCTCGATCTGCCGCGTCTACGCGTTGCCGCCCGGAAAAGTTTGAAACGAATCTGGCCGTCACCGGTTGTTCAGATGTCACCACCTCAACAATGGAGACACTTATGAGCAAGACTGACGTCAAGGAAATCCAGAAGCGCGCCGAGCGCCAGGTCGAGCACACCAGCGGTGGCGGCCATCTCGGCGGGACCTATTTCGGGCAGCAGCCCGATGGCAAGACCGCCTCGGTCACCTCCAAGGAAGGACCGAAGGCAAGAGCCAACGACGGATAGTGGAGAGGGCCTCGCTGCGGCGGGGCCTTTTCTGGCACGCCCTAGGGGCTTCGAACCCCTCTTTGCAGAATGAGAATCTGCCGTCCTGACCGATAGACGAAGGGCGCCGGCGATGAGGAATAAATGGGGAGTGGATGCTTGCTGTACAAGCGTCAAAACAGCGATGTTTTGAAGAGAGAAGTGGCACGCCCTAGGGACGTGCCAGAACCCCTTGAAACCACAGCATGAATTTTGGGCGCATTTGGGCCGGGTTCCCCATCCGTATCCATATGCGCCCATTTCCGTTTCGGGCGCGGGCGCGCTAGAATAAGGCCATGACCCGCGACCTCGACCCCGCCGCCCGCTACCGCCAGATGGTCCAAGCCCTGCGCGCGGACGGCCTAAGCTACGGCGATATCAGCCGCCTGACCGGCATCAGCGCCGCCAGCGCTTTCCGCGCCGATGTGGGCGATTGCCGAATGCCAAGCGCGCGATCATTCCAGCGCGTTGAGGCGGCCTACAGAACTCGCCAGCTAAGCCCCAAGCATAAATAAAGGCGGACAGCCATGACGATGCTGTCCGCCCGCCCGCGTTGCCAGACTCGGCTTGCGGGTATCACAGGGTATGCAATTACCAATCGACGCCCTCAAGCGCCTGCACCCGGCCCGGCCTGCGCATGGTCCAGCTGACGAATTCCAAAACGCGAAGGGCCAGCAAATTCTGCTGCCAAGCGCTGGTGACCGGCGCGGCGGTATCGGCGCCCGCGCCGCTGGTGCCCGCGCTGATCGGCGATGCCGGATCGGCGCCATGCAGGACCGCATCCTCGGTGGCCGAAAGCTCGACATCATCGCCGACCGCGCTGACGAAATCCGCCCCATCGACCGCGATGATCATATCCGGCGCGATGGCATCGCTGATCATGATCGGCAGCGCCAGCGGCTGGCTGGTTTTCAGCCCGAGGGCCGTAGCCGCCGCGACGCCCATGATCAGAACCGGCTGCGCGGGCGGCGGATCGAATAGGGCCAGCAGCGCGCCAAGATCGTCGGCGGGGGAGTCCGATCCGGCAATCGGCGTCACGCCATTCAAAAGCCCGGCTGGCTGGCTGGCCGATCCGGCGCCACTGCCAAGCAAAACGGAATCAATTCCAACGGCCAAGTCCTCGCCAAGGATCGTGCCGACGACCGACTCGATGGTCGGCTGCGAATGCTGGAAAAGCTCGGCGGTGAAATGCGAGATCAGCGCCGCCTTTCGCGGCGAAAGGCTGGCCGCAGCGAGCGTAGCGCCGCGCACCGGGATCGGCTGGCCTTCGCCTACGAAAACGCTGCCAGCGGGCGCGCCTGAGGCACGATACGGCAAGGCAATGCTTTTGTAGCCTTCCAGGCTTAGCCGCATCCCAAGGGCGCGCAGCCTGGCGTAAGTGCTGGACGGCGCCAACCTGGCAATCAGCCCGGCGCTGCCGCTATCCAGTATCGCCGCCATGCCGGAATCGCTGGTCATCATCGGCGGGCTTGCGGCCTTGGAAATGGCGACGAATTCGCGGGTATTACCCATGAACGACCGGACTCGTTCCAGCGCCTGCCCATCATAAAGCTTCGCGGCGATCTGATCGGGGGCGGCCCGGCGATGGATGGCGATCATGCCGACGATCCCGGCCTTGATGGCGATATCGGCAAGGCCCATCCGCTTGGCGGCCTGTCGGCGGTTCAGGATGTTGACGCCCGCCTGAACTTGACTGATTGCCTTGCTGATGGCGTCGTAGCGGCGGTCATGCCATGCGCGCGCCTGTCGCACGTCCTCGTCCCATTGCGCCTGATCATTCATGAAAATGCCCTCGCAGCATCGAAGCGCGCAAGGGCTGGCAAAACCGCTTTGCCGGATCGGACCCGGCGCTTCGTGAGGTATTATGATACCATGTCCCTGAATGGTGACACAGGGGAAATGCGACGATGCGATACATGCGATGCGGCGATCAGGTCTTGAATATCGTGGCCGATCTTATGGCCGTGCCAGCGGTCCAGCTGGCCGAGGATATCGAATTCGGCCTTGCGCTCATCGATGCGGAATTCCATCGCATCGAGGCGCTTGATGCCGATCCGGCTGATAAGCGGGCCTTGCTGATCCGGCTGCGCGGCATCGAGATCGATCTTATCGCCAAGGCCAAGGCGCAGGCCGCCCGGATTTCCAAGGCGATCCCCACGCTTGCGCCGGTCGCCGAATACCGGCCCGATTTGCGCCCGCCCCATGTCCGCTTTCAGGAGGCCGTCATGGCGGTCCAGCTGGCTGGCGAGGCGCTGGAACGGGCAAAGGCTCAACTCGATTGGCCGGGGCTCGACTAAGGTGGCCGGGAAGCCGGGCCGATCAGGCCGACCACGCAAGCCAGCGGCCATGCGCATTGCCGAGGGCAATCCCGGTCATCGCCGAGTCCCCGATGAGCCTCGGGCGCTTGGCCGCCCGGTCCCGCCCGGCTATTTCGATGATCAGCAAAGGGCTGTCTGGAACGTCCTGCTGGCCTCGGTGCCAAATGGCATGCTTGCGGCCTGCGATGCGGCGATCATGGAAATCCTCGTCCAGAGCTGGACGATCTACCGGCAGGCCAGCGCTGAAATCAATCGCATAGGCCTGATGGTGCGCGCCTCCGATGGCCCGCGCCGAAATCCGCTGATCGGCATCGCGCGCGGGGCCGCCGCCGATTTGCATATGGCCGCCTCATCCCTCGGGCTATCGCCGCTTGCCCGGACGCGGCTACAGGCTAGCGCCGAAAAGCCCTTCGATCCGATTGAGCTTTTGCTTGGCGGGGATGACGAGGATTCGGATGCCGGTCTGCCGAATTGAAAGTGTACGGAATTCCATACACTTCTGGCCGAAGTATTTTCGATTTAATGCGGAATCTAATTTTCGATTCCCCCCGCCGATCCTTGTTGCTGCCCGGCGCTGCTTCTTGGATCCCCCCGCTTAAATCGCCGACTTTCGTCTGTCCGCGGCTAGGAACCAAGATATATTCTCAAGAAACGGTGCGAAGACTGCATTCCAGATCGATGTGCGAGTGAAGTTCTTGTAGTCATTGATTGCCGGATTTGAATTTAGGAATGATCTTAAGATATTGGGGCCGAACCCAGCAATAACAGTATCTTCGAGCCTTGAGTTGTCGACCGTAAACTGTTGTCGAACCCACGCCTCAATGTCTGCATGCAGCCCCTTAGCCAATACAGCGGTGCCCGAAAGCCCCACCTTTAGATCGAAATACAACCAGCACGCATTTTGGGCGGCACCGCCCGTGTCTTGTCGCTGAATGAGCGATTTTAGCGTATCGAAATCAGGGTAGGTTGGGCAAAGGCGGTGACGTTCGATGAGATCCAGCGGGATGAAATTCTCGATTTCCTTGCATGGCGTTGGAAAGACGCCACCAACATAAGAATTTTGATTGGCCGCGCCATCTAGAGCGCGGAGCGTCGCGGACGGAAAGTTGTGTGGGGAGAACTTATCGCTGTCAACGATACAGACCGTGATACGTTGACTTCTAAGCTCCTCCTTAAAGCAATCGACGATTGTCGATCCGCCTCCATGACGTAACGCAAACGCAAAATGGCGCGCGGGGTGGCTGCGCTTAACAATATTGAGGACTTGAGTGATAAATTCGCCATCGTTTGCGGTGTTTTCTACCAGAAGAACTGGCTCGTCCGTGTAATTACCACGCAGGAATGTTCTGTGGCTTATCTCATAGTTGTTCTGCTCAACGTTTTGGAGGCCGATAGTACTGACCTTCACATACAAAATGTTACGGGCTACGGACCGGATTGCACCCCGTTGTGTAAAATCTTGCTTGAGGAACAGTAAGTGCGCTTGGGTCTGCCCATGGAGTGCCCCCCATTTCGCCGGACAGATCAGCTATTGAGACAATGCTTTGATGAACTCCCTTGGGGAGGCCATTTTCAGCGCTGAGTGTGGATGGATTTCATTATAGT
>Ga0102589_1004494_pt1 | contig 13073 bp, 11 predicted proteins | sample AraplaMF_Col_mLB_FD_76858 | JGI IMG/M metagenome (GOLD analysis project Ga0102589, IMG submission 76858) | Arabidopsis root microbial communities from the University of North Carolina, USA - plate scrape MF_Col_mLB | ecosystem: Host-associated > Plants > Roots > Endosphere | place: USA... | reverse complement strand
GCGGCGACGACGATGTGGAAGGGGGTGCTGGCAACGACCGTCTGGACGGTGGTGACGGAAACGACAGGCTGGACGGAGGCACTGGCAACGACTCCCTCGATGGAGGCTGGGGTAACGACGTCCTGCTGGGCGGAGATGGCAACGACTCCCTCGATGGAGATCGGGGCAACGACGTCCTGCTGGGCGGAGACGGTGACGATTCGCTCAGCGGTGATGATGGGGATGACATCCTTGATGGCGGGGCTGGCAACGATACGCTCTATGGAGGATACGGTGCGGACGTATTCCGTTTCGGGGCGGGGCATGGATGGGACAGGATTGGAAGTGGCACCTCATCTCCGGGCGTCCATCGTGTCGATACAGCGGAGCTCACGGCTTATACCAGCGCTGACGTGAGGTTCCGGCGAGATGGTGATTCGTTGGTGATGCGGCATGTCAATGGGAAGGAGGGTCTGGTAATCGATTCGTTCTTTGCCGAGACGGGGTGGGTCAGTACGGTGAAGGAGTTGGTGTTCTCCGACGGTGAGCGGCTATCTGCGGATGCATTGCGTGACGTGGTGCTGGCTGGCACGGGCGATGACGATCGGATCTATGGTCACAATCGTGCAGATGTCATCCGGAGCCTGGCTGGCGATGACGTGGTCTATGGGCTGGGCGGCGACGATGATGTGAAAGGGGGTGCTGGCAACGACCGTCTGTACGGTGGTGAAGGGAACGACAGGCTGGACGGAGGCAAAGGCAACGACCGGCTATACGGCGGTCAAGGCGCCGACACCTATCACTTCTCCCGCGGAGACGGCATCGACACCATTAGCGACTACGACACCACCGCCGGCGTGTCAGACACCCTTCAGTTCGGGAAAGGCATTTCCAGCAACCAACTCTGGTTCTCTCGTTCTGGTAACGATCTCGCTGTAAGCATCCTTGGTACGACCGACAAGGTGATAATTGACAGTTGGTTCTCGAGCAAGAGCTACCAGATCGAGAAGTTTGTTGCTGGGGATGGCAAAGCTGTGGAGAGCGGTGCCCTTTTGAATCTGGTCAATGCCATGGCTCAGTTTTCACCACCGGGTGCAGCTCAAACATCGATGCCTCTAAGTTTTGGGGAGCCGATGCAAGCTGCCATGATCGCTGCATGGAAGTAGTGAGGTAGAAAAGAGGGCGCCGGAGTGGGCGCCCTTTCCCATTTGACGCATCGGGAAGCCGTGGGGTGATGATCGAACGGCTTGCGATTGGCTTCGAACCTGCCAGTCAAAACAGGGAAGGCGTGCCCCTATCGTCGCCTTTCCTGTCATCGGCCTTCGGCGCAGCCCCCTTCGCCCCTCTCACCACCGGCGCCGCCTCCGCCCGCATCCCTTCCGCCGGAAACAATCTCAGAAAACTCCGCGCCACCTCCGGATCACGCGTTTGCAGCCATGCATCCCATTCGGCGGGCGGGACGATGACGACCGAGCGTTTTTCGTCGCCGGGGCGATGCATGCGGTTCAGTACGGGATGCGATGCCGCGTTGACCGTGAGCATCGTGAACGAGAGCGACTGGTCGGGCCATGCGCGCCAGAGTCCGGCGATGCCGAAGGCGGGGGTATCGGGCAGCCAGATCTTCCAGCGCTCGGCTTTGCCCGGTCGCTCGGGCGTACCGTCTTCGGGATAGGCATATTCGTAGAACGCGCTCGCCGGTATCAGGCAGAGCTGGCCCTGCCGCCATGCCGGGGCAAAGGTGGGTTTCTGCCCGACGGTCTCGCTGCGTGCGTTGGTGGTGTCGTAGCGTTTGGCGCCGGGTGGGATGCGTGAGCGGGGCACCATGCCGAAGGTGGCGAGCGCCGCCTCGCGCGAACCCTCGACCCCGGCTCGCACTATGGGGGCGGTGTAGTCCGGCCACGTTTCCTCGGGATACACGCCCGGGGGCGGTTCCACGCCGAAGATCTCGCGCAGGATGCGCAACTGCACGGGGGCATAGTTGGTACACATGACGGGGCATCCCAAGGGCCTGCGATGCTTCCATGGTCGGTGTGCGGGCGGGGCGGGTCAAGCGGGATCACCACCAACTGCCGGGTGTTTCACGCTTGGCGCTCAGTACGTCACCGTGACCGTCACGGTATCGGTATAGCTGCCCGGCTGGGGTGTGATTTGCGGTGGCACGCGGCCATAGACGGTGATCGTTGCCGCTGTGCCGGTGCCCGTGCCGCCGACAGTGGTGGTGCCGCCCGTGCCGTCGCCCCATGGAATCGTGTGGTTGCTATCGGTGAACAGTTGATAGCCGACGGTCTGCGTGCCTCCGGTGCGTGTCATGCGACGCGCCGCCACACTTGCGCCGCTGCCTCCCCCGGCATTGAGCGCGATGGAGTAAGGCGCGTTCTTCGTGCACTGAACGGTCAACTGGCTTGTGGCATCGTGGTTGGCGGTGAGCAGGCCCATCGAGCCGAAGTCGAGCGTGGTGGCCGAGATATTGCAATCGGCCACCACGGTTGCGGTGGCCGTGAACGTGATGGGAATGCTGTTGCCGGTGATCTGGCTGCAGTCGGGTGGCAGCAGCAGGTATTCGATATACGTGACCTGGGCATTTAATCCAGTGAACAGCGAGGAATAGGGACCGATGCCAGCGCCGGTCTGGTTGGCCAATATCCGGCCGTAGTAGTTGGCGGTACCCGAGCCATTGCCGAGCAGCGCGCCGAAATCGAGCATCACGGGTGGCGCCGAGGCGCCTGTGGTGCGCGATCCCCAGACCTGGCTGCGCTCGCTGTTGGAATAGATGTTGAAGTTCAGTGTCTGCGTGCCGTTGGCCATTACGCGCGGCACCACCGTGGTCCCGGCCGCGCCTGTGCCGATGTTGATGCACGCCCGCACGCGCACCGACACCGCCAGGCCCGTGCACGACACCGTGATCGTGCCCTGCACATCGGCCACGTTGCCGCTGACGGGGCTGTAGTTGCCAAACGCCATCGATGGCGCCGTGGCCGTGCAGACGGCCCACGCGCCCGGTGCGCACACCAGCAGCGCGAAGGCGAGCAAGGCACGAACCAGCGCGCGCATCATGGGCTGCCACCCTCGCACGGTATTGGGCCGAGCCGTGGCAGCGCATCGGCGGTAGCGTTGTAATGCAGCCGTGCCGTGCAGATGCCGTCCGGTGTTTCCGCGTGGAAGGTGTTGTCATCGTTGAGTGACTCGAAGAACGCGAGTCCGTCATAGCCCACCATCGTGCGCACGCCGCTTTCCAGATGGATGACAGGCGTGCCTGCTGGCAGGGGTTGCCCCAGCGCATCCGTCAGCACCACCTGACCGCCGCGATACGACTCGATCGAGAACGTGGCCAGCGCGCCGGACTGCAGCGCGGGTGCGATCGATAGCCGCGTGGAACTGAGCCGCGTGTTGACGGGCAAGGCCAGCGCATCGATCTCGATGCGGTTGGCGTCGTATGGCAGCAGGTTCGGCACGAGGATGTGGCCACTGCCGTTGGTGTTGCCGATGCGGCGGTTCTCCACCAGCACGGGCAGGTCAGCCACGCCACCGGTGGACACCAGTGCGAAGCTCTGGTCGATGCGGCGTCCGGCCAGCACGGTCCCGTCCATCGCCACCAGTGATCCGCTGGCCCCGAACTGCGTGCTCACGCGCCCCTGCAGATCCTGCACCGCGCCGTAGGCATCGCCATAGCGGCCCCGGAAGTTCGCCTGGGCGAAGCCGCGATACGTTCCCGCACCCTTCTGTCCGCCCACTTGCCAGCCCCATCCGCCCTCGTAGGGCGTGGCGTGGCTGACGGTGCCGATCATGGTCGGCTTGCCATCGTCGCGTCCCACGGTGGCGGATGCCGTGGTGCTGTTGTCGATCAGGAACGTGAGCGTAACCGATGCGCCGTACGAAGATCCTGCCGCGAAATCGCGATAGGCGCTCGCCGTGAACGAGAGGCGCCGGCTCCATTGCGCCGTCCACGCCAGCGATCCGATGCGCGCCGCACCGTAGACGGGGTCGGAGAGATCGATGTAGCTCGCGGCGATGTTGCCGTTGCGCCGCACAGGCATCGAGACCGTGGCGCGATAGAGCGCATTGGGCATCGGCGCGCCGGAGCGCGCGGCTAGGTCTGTGTAGTGGCCGAATGTGCGCGTGCCCTGCAGGTCGATGCTGAAACGCGGCGTGCGCCACTGGTAGCCGAGCCCGAGCTGGTTGCCGCCCGCCGCACTGACACTACCAGACAGGTTCAGTACGCCCGTGGCCGGCAGCTTGAACAGCACGCCGCCGCCTGCGATGCCCACGCCGCGCGAGGCCTCGGCATGGCCCTCGACGGTCAGCGTATCGTTCACGCCGTAGCGCATGGACCCATTTGCAGCGGGTGCCGAGTCATAGCGAAACGAATCGACACCGTACTGGTCGCGCAGGAAGCCGACCTCGACCGAATAGTCGAACAGGCCGGTGGCGAGCAGCCGGGAATCGACGTAGAGCGGCACCGTGGTGCTGACGTCACGGCCCAATGCATCGCGCACGACAATGGTCGCCTGGCCGGCACCGCTCAGCGCGGGCGCGTTGTTGATGACGAACGGCCCCGTCGGTACCTGCCCCGAATACTGGCGCACGTTGTTGATGTAAAGATCGACAGCGCCGGGCACGGCGGCAGAGCCGGCCAGTGCGGGCAGTGGATAGGTGATCAGGTCGGGGCGCAGCCCGAAGTTGCGGCGCCACTGGAAGCCGCCGAGCCGCACCGGACGCGACCACGGCAGCGCGCCCGTGATCATGTCGCCGATCAGCACGGATTGCATGCCGCTGGGGTCCGCATGGGTCCAGTTCGAATCGAGCCGGACGTAGCGGCTGTCCCGCCCGTAGAACGATGCCACGCCGGTATTGCTGAACACGCCACCGGGATGGAAGAAGCGCTGTTCGCTGTAGAGGCCGAGGTCCTGCCCCGAGTCTGGTTGCGCATAGGCTTCGTAGTTCAGCACGAAGCCGCGTCCCGGTGTCACGGGCGGCCGCGCCCGGTTGCGTGCGCCAAGCTGGGTGGGCATGCGCTGCGCGTCGTCGACGGTCAGGTACACGCGCTGCATGGCGGGTTCATAGCGATAGGCCACGCCGGGCAGGCGGTCCAGCGGCACCATGCCCTGGGGGTCGGCCAGCGTTGGGTCCGCGCGCAACCCCAGGTCGTGCAACTCGTCGATGGGCGTCAGCAGTTTGCCGTCGCGGTCTGCGAAGCGGGCGACGCTTCCGGTCGATTCGCCGTTGACCATGACCTCCAGGTAGGCGGTGTGGCCGGGCACCTTGTCGATTGCCTGCGCATGGAGCGCGCTGGTCCCCAGTGCGGCGGTCAGCATGCACGCGGCGGCGGCGATGCGGCGCATCACGATGCGCTGCGGGCAGCGCGACGTTGGCGATGGCGCGGGCGTGCATGTCATGAGCCCGGGTCTGGCCGGCCCGGCAGAACGGGCAGCGATTGCGGCTCGCCATTGATGGCGGTCTCCAGGCGCAGGTTTGCGCCCGGCATGAAGTGGGGCGGCACGCGGATCTTCCACGTGCGCAGCGCACCCGGCAGCGCGTAGCCGAGCAGGCCCGCCGTGAGCGTCACGCGCTGGTTGCCGTTGACCAGTGCGGCATCGCTCACGCGTGCGTGGCGTGCGCCGCTGTTGCGCATGCCGAGCCACCAGTCGCCCTGGTCGCGCCACAGCGACAGCGCCAGCCGGGGCATCGGGGCATCGACAGGCGTGCCCGCGAACACCGGCACCGAGTAACGCAACTGCACGCGCACGCCCGACTGATTGGCGGGGGCGTTGCGTTGGGGCAGTTCGTCGATCAGCAGCCGGTAGGCCGATTCACCCGGTGTTGCCGTGTTGCCGGGCCGCACCACGCGGATCATCTGCTCGGCCTGGCCGCCGATGCGTACGATGGGCGGGCTGGCCACGACATCGTCGGCAGCCGTCAGTACATCGGCACCGTCAGCCTGTGTCCAGCGGAAGACGCGTACCTGTGCGTGAATGGGCGTGTCGGCCGTATTGCGCAACGTGAGCGCAGCAGCGCCGGCACCGGCAGGAAGGTCCACCCGTACCGGCGAGATCTGCAGCGAGGTAGCGGATGCCGGCAGGCAATAGCACGCCACGGCCAGCAGTGCTGCCGTCCATGCCTGCCTTGCCCGGCGCCGCCATGAGGCGACGCGCGGCATCAGAAGTTGATCGTGGCGGTGACCGTGCTCGTGTAGGTGCCTGCGGCGGGTGTGGCCTGCGGCGGCACGCGGCCGTACATGGTGAGCGTTTGCGCGGCGCCGCTGCCCGTGCCGTCCAGGGTATCGGTGCCCGGCGTGTTGCCCCATACCTGCGTGCGATTGCTGTCGCGATAGATCTGGTACTGCACGGTGGCGGCGCCAGCGTTTGTCAGGAGCCGGTTGGCAATGGTGCTGCCGGCGGTGTTGCCGCCATCGAGCCCCACCTGGTATGGCGCGTTGTTGCTGCAGGTGACGGAGAGCGTCGAAGCCTGGTCGACATTGGCGGCCAGCACGCCCTGCGAGCCGAAGTCGAGGTCGCTGGCGGCAATCGTGCAGTCGGCGGTCAGCGTGAGCCGCACGGTGAACGTGGTGGTCTTGATGGCTGCGCTGAGCCAGCCGGGCGAGGTCGACAGTACCGCGAACAGCGCGAGGGAAAATCCTGTGCGAAAGCGGCGAGACGGTGCCATTCCGATCTCCATAGCAGCAGATGCTGCGATGGTAGCGACCACTGCATCACTCGGCACCCGTTCTTACGATGTTCAACGGTGTTTAATCCATACAGGTGTGTGACATAAGGCGCGCTGAATACGATCCAACTGCCCAGAAGCCGCACCAGCCAAGGGATAGCGGCGGATTTCCGGCGGAATGTGGGGGATGGCGGGGGCCATTTGGCGGATTTCCGGAGGGGTCGCCGTGACCGTGACGGTCGTTTGAAACACCTTTCGCAAACGCTGCGGGGTCGTCCCGGTGCGTGCGGCGACGTTGTTCGCACGGTTCCTATAATGCCTTGGCGGGGCGGTGAAAAGCCGTGCCGCGCCATGCGTGCTTGCAGGCAGGGGCGCGCTTCCCAACCATCTCCACACCCAATGGGGAGACAACCATCATGATGAGTAGCGAAGCGGTGCTGACACAGGCACGAGCCGCGTTGGCGCGTGTGCCATACCAGGGCCATCAACTCCATCCCACGATCCACCTCCGCCTGTCTGACGGTGCGCTGATTCTTGAGGGCGAAGTGGCCGACATTGTCGACAAGACCCGGGCCGTAGCCCATCTGCGCCGCGTGGACGGCGTGACCACCGTGATCGATCATCTGCGTATTGCCAACGGAGGCCCCGTCGTGGGCGATGGCGACCTGCGCGCCGCGGTCTGCGAGCGGCTGCTCAATGCCATCGATTTCCGCAACTGCAAGATCTGCGCGAAGGTGAAGGGACAGTTGGAGCCCGTGCGCGAGGCCGTGGGCGAGCGCGCGGGGTGGATCGAGGTCTCCGTCCATGACGGAGCGGTGATGCTCAGCGGGCAGGTCATCAGCCTCTCGCATATGCGGCTGGCCGGCGTGCTGGCATGGTGGTCGCGTGGCTGCCGCTGTGTGGTCAACGACATCGTCGTGGCCCCGGCCGAGGCCGACAGCGACGAGGAACTGTGCGAGGCCCTGCGGCTGGTGCTGGAGACGGACCCGTTTGTCGACGCCTCGCGCATCCGTATCCGTGCGGACCACCGCGTGGTGGTGCTGGATGGCTACGCATCGAGCGACGGGGCGCGCAAGCAGGTGGAGCGCGACGCATGGTACGTCCATGGCGTGGAGGATGTCATCAACCACATCGCACTGAGTAGTTGAGGGGTAGGGGTGTCTCCTGTGGTGGGTCCCGACTTTCCTTGCTGTTGCGCGCGCCCAACTTCCCCCGGAATGGCGCAGGCGCTACATTGGAGGTCCAAAAAAACACAGGAGACACCATGCCGTTCTTCCTCCGCCGCCTGGCGATTGCCGCCGCTGCGACCCTGATCTGCGGCGCCGCGCTGGCTGCCGGCCCCGATGCCGCGCTGCTCGATGCGGCGCGCGCTGCGCAACCCGCTGTGGTGCAATCGCTCAAGGACATGGTGCTGATCGAATCTGGCAGCGCCAATATCGCGGGGCTGAACCGCATGGCGGATTACACCGCAAAGCGCTTGCAGGCAGCGGGCGGCCAGGTAGAGCGGCTGCAGACGACGAGCGGCGCGCCCATGGTCAAGGCCACGTTCAAGGGCACCGGCAAGCGCCGCTTCATGCTGATCGGCCACCTCGATACGGTGTATCCGGAAGGCATTCTCGCCACGCAGCCGATCCGCGAGGAGGGCAACCGGCTCTACGGACCGGGCATTGCCGACGACAAGGGTGGCATTGCCGTGGTCCTGCATTCGCTGGATATCCTGAAGGCGCAGGGGTGGAAGGACTACGCGCAGATCACGGTGCTATTCAACCCGGACGAGGAAATCGGCTCGGGCGGCTCGGGCGAGATGATCGCCAAGCTGGCAGAGCAGCACGACTATGTACTCTCGTGCGAGCCGAACGTGGCCAAATCCATCGCCAAATCCGAATCATTGCTGCTGGCGGCAGCCGGCACGGCTACAGCCACGATGCAGGTCAAGGGCCGTTCCTCGCATGCTGGCGCCGCGCCGGAACTGGGCCGCAATGCGCTGATCGAACTGGCCTATCAGATGGAGCAGACGCGCGACGTGGCCAAGTCCGTGCCAGGCTCGCAGATGAACTGGACCCGCGCCAAGGCCGATGGCCCGTTGAACCAGATTCCGGAGACCGCCAGCGCGCAGGGAGACGTGCGCATCACCGCCAGCGGCGCCGCGCAGAAACTGCAGACAGCGCTGCAGGAGAAGATCGGCAGCAGCCGTCTGGTGCCGGAGACGCAGACCACGCTGACGATGGAAGAGGGCCGCCCCGCCTATGTTGCCGACGCCCGTTCGAAGGAGTTGGCCGCGCAGGCTCAACGTATCTACGCGGAGCTCGACGGCCGCTCGCTGATCTTGATTCCGGGCACGGGTGGCGGGACTGACGCGGGATTTGCGGGGCGCTCGGGCAAGCCGGTGGTGCTGGAGAGCTTCGGCCTGTCCGGCTTTGGGTATCACGCGCGGGATGAGTACGTGGAACTGGACTCGATCGTGCCGCGGCTGTATCTGATGACGCGGTTGTTGCAGGAGGTGGGGAAGAAGTAGCGGTCTGAACTACCGTAGTCAGGCTCCCTTCTCCCGCAAGCGGGAGAGGGGAGAAAGGAATAGCGGGAGAGGGGAGCACCCCACCAGCAAGAATCAATCGGTCAAGCCGCCAACTGTTGCACCGGCGCCGCCCCAAAGTGCGGATGCCTTGAAAAAATCTCCGCAGCCCAGTTCACGAACACGCGCACCTTCGCAGACAGGTGCCGGTTCTGGGGATACATCGCCGATATCGGCAACTCCTCCGTGTGCCAGTCCGTCATGACTTCCACCAGACGTCCGCTGTGGATGTAGGGCTCCGCCATGGCGCGCGAGATGCGGGCGATGCCGTGGCCTTCCACTGCGCAGCCCAGGTACACGTCGGCGTCGTTGGTGGAGATCGCGGAGGGCAGCAGGATCTCGCTGTTCTCGCCGCCACGGCTCAATGTCCAGGGCATTTCCCGGCCGGTACGGTTCGACAGGAAGTTGACGGCCTTGTGCTGCGCCAGTTCGGTCAGGTCATTGGGTGCGCCAAAACGCCGCAGGTAGATCGGCGAGGCGTAGAAGGCGAGCTTCACCTGGCCGATGCGGCGCGCCACCATGGCTTCGTCGAGCGTGCCTACCCGCAACACCACATCCACGCCTTCCTTGAGCAGATCGATCGGCTTGCCGTTGATCGTCAGTTCGAGCTTCAGCTCGGGGTAGGCGTTGAAGAAGTCCTGAAGGTGAGGCATCAACACAAGTTGCGCCAGCCCGCTGGTGGTATCCACGGCAAGCGTGCCCCGCGGCGAGTTGTTGTGGCGCGTGAGCGACTGTTCCGCTTCTTCCACGTCGGCCAGGATGCGGACACAGCGTTCGTAATAGGCGGCGCCATCGGTGGTCACGCTGATGCGGCGCGTGGTCCGGTGCAGCAGCTTGACGCCCAGATGCGTCTCCAGGTTTTGAATCAGGCGGGTAAGCGTGGCCTTGGGGAGGTCGAGCGACTCCGCCGCGCGCGCAAAGCTGCCGACATCCACCACCCGAGTGAATGCCTGCATTGAGACTAGACGATCCATGATGTTGCTTTCGAAAGGAGTGAGAGCAGGCTACGTTCCGAAGGATGGTCTGGCGAGAGTGGTCCGCTGCATGTCAAGTGCGCGGCCTGGATTTGCTGCCGGCGGTCCGCCAGTGGCGGCCGGAGCGGGGACGGGTGGAGGGTGGGGCGTCGGCGTTTGCGCTGTTTCCCCAAGTGCGCAGATGCCGAAGGACCGGAGTGAATCACATTTCCTATATCCATTTCAAGCGGTGTGGGTACGCTTTGTCGATTATTCCAGCGCAGAAACAGTGCATTGGCAATAGGTTGCTTTATCCCATCATAGTCAATCACCATAATTCGCTGCATCGCAACACAGTATCGACGGCCATTGTCCGCCGCGACCGCCATGACCAAAACCCCGATTTCCCGTAGTTCCGCCGCGCAACCGGCCGTAGAACAGGGCGAGGCGTATGTGGTCCAGCATGTGGTGCCCGTGGGCGACCACGAGATCCGGGTCTGCGTGTGTTACCCCGCAGGTTATTGGCCGGCGGCCGGCAATACGGCATTGTTGCCATGGCTGGTGTACCTGCATGCAGGTGGTTTTGTCGATGGTGGCGTGGAAGCCGCCAAGGAACTGGCGCGGGATCTGGCGGAGTCCGTCCCGGCCGTGGTGGTGACGCCGGGCTACTCGCTGGCGCCGGAGAACCCGTTTCCGGCCGCGCCCGAGGACGCGGTCAGCACGGTGGCGTGGGTGTTGAAGCACGCGAAGAAGCTCAAGGTCGACAAGCTGCGCTTTGCGCTGGTAGGCGAGGAAGCCGGTGGCAACCTGGCCATCGCCACGGCACAGATGCTGCGCGATCGCGGCCTGCCGCAGCCGGCCGGGCAATGGCTGATCCGTCCCGTGACCGATCCTTGCCTGCAGCATGCTTCTTCCGGCGGCCAGGTGCCGATGGAAACGCTGCGCAAGCTGGCCTGCAACTATCGCGACTACCTGCCCACGCCGGCAGCAGCGGTTCACCCCTATGCCGCCCCGGCATTGGCCTCGCGCCTCGGTGGACTGCCAGACACGCTGGTGCAGGTAGCAGAAAAGGATGCACTGCGCGCGGAGGGCGAAGCCTTCGCCGCGAAGCTCGGAAAAGCCGGCGTGCCGGCCCGGGCGCTGATCATGCCCGGCGTCTGTGGCGACGGGGTCGAACATTCCCATGAAGATTGTCAGGCATGGGTGAAAGAAGGTGCGCGGTTCCTGCGCGAGAAGTTCGCGAAGGCCGACGACGCCTCGTAATCCGGTCCGAACACCGGCCGATACCGGGCATGTCCTGACGGTATCGCTTCAACAGCCAGCGCCTTTTGAGGCTGGCCTTCAGTCAGTGGCTTTGCCTCGCCCACCCAGGGCGGGACACCCCTTTGTTGTTCCCGTTTTCCGGCCCATCGGGCTGGCGGGCGGCGTTCGGCCCAAATTTTTGCTTTTCCAGTTGAAGAAAACCCGACGTAAAACGGAGTGAAGAAGATGAATCACAAGTCTCGACGCACGCTGATCGCCTTTGCCATCGTGGCAATCCTTGGGGCAGGCGTGGCAACCTCGATACTGCGCCCCTGGCATGGCGGAGAAGCGCAGGCCGCCAATACCCCGCCGCCGGCACCCGCAGTGGAAGTGGCATCGGCAGTAGGGCAGACCATCACGGAGTGGGATGAGTTCTCGGGCCGTATCGAAGCCGTGGATCGCGTGGAGATTCGACCGCGCGTCTCCGGCACCATCGAGACGGTGCATTTCCGCGAAGGCTCGATCGTGAAGAAGGGCGATCCGCTGTTCACGATCGATCCGCGTCCATACGCCGCGGAAGTGGCCAAGGCGGAAGCTGCCGTGGCCGCAGCGCAGGTGCGTGCCTCGCTGGCGCAAACCGAAAAGGCGCGCGCGCAACGGCTGCTGGACGACAACGCGATCTCCAAGCGTGAGTTCGACGAGCGCATCAACACGGCCAGCGTGAGTTCGGCCGACGTGCGCGGCGCGCAGGCAGCGCTGGAAGTGGCGAAGCTGAACCTGAGCTACACGCGCATCGTGGCACCGGTGTCCGGCAAGGTCTCGCGTGCAGAGATCACGGTGGGCAACCTCGTGGCCGCAGGCGCATCGTCGCCCGCGCTGACCACGGTAGTGTCGGTGTCGCCGGTCTATGCCAGCTTCGACGTGGACGAGCAGAGCTATCTGCGCTACACGGCGCCGGGCGCGACGGGCGGCAAGAACGACCTGCCGGTGTTCCTCGGCCTGGCGAACGAAGATGGCAACCCGCATCAGGGCAAGATCCACTCGGTGGACAACCGCCTGGATACGCGCAGCGGCACGATCCGCGTGCGCGCCATCTTCGATAACGCCGATGGCCGGCTGCTGCCGGGTCTGTACGCCAAGGTGAAGCTCGGTGGCGGCACGCCGCATCCGGCGGTGCTGATCAACGATCGCGCCATCGGCACGGACCAGGGCAAGAAGTTCGTGCTCGTCGTCGACAAGGCCAACAAGCTGGCGTATCGCGAAGTGGATCTCGGACCGACGTTCGAAGGGCTGCGCGTGATCCGCAAGGGTCTGCAACCGGGCGAGAACATCGTGGTGAATGGTCTGATGCGTGTGCGTCCCGGTGACACCGTGGCGCCCAAGAGCGTGTCGATGGCCTATCGCAGCGAACTCGAACCGCGCGCGACCACGCCGGACCGCAAGCAGGCGGCAGACGACGCCAAGGCCGAAAAGCCCAAGGTGAGCTGACGCGCCCCGCGCACAGGCAGTACTGAACTAAAAATCGCCCCCAAGGCAGTTTTGACATGGCGTCCGCCACGTGCGGACGGCCAGGGGGACTGCTTTCGCCGAGACCAAGATGAATCTCTCGAAATTCTTTATCGATCGCCCGATCTTCGCGGGCGTGCTGTCGGTGCTGATCTTCCTGA
>Ga0102589_1004492_pt1 | contig 13076 bp, 7 predicted proteins | sample AraplaMF_Col_mLB_FD_76858 | JGI IMG/M metagenome (GOLD analysis project Ga0102589, IMG submission 76858) | Arabidopsis root microbial communities from the University of North Carolina, USA - plate scrape MF_Col_mLB | ecosystem: Host-associated > Plants > Roots > Endosphere | place: USA... | reverse complement strand
TGCGGTGGAGCGGGCATCGTCCCATAGCCGCATCGTTCCGGGCACGGCGGAAGCGCTGCGGTTGGTTATCATCAACCCATACACGGATGGCCGGACATGCGCGCGCAATGAGTGAACTGCAGGACCTGACCGCGCTGATCCGCGCAAACACGCCCTTGATCGTGATCGAGACCCGTGACGAAGCGCGGGTGGTGGAACTGTTCCGCCAGGCCCTGATGCAGGTGTGGCGCGCGCTGCACCGCTGGTCGATCACCGAGGGGCTGCGCCGCATCGACCTCGACAAGGAAGACCCGCCCGAGGTCGCACCCGATGCGTCCACCACCCTGCACGCGATCCGCGATGCCACCCAGCGCGGCATCTACGTGCTGCTCGATATCCATCCCTATCTGGGCTACGCCAGCACGCAACGGCTGATGCGCGACATCATCCAGCGCCGCGACTGCCAGCCGCACGTGCTGGTGCTGGTCGGGCACAAGGTCGAACTGCCGCCCGAGCTCGATGCCCTCGCCGTCCGCTTCACCCCGCGCCTGCCCGATGCCAACGCCCTGCTCAAGCTGGTACGCGAGGAGGCCGAGGCCTACACGCGCGAGCACGGCGGGCGCCGGGTCGAGGCCGATGCCGAGACGGTGCAGCAGATCGTGCGCAACCTGCGCGGCCTCGACCCGATCGATGCACGCCGCATCACCCGCCACCTCATCCACAACGATGGCGCGCTCGGCCCGGGGGACCTGCCGCAGCTGGCCAAGCTGAAGTTCGAGCTGCTCAACCGCAGCGGCCACCTGCATTACGAGTACGACAGCGCACGCATGGACGACGTGGCCGGCGCGCGCCGCTTCAAGCGCTGGATCGAGCAGCGCCGGGGCGTGTTCACCAGTGGCGACGCTCCGCCCGGGCTCGATCCGCCGAAGGGCGTGTTGCTGCTGGGCGTGCAGGGTTGCGGCAAGTCGATGCTGGCCAAGGCGGTCGCGGCCGGCTTCGGCGTGCCGCTGGTGCGGCTGGATTTCGGCACGCTCTACGACAAGTTCCATGGCGAGACCGAGAAGAACCTGCGCGCCGCGCTGAGTTCGGCCGAGCAACTGGAACCGTGCGTGCTGTGGATCGACGAGATCGAGAAGGGCCTGGCCAGCGATGGCGGCGACGCCGACGGCGGCGTCTCGCGCCGTGTGCTGGGCTACCTGCTGACCTGGATGGCCGAACGCAAGTCGCGCGTGTTCCTGGTCGCCACCGCCAACCAGATCGACGCGCTGCCGCCGGAACTGCTGCGCAAGGGCCGTTTCGACGAGATCTTCTTCATCGACCTGCCCGATGCGGCGGCACGCGAGCAGCTGTTCGCCCTGCACCTGCGCCGGCGCAAGCTGGAACCGTCGAGCTTCGACCTGGCCTCGCTGGTCGCCTCCAGCGATGGCTTCTCCGGTGCCGAGATCGAGCAGGCGATCGTCGCCGCGCTCTACGCCGCGCACGCCGCGAAGGCGCCGCTCAGCGACTTCACCCTGCGCGCGGAGCTCAAGCAGACGCGGCCGCTGTCGGTGCTGATGGCCGAGCAGGTGCAGCAGCTGCGCGAGTGGGCGAACGGGCGGACGGTGCCGGCGGACTGATCACGGCGACCTGACCCACCGCGACGGCACGCCGTGCCGCTGGTGGGGATGACCTCCGGGACGCGAAGCCACGCTGGCCGAAGCCTAGCGTGGCGGCCAGTCCCCCGGAGGTGGCTGCGATGAAACTGCTGACCGGCCTGTTTGCGGCACTGCTGTGTCCGGTCGCGATGGCGGCACCCGCAGCTGCGCCGACGCCCTCGCTGCCCGCGCCCGACGACGGCTACTTCCAGCAGATCACCCGTGTCGGCGACGGCCTGTGGCTGATCGCGCAGTTGCAGCCGTTCCACATCCAGCCGATCGGCAATGTCGTCGTGATCGATCAGAGCGACGGCCTGGTGCTGCTCGACAGCGGCGGCTCGCCGGGGGCCGGGCGGCGCATCGTCGAACTGCTGGCCACGGTGAGTGAAAAGCCGGTCAAGGCCGTGGCACTGAGCCACTGGCATGGCGACCACGTGCTGGGCCTGTCGGCGATCGCGCAACGCTGGCCGAAGCTTGAAGTGATCGCCACCGCGACCACCGCCGGCCATCTCGCCGGCAAATCGATGCGCACCTACCCGAAGGGAGCGCCCGATGCCGCGTTGCAGGCGGCGTTCGACCAGCGCCTCGACGGCATCGATGGTTTCCTGCGCGACACCTTGGCCAAGCCCGAACTGGGTAGCGTCGAGCGTCGCGGCTTCGAGCGATCGCAGCGCCTGTTCCAGCAGTACCGGATCGACACACGCGGCATGTACCTGGTGCTGCCGACGCGCACGTTCGACGATCGGCTCGTGCTTGAAGACGCCAAGCGGCCGGTGGAACTGCTGCATCCCGGCCGCGGCAACACCGACGGCGACCTGGTGGCCTGGCTGCCCCGGCAGCGCGTGATGGCCACCGGCGACCTCGTGGTCGCGCCGATACCGTTCGGCTTCAACGTCTATCCGGCGGACTGGCAGCGCGCGCTGCAGGCGCTGGACGACCGCCACCCGGCGCTGTGGCTGCCCGGGCACGGTGCGGCGATGCGCGACGACCGCTACGCGCGGCAGCTGATCAGCCTGATCGCCGCTTCGCGCACCGCGGTGGCCAGCGAAGTGGGCAACGGCGTGGCGCGCGACAAGCTGAAACTCGACCTGTCGTCGCAACGCGGCGCCTTCGTCGGCGACGACGCCTGGTTGCTGCGCTGGTTCGATCGCTACTGGACGCAGCCGTTCGGCGATGCCGCCTGGCGCGAGGCGAGCGGGCAGCCGATCGAGCAGGGCGAAGGCTGAAGCGAAGATGCGTGACGCTGCGGGTTCGCCGCAGCGTCACGCCACGAACTCAGTACCCGGCCGCCTGGCCGTCTTTACGTGACTCGCTGGCGCCGACGTAGCCGCCATTCGGATTGACCATGATCGCCTGGTAGCCGCCGTACGGGCCGTCGGCGAAGCGCACCGAGTGACCCTTGCGCATCAGCGCGCGCATGGTCTCGTAGGAATAGCCGCTTTCCAGGTCGAGTTCGCCGCCGTCGCTCATCACCGTCGCCTGCCCGGCCGGTTCGGTGCTGCCGTCGTGCTGGATGCGCGGCGCGTCGCCGGCTTCCTGCAGGTTCATGCCGAAGTCGATCAGGTTGAGCAGGATCTGCACGTGGCCCTGCGGCTGCATCGCGCCGCCCATCACGCCGAAGCTCAGCCACGGCTTGCCGCCCTTGGTGACGAACGCCGGGATGATGGTGTGGAACGGGCGCTTGCCCGGCTCAAACGAATTGGGGTGGCCTTCCTTCAGCACGAACTGCTCGCCGCGGTCCTGGAAGATGAAGCCCAGGCCCGGAGGGGCCATGCCGCTGCCCATGCCGCGGTAGTTGGACTGGATCAGCGAGACCATCATGCCGTCGGCATCGGCGACGGTCATGTAGATGGTGTCGCCTTCGTCGAGTTCCTTCGGCGTGGCCGGCTGCACTTCCTTGAGTGCCTTGTCCATTGAGATCAGCTTGCGACGCTGGGCGGCGTAGTCCTTGGAGATCAGCTTCTTCACCGTCGATGCGGCGGACGACCCGACGAAATCCGGATCGGCGTACCAGCGCGCGCGGTCGGCGAAGGCGAGCTTCTTGGCCTCGGCGAACAGGTGCACGTGCTCGGGGCTGCCGAAGCCATACGACTTCATGTCGTAGGGCTCGAGCAGGTTGAGGATCTGCAGCGCGGCGATGCCCTGGCCGTTGGGCGGCAATTCCCATACGTCGTAACCGCGGTAGTTGGTGCTGACCGGCTCGACCCACTCGCCCTGGTGCGAGGCCATGTCCTCGTAGCTCAGGAAACCGCCATTGGCCTTGAAGTAGGCATCGATGGTGCGGGCGATGTCGCCCTTGTAGAACGCGTCGCGGCCGCCCTTGGCGATCTTCTCCAGGGTGTTGGCGAGGTTGGGGTTGCGCCACATCTCGCCCGTCTGCGGGCCGCGTCTTTTACCGGTACCGCCGCCATCGACGGTGAACTGCTCGGTGAAGCCGGGGAACTTCGACAGCGTCGGCACGCTGCGGCCCCAGTAGTAGGCGATCACTTCGTGCACCGGGTGGCCTTCGCGCGCGTAGCGGATGGCCGGGGCGAGGTCGTCGGCGATCGGCTTGCGACCAAAGCGGCCGTGCAGCGCGAACCAGGCATCGACCGCACCCGGCACCGTCACCGGCAGCGGGCCGTGCGGCGGGATGTCGGTCAGGCCGCGGCGCTGGAACTCGGCCAGCGTCAGCGACTTCGGCGAACGGCCCGAGCCGTTGTAGCCGTAGAGCTTCTTCGTCTTGGGATCCCAGACGATCGCGAACAGGTCGCCACCGACGCCACTGCCGGTCGGTTCCATCAGGCCGAGTGCGGCGTTGGCGGCAATCGCGCCATCGATCGCGTTGCCGCCGTTCTTCATCACGTCCAGCGCGATCTGCGTGGCCAGCGGGTGCGACGTCGCGGCGATCGCATGCGGGGCGTAGACCTCGCTGCGGGTGGCGAAGGGCTTGCCGGTGATGCGATCGGCGCACATGGCGGAGAAGGGAAGGCTCAGGAGGACAGCGGTGAACAGCAGACGCATTGCCGGAGGACCCGCGCGGGAAAAATGCATCCTAGCGCGGGCGGCGGGCGTGGAGACTGTGCCGGTTTGCCCATTGGCGGGGATACGGGGGCGGATGGGTGCCCCCGCTACGCCATCACGGCCACTTCGGCGGATTGGCGGCCCACGCGGCCTGCACTTCGGCGAGCGTCGCGCGCTCTTCCTCGCGCCATTCCGGCAGCAGGCGCGCGAACTGGTTCGGCGTGTTCCATTGCTGCGGTTCGCTGCGCACGGCGGCGGCGTACCACTGCACGGCGTCGTCCTTGCGGCCCACCGACCACAGGGCCAGGGCGAAGGTCGGCGGAATCCAGGTGGCGGTGACGCCGCGCGCTTCCATCAGCGTGCGCCACTGCTGCAGTGCGTTCTCGCTGTCGCCGGCGCGGTAGAGGTCCCAGCCGTAGTTCCATACGACCGCACGCCACAGGCCGTCGCTGCGGTCGATCGCACCCAGTGCGCGGCCATAGAGCTGGCGCCCGAGCTCGACGCGACCGGCGTCCATCGCCATGTGCGCGAGCTGACCGACCTCGGCCTTGGCATGCGGGTTGCGCTCGACGATCTTGATGAGCTTCTGCATCGCCACGTCGCCGGTTTCGCGCACCGCCACCACCGGTTTGACGGTGTTGGCATCGGCGGCGAAGTAGAACTCCGCGGGCTTGGGAAAGGTTTGCGCCGACACGGCGCCGGTGGCGGCCAGCAGGGCCGTCATGAGTAGGCTTCGAGCAAGCATGTGTGGGGTCCCCTGTAACGGGCCAATCCTAACCCGCATTTGCCGCGCCGCGTCACGCTCGGCGCGTGCGGTTTGACCGTTTGGCCGCCCCCCGGCAAGCCGGAGGGCAGCACTGGCAAAACTGCCGGGGCGGCCCGGGCAGGCCGCCGTGCCTCAGGGCAGCAGGGCGACCTCGTCCACGACCCACATCGGGTTGTACTCGCCCGAGGCGAAGATGAAGCACAGGTCGTGCTTGCCGGTGGTGGCCGGCAGCGTCGCCTGCAGCGTGGTCAGGCCATCGGACTTGCGCGCCGGGGCCAGCGGCAGCGTCGCCACCGGCTTGCCCTCGCAACCGTCCACGCGCACTTCCAGGGCGCCGCCGGGGATCGTGGCCGGACGGGTGACCACCAGCTTGGCGTCGCGCCACAGCTGGAAGTTGTGCGGCAACTGGCCCACCCGCACTTCCAGGTGGGTCATGCCATCGAGGTCGGCGTCGTTGTAGACCCAGCACGGATCGAACACGTCGGCCAGCAGCAGGGCACGCTCGCTGCCCTCGCCTGCGGCCGGTGCGTCGTCTTCCATGCGCAGCGCCAGGCCCTTCTTGCACGATTCCAGGGCATGGCTGCCGCGTGCGCGCAGGCTGCGCAGGTCGACGGCGAACTTGCGCGGCGCGGCCAGGGCGATGCCGTTGGCGAAGGCATTGGCGGCGACGGTCGTCGGCAGGGCCACGTTCAGCGGCTGGCTGTAGAGCGGCGACGTCGTCGTCGGTTCGCTGCCGTCGGTGGTGTAGCGGATGTCGCCGAACGCGGTCTGGTTGGACAGCGTCAGCGTGCCCTTGCCGTCCGCCGCCGGCGCCGCGGAGAAGGCGACGGCGAAAGCGCTGTCGGAGGCGTGGAAGCCGCTGGCGCGATAGCGCACCATGTCCGGCACCATGCGCTGCAGGAAGTCCTGCCAGTCGCGGCGGTTGTCGGGCGTCCAGACGTTCTCGGCCAGTGCCGCCACGCGCGGGAACACCGCGCGCTGCATGCGCTCGTTGGTGCGCTGGTGTTCGGTCCACAGGTTGGCCTGGGCGCCGAGCACGTGCCTGGCCTGGTCCGGATTGAGCTGCGGCGGCACCACGTTGTAGCTGTAGTACTGCTTCAGCCCGAACACATCGAGGCGGCCCGGGTTCTCGTCCGGCAGGTCGCTCTGGAGGTGGTCGAGGTAGAGGTCCGGCGCCGGCGCCAGCACCACGTCGTGACCGGCGCGTGCGGCTTCGATGGCGCCGTCGGTGCCGCGCCAGGACATCACGGTGGCGTCGGCCGGCGGACCGCCTTCGAGGATCTCGTCCCAGCCGATGAGGCGGCGGCCGTGTGTTTCGATGTAGTTGCCCAGGCGGCCCATGAACCAGCTCTGCAGCTGCATCTCGTCCTTGAGCTTGAGTTCGCGGATCTTCGCCTGCACCGCGGCGGACTGCTGCCACTGGTCCTTGGCGGCCTCGTCGCCGCCGAGGTGTATGTACTTGCCGGGGAACAACGCCATCATCTCGTCGAGCACGTTCTCGAGGAAGGTGAAGGTGCCGTCTTCGGTGTTGAACAGCCAGGTGTGCACGCCCCAGTCGGGCGATACCGGCGGCGCCTTGCCGGTCACGCCGAGCTCGGGATACGCGGCGATGGCCGCCTGCGCATGGCCGGGCAGGTCGAGCTCCGGAACGATGGTGATGTAGCGATCGGCGGCGTACTTCACCACGTCGCGTATCTGGTCCTGAGTGTAGAAGCCGCAGTAAGGCTTCGGCTCACCCTTGGCATCGCGCCCGGCAGCACCGGCCGGGATGCGGCAACCGCCGACGCCGGTCAGCTTCGGGTACTGCTTGATCTCGATGCGCCAGCCCTGGTCGTCGGTGAGATGCCAGTGGAAGGTGTTGATCTTGTGCAGTGCCAGCTGGTCGAGCAGCGCCTTGACCTCGTCGACGCTGCGGAAATGGCGGGCGGTGTCGAGCATCATGCCGCGCCACTGGAAGCGCGGCGCGTCCTCGATGTGCTGGGCGTTGATCGCGGCGGTGCCCTGCGCGCCATCGCCGGTGGCCAGCTGCCACAGCGTGACGGCGCCATAGAACAGGCCGGCCGGTGCGCGCGCGGTGAGCTTCACGCCATTGGTGGTGACGTCGAGCGTGTAGGCCTCGTCGCTGGGCAGCGCGGCCTTGGGATCGAGCTGGAAGGTGATCTTCGCGGCATCGGTGCCGACGGCCGGGGCGAAGCCGCGCGAAGTCTTCAGTCGCGCGGCGAAATCGTTGGCAATGCGGGTGGCTTCGGCATCACCGCCGACCACCGAGATGCGCACATCGGGATCGAGGACGAAGCGGCCCTGCCCCAGCTCGACCCTGGCCGGGCGCGGAATGACCGGCGTCGCTGCGGCGGAGGTGACGGGCGTGGCGCTGGTGGCGGCGGCCGGGCCTTCGGGCGCGGTCGCGTCACGTTTGCAGGCCGACAGGCCGATGACCATGGTCACGCCGGCGACGGCGGTCAGAACTGGATGCAGTTTCATCGATCCCTCTTCTCATCTGCGGGCAGCCCCGATGGATGATCGGCGTCGCCGGTGACTGTCGCATAGCAAGCGGGCCCGGCATGACCGGGCCCGCTTTTTTTACATCACTACTACCGGTGGATCAGTAGTTGAATCGGAAGTTCAGGTAGTACTGGCGGCCGTTCTCGTAGATCGAACGCGGACGGTCCTTGTTCTCTGCGAAGTAGGCGATCTTCGGGTTGTTGAGGTTCATGGCGTCGAGCTGCAGCGACATGTTCTCGTTGATCTTCCAACCCACCGAGGCCGACAGCGTACCGATCGAGTCCTGCCAGAAGGCAGACGCGCGATCCAGGCCGCTGAAGAACTCGTCACGCCAGGTGTAGTTCACGCGGGCGTTGAACATCTCGTTCTCGAAGTAGGCACCGACGTTGATGGTGTTCTCCGAGGTGCCCAGCATCGCGTCGGTCTCGACCGTGGCCGGGTTGCCGTCGTCCGGGTTGTCGGCTTCGCCATCGGCGTAGGTGTAGTTGGCGAACGCGCCGAAGTTGTCGCTCAGCGGCTGTTCCCAGGCCAGTTCGAAGCCCTTCACCTTGGCGTTGGTGTTGACCGGCACGGCCAGGTCGTACGGCACGTCGGCGCCCTGCGGGTGCAGGTTGTCGATCGTGAAGAACGACTGGCGGACGTTGCCCAGCGAGACGTAGTTGTCGATGTCCATGTAGAACACGCCAGCCGACACCAGCGAACGCTCACCGTAGTACCACTCCCAGGTCGCGTCGAAGTTGGTCGACAGGATCGGCTCGAGGTTCGGGTTGCCACCGGTGCCGGTGCCCACGCCACCGACGTTCGCCGGCGGGCTCAGGCTGACCGAGCCGGCCAGTGCCGAGAAGTCGGCGCGGGTCAGCGTGCGCGACAGGGCCAGGCGCAGCACGGCCTCGTCATTGATGTCGTACTTGAAGTTGGCGCTCGGCAGCCAGTCGTTGTACTCGTTCTTGGTGATGATCGGCTTGTACGGGCCGAATGCCGAGGTGGTGATGGCCTCCGGATCCTGCGCCGTCGTCTGGACGTAGTTCTTGACCTCTTCCTCGGTGCGCACGTAACGCACGCCGAAGTTGCCGGTCCAGCGGTCGCCGCGGAAGTTCAGCTGGCCGTAGGCGGCGTCGCTGCGCTCCTTCAGGCCGTACGCCGCGTTGTAGCGGAAGCGGCTGATCGGGTCGCGGTTGCTGAAGTTGCTGCCGAACTGGTGCAGGTCGTCGGCCGAGTAGTACCAGATGTCGCGCGGGAAGTTGCCGCCAAAACCTTCAGCGTAGTCGCTGGGGTAGTCGCGGAAGCTCTGCGGCCAGTTGGCCGGATCGAACGCACCCGGGCCCGGGCCCTGGCCGGTGACCTGCGGCAGGTCACGCTCGTGGCGCGCGCTGCGGACGCCGAAGTCGACCGAGGAGATGGTGCTGCCCTCGACGAAGTAGGTGCCGTCGATCTGGCCCCAGTCTTCGCTGTCTTCCACGTCGATGTCGTTGTCGCCGAAGACCCAGTCAAGGCGGAAGTCGGTGTTGGCGGTGCCCGGGGCGGCGGTGTTGGCCGTGCCCAGGTTCCAGTCGGCCGCGCCGACGCCGTGGATGTTCCAGGCGGCACCGGTGTTGATGCCGGTGTCGAACTCCATCACGTCCTGGGTCGGGGTCTTGCCGTGGCCTTCCGAGGTACCGGCCTGGCCCTTCAAGGTCAGCTTGTCGCTGACGTCCCACTTGCCGTCGACGCTGAAGAACTCAGCCGAGGACTCCGAGTTCGGGCGGTTGATCATGTCGTAGATGCCGAACGCATGATCCTGGCCCGGGGTCGCGGCGAACTGCGCGGCCACCAGGGTGTTGTTGCGCACGACGTAGCCCGGCAGCGGCACCTGGCCGATGTCGGTGCCGCCGGAGCCGTTGATGATGCGGCGGCCCCACAGCATGTAGTTGCGGTTGTAGTTGTCGGCTTCCATGTCGGAGCGGAAGTAGTTGGCTTCCAGCTCGACGGTGTCGCTGGGCTTCCACTGCGCGGAGAACATGCCGCCGGTGCGCTTGCGCTCCTGCTCGAACAGGGCCGAACCGATCAGCACCGGGAAGTACACGCCGACCAGGTCCGGATGGGCGATGCCCGCCGCGGTGCCTGCACCGATCGTCTCGTAACCCAGCAGTTCCTGGCCGTCGCGGCGCAGGTGGCGCTCTTCGCTGAACGCCTGCACGGTCAGGCCGAAGGTGCCGTCGCTGTTCTTCCAGTTGCCCAGGACCGAGATCTGCGGGTCGGTCTTGCTCGGCTGGTCGGCGTACACGGCGCCGATCGAACCGAAGATGCTGAAGCCTTCATCGAAGTTGAGCGGGTTGCGCGTCTGGATGTCGACGCTGCCGACCGCGCCGCCTTCGACCAGCTTGGCTTCGGAGGACTTGCGCACCACGACCTTGTCGACCAGCTCGGCCGGCAGCAGCGAGTAGCTGACGCTGCGGCCCACGGTGCCGGTCTGGTTGAGCACGAACCAGTCGCCCGAGGCGATGTTGTGGCCGTCGACCAGGGTCTGGGTCAGGCTCGGGCTGGTGCCGCGCATGGAGACGCGGTCGTTCTCGTCGAACGCACCTTCGTTGGCGCTGGCCGCGCTGATGTTGACGCCGGGAACGCGCGCCAGCGAGTCGGCGACGTTCTTGTCGGGCATCTTGCCGATGTCTTCCGACGTGATGACTTCCACGCGGGTGACGTCATCGCGCTTGGTCTGGAGCGACTGCTCGATGGCGCCGCGGATGCCCTTGACGACGACGGTGTCGAGGTCCTTGGCTTCCTGCGAAGAGGCGGCAGCGGTGGTTGTTGCCGTGTCCTGCGCCATGGCGGTGCCGGCAAAGCCGAGCGCCGCGACGATACTCACCGATAGCATTGACTTGCGAAGTTTCATTGCTCTCCCTCCCACGGGCTGTGTGCGACTCCGCGATGCCGATTCTTTCGTCGGCGTTACGGAGCCAGTTTCCTGGTCCGCGCCCGGCTTTCGCCGCGGCCCGGTTCCGTTGTCCTGTGACTTCTGCTGCGATTTACCTTGCTCATTCGCCTGCCTGCTGTTCGCAGGTGTGCTCGAGGTACCAGCTGGCGGCGCCAATGACGCCCAGGCGTTCGTTCTCGATCAGTCGCACCGGCACGCGCTCCAGCGCGGCGTGCATCACGCCCTTGTCGAGCAGGCGTGCATGGAACTGGCTGTGCGGCAGGAAGTCCTTCAGCCGCGGCAGGATGCCGCCGGCGATGAACACCGCCTTGGCGCTGCTGATCGTGACCAGGTCGCCGATGACGCTGCCGAGCAGTGCGCAGAAGGTCATCACCGCCTCGCGCGCGGGCACGTCGCCCTGGCGGGCGGCTTCCGTGATCGCGGCCGGGGCGCGCAGGCTCGGCTCGATGCCGTCGATGGCGCAGATCGCCTCGTACAGGTGCACCAGGCCGGGGCCGGAGACAAAACGTTCGGTCGGCACGTGCGACTGGCCGCGCTGGCGTGCCCAGTCCAGCATCGCCGCTTCGCGCGCGTTGCCCGGGGCGAATGCGGTGTGGCCGGCTTCGGTCGGCAGCACCACGGTGCCGCCGCGGTGCGGGATGCGGATCGCCGCGCCCAGGCCGGTGCCTGGACCGACGACCAGTACCGGGCCGGCCGCGGCTTCGCTGACGCCCGGCGTGAGCAGCAGCGAGTCGCCCGGGTCCATGCACTGCGCGGCGTGCGCGGCGGCCTGGAAGTCGTTGATGAACTGCAACTCGCTCAGGCGCAGTTCGCTGCGCAGCTGCGACAGCGAGATGCGCCAGGGCAAATTGGAATTGATGACGGCGTCGTCGAGGACGACGCCGGCGCTGGCGATGGCGACGCGGTCGATGCCGGCGCAGGCGTTATGGCCGGCGACGAAGTCGGCCAGGATCGCGGCCAGGCTCGGATAGTCGGCGCATACGTACTTGCGGTGCGCCAGCACCACCACGTGCGATTCGTCGGCGCCACCGGCGCGGACCAGGCCGACGCGGGTGTGGGTGCCGCCGACATCTGCGGCGATGAAGCGGGTGTCGGCATGCACGAGCGGAGCCACGGCGCTCACCCGCGGACGGCGCGCATGGGATGCGCGCTCACGAGAGGGCATGACTGGCTTGGCATTTCCGTCGAATCCCACTGCATGTTCCCTCCGCTGGCGCCGGCTCCCCACCGGCACGGGCCGAGATTGGCTCGCCACTGACAACGTTGTCAACAGAAAGTTACGAAATTGTCAGATTGGCCGGAGTCACGGGCCTGGGAGGGGCATTTTTTGCTGCGTCGCAGCACGACGAGGCCGCCGGCGAAGCGCTGAAAGCCTTATGGGAAAGGGCCTCTGGCGTGGCGTCCCGACTTGTGACAACGTTGGCCGACGGATGTCGTACGAGTCAACGTGCGACATTGACCGCATTCCTTGGGAGGGGAACCCAGCATGTCCACCACCACTGTCGCCGGGCCGCGCAGCCATTACGGCTCGATCGCGATCATCGGCGCCCTGTTCTTCATCTTCGGCTTCGTCACCTGGCTCAACGGCCCGCTGATCTCGTTCGCCCGGCTTGCCTTCGATGTCAGCGAGACGCTCGCGTTCCTGATCCCGAGCGCGTTCTACATCTCGTACTTCTGCCTGGCGCTGCCGTCGTCGGTGATCCTCAAGAAGACCGGCATGAAGAAGGGCATGGCGCTGGGCCTGTTCCTGATGGCGGTCGGCGCGGCCGTGTTCGGTCAGTACACGACGGCGCGCGTCTACGGCGGCGCAGTCGGCGGCATCTTCATCATCGGTGCCGGCCTGGCGATCCTGCAGACCGCGGTCAACCCGTACATCAGCATCCTCGGCCCGATCGAGGGCGCGGCGCAGCGCATCGCGGTGATGGGCATTTGCAACAAGCTCGCCGGCTGGGCGGCCCCGTACGTGATCGGCACGCTGGTGATGCACGGCATGGGCGACGTCGCCGCCGCGGTCGCAGGCGCTGACGCAGCGACCAAGGAAACCGTGCTCAACGAGTTCGCCGCGCGCATCCACACGCCTTACATGGTGATGGCGGGCCTGCTGGCGCTGCTGGCGGTGGCGATCCTTTACTCGCCGCTGCCGGAAGTGCGCGCCGAAGAGGTCAACTCCGAAGGCGACAACGGCGAGAAGAAGAGCCTCTTCCAGTTCCCGCACGTGTGGCTGGGCGCGCTGTGCATCTTCGTCTACGTCGGTGTCGAGGTGATGGCCGGCGATGCC
>Ga0102589_1004482_pt1 | contig 13112 bp, 9 predicted proteins | sample AraplaMF_Col_mLB_FD_76858 | JGI IMG/M metagenome (GOLD analysis project Ga0102589, IMG submission 76858) | Arabidopsis root microbial communities from the University of North Carolina, USA - plate scrape MF_Col_mLB | ecosystem: Host-associated > Plants > Roots > Endosphere | place: USA... | reverse complement strand
ATTATGAAGGAAATGAAATTATCGAACGTTTAAGTGATACGAATAAATTATTTGTAAGTATGAAGAATGATAAGTTAGAAGGTTATGTATATGTTGAAGTAAATCCGGAGTTTCAAGAAGCGAATATAGAATTTATTGCAACCACTGAAAATAGTAGAAGAAAAGGTGTTGGAGAGCGGTTATTACAAGGTGCAATTCAGTATATTTTCTCCTTTCAAGGGATGAGAGAGATAGAACTATGTTTGAATACGAATAATGATCGTGCGATGAAGTTGTACAAGAAAGTAGGTTTTGAGGAGAAAGCATGTTTACAGCACTATATAATAGAGTAAGAACCCATTCGTATGAAAATTATATTTCATACGAATGGGTTTATTTAATTTACTTTGCCGCCCTCAGTAATAACGGATTCAGGATTAATTTGAGGACCGAATACCCCCATTGAGAAGAGGTGCTAATTGTTACATAACCTTTTTTATTTTTTGCGGAACTTCTTTTGTTTGCGAATTAACATCTTCTTTTCTCAGCTCTTTAAAGAGCGAAGTAACCATAAGAACGACTACGATAGAAAATGGTAGAGCTGCGATTATAGCTGCAATTTGTAGTGCATTTAGTCCTCCTGCTTGTAATAAAATAGCTGCAATTATCGCGATTGTTAATCCCCATATAAGTTTTAAACTGTTTTTCGGTGATAAGCTTCCGTTACTCGTTTGCATTGAAACAACAAATGTTGCCGAGTCGGCAGAAGTAACGAAAAATGTGGCTACTAAAATTAACCCGATAATTGTTAAAAATGTAGAGAATGGTAGGTGTGAAATAACAGCAAATAATCCAATCTCTGTACCATTTTTTGCGATTTCATCAGCTATTCCAAGCGATTGGAACATTTCCATATGGATAGCGGTACCACCAAATACTGCAAACCAAAATGTACAGATAAGAGTTGGAACTAATACAACTCCAAAAATAAATTCTTTTATTGTGCGCCCTTTAGAAATACGGGCGATGAATGTACCAACGAATGGAGACCAAGAGATCCACCATCCCCAATAAAAAATAGTCCAGTTTTCAATCCACGAAGAAGATTTTTCATTAAATGCTCCTAAATTTAATCCCATACTAGGTAAAGCCCCAATATAAGAACCGAGTGTAGATGTGAAATATTTCATAATAAATACGGTTGGTCCTAAAAGTAAAAAGGAGACGAGTAAAATACCTGCAAGAGAGAAATTTAAGTTACTCAAATATTTAATCCCACGATCTAAGCCAGTTTGTGCACTTGTTAAATATAAAACAGCGAAGATGGCGATAAGTACAAGCTGTGTAAGTAAAGTGTTATGAATAGAAGGGAATAAATAGCTTAATCCTCCGGCGATTTGTTGAGCACCGATCCCAACAGATGGCACAATACCGAATACTGTGGCTAAAACAGCTAAAATATCGACTGTTTTTCCGATAGGAGAATTTTTCGATCGATTAAATAATGGAGTAACTGTAGCCCCAATTGTGCTACCTTTTTGTTTGCGGAACGTGAAATATGCAATTGTTAAAGCAACCATCGCGTATAGTGACCACGGAAAGAGTCCCCAGTGGAAAAATGAATATTGCATAGCGAGCTTGGCGCTTTCTTCTGTGCCTGCTTTTCCTGTTAATGGATCTGTAAAATGTGAAATCGGTTCAGTAATTCCGTAAAAGAGGAGTCCAATTCCCATTCCTGCCCCAAACAACATGGATAGCCAAGATGGATAACTATACTTTGGTTTTTCTCCATCTTTACTAAGACGAATAGATCCATACTTAGAAAATGCTAAATAAGTAGCTAAAATAAGCATTGAGGTCATAAGTAGAGAGTAAAACCATCCAAATTTATTGAGAATGAATGAGTTTAAAGAAGATGTAACGCTTTGTAAATCATAGCCTTGTATCCAACTTGCCGGGGTAATTCCCCATATGATGAATAATGTTGTTAGCAAGATGGAGATATAGAATACACTGTTCTCTTTTTTTATCATAGAATCCCACCCTTATTTAATAAAGTTAACAATTATATTAATCATAACAATTAAAGGTTTAATTGTCAAAAAATTCGATTTTTATCGTGTGTAAAAGGACAGTTTAATCGCTATAGATTCATAATCATTGGAGGTTAGATAAAGGCAAGGGCGTTCACTATATGTTCAAAATGCAGGAAGAAATAATATGAAATATTGCATTTTATATTGTTGTATCCAAATTTTATGTTAAATTCTTGAATGGAATATTTAATTAGGGGGACAATGGTATGAACAAAAAATCAAAGATTAATAAAGTTATGCTTAGTATTAGTACAATGGCTCTATCGTTAGGAGCACTTCAAACTCATGCATCAGCGGAAGAAAAAGTACCGTATAATGTGTTGAAAACGAAACCGGTTGGAATTGAAAAACCAGTAGATGAAGTTGGGCATATTTCGAAAGTTGATGAAACATTATCGTTTCAAGAACGTTTACAAGTAGGAGACTTTTCACAGCGACCAGCATCTATTATGAAGAGTTCAGAAGTAAAGCAAGTTAAAGAAAGCTATTCAATGGCTGATTTAAACAAAATGAATAATCAAGAATTAGTTGAAACGTTAGGAAGTATTAAATGGAATCAAATTGCAGACTTATTCCAGTTTAATGAAGATGCAAAGGCTTTTTATAAAGACAAAGGGAAAATGCAAGCAGTTATAGACGAATTAGCTCATAGAGGTAGTACATTTACAAAAGAGGATTCAAAAGGAATTCAAACGTTTACTGAAGTGTTACGTTCAGCTTTTTATCTTGCCTTTTACAATAATGAATTAGGCGAATTAAATGAGAGAAGTTTCCAGGAAAAATGTTTACCTGCTCTAAAAGCAATTGCAACAAATCCAAACTTTAAGCTCGGTACATATGAGCAAGATTCAGTCGTATCTGCATATGGTAAATTAATTAGTAATGCTTCAAGTGATGTTGAAACGGTTCAATATGCGGCTAATATTTTAAAACAATATAATGATAACTTTCATACATATGTAGACGATCGTATGAAAGGACAAGCTGTATACGATATGATGCAAGGTATTGATTATGATATGCAATCTTATTTATTTGAAACTCGTAAAGAGGCAAAAGATACAATGTGGTATGGGAAAGTAGATGGGCTTATTAATGAAATAAATCGTATTGCTCTTTTAAATCAAGTAACATCAGAAAATAAGTGGCTCGTTAATAATGGAATTTATTTTGCTAGTCGTTTAGGTAAGTTTCATAGTAATCCAAATAAAGGATTAGAGGTTGTTACACAGGCAATGCATATGTACCCGCGTTTAAGTGAGCCGTATTTTGTTGCGGTAGAACAAATTACAACAAACTATAATGGGAAAGATTATAGCGGGAATACGGTAGATTTAGAGAAGATACGTAAAGAAGGAAAAGAGCAATACTTACCAAAAAAGTATACATTCGATGATGGATCTATTGTATTTAAAACTGGGGATAAAGTGTCAGAAGAGAAAATTAAGAGATTATATTGGGCTGCGAAGGAAGTAAAAGCGCAATATCACCGTGTGATCGGAAATGACAAAGCTTTAGAACAAGGTAATGCAGACGACGTATTAACGATAGTAATCTATAATACTCCAGACGAATACCAGTTAAATAGACAATTGTATGGATATGAAACAAACAACGGTGGAATTTATATTGAAGAGACAGGGACATTCTTTACATATGAGCGTACGCCAGAGCAAAGTATTTATAGTTTAGAAGAGTTATTCCGTCATGAGTTTACTCATTATCTTCAAGGGAGATATGAAGTTCCTGGTTTATTTGGAAGAGGAGATATGTATCAAAATGAAAGATTAACTTGGTTCCAAGAAGGGAATGCAGAATTTTTCGCAGGATCTACTCGTACAAATAATGTAGTACCGAGAAAGAGCATAATTAGCGGATTATCATCTGATCCTGCAAGCCGTTATACAGCAGAGCGTACACTATTTGCTAAATATGGTTCTTGGGATTTCTATAACTACTCGTTCGCATTGCAGTCTTACTTATATACGCATCAATTTGAAACGTTTGATAAAATTCAAGATTTAATTCGTGCGAATGATGTGGGAAATTATGATACGTATCGTGAGACTTTAAGTAAAGATTCTAAGTTAAATAAAGAGTATCAAGAGTATATGCAGCAGTTAATTGATAATCAAGATAAGTATAATGTACCGGAAGTAGCAGATGATTATTTAGTTGAACATGCACCAAAAGCATTAACAGAAGTGAAGAAAGAAATTAGTGATACGTTGTCTATGAAAGATACAAAAATGACAAAGCATACATCTCAATTCTTTAATACATTTACATTAGAAGGCACGTTCACAGGTAGTGTAACAAAAGGTGAGTCAGCAGACTGGAAAACAATGAGCAAAAGAGTAAATGAGGCTTTAGAACAATTGACGCAAAAAGAATGGAGTGGCTACAAAACGGTTACAGCGTACTTCGTTAATTATCGTGTGAATAGTTTAAATGAATTTGAATATGATGTAGTCTTCCATGGTATCGCAAAAGATGACGGAGAAAATAAAGCTCCGACGGTTAATGTAAACGGGCCTTATAATGGGGGTGTAAAAGAAGGAATTCAATTCAAAAGTGATGGATCAAACGACGAAGATGGAAAAATCGTTTCTTATTTATGGGATTTTGGAGACGGCAGAACAAGTAAAGAAGTTAATCCAGTACATGCATATGAAAGAGAAGGAACTTATAAAGTAGCGTTAAGAGTAAAAGATGATAAAGGAAAAGAGAGTAGAAGCGAAACAACTGTTACAATTAAAGATGGAAGTTTAACAGAATCAGAACCAAATAATCGTCCAGAAGAAGCGAATCATATCGGGCTAAACACTACTATAAAAGGTAGCCTTATCGGCGGGGATCACACTGATACTTATACATTTAATGTAGCATCAGCGAAAGATATCGATATTTCTGTTCTAAATGAATATAGAATTGGGATGACATGGGTACTTCACCATGAATCAGATATGCAAAATTACGCAGCTTACGGTCAAGCTAATGGAAATCATATAGAAGCAAAATTTAATGCAAAACCAGGTAAGTATTACTTGTACGTATATAAATATGATAATGGCGATGGAACGTACGCATTATCAGTAAAGTGAAACTATAATTAGTGGGGGTTCTGTTCATCCCCCACTGATTATTAGCCCACAAATAGCGGGATAAAATAAGTGCTTTTCCAATGTATGTTTAACTTTACTTTTTGTGGAAAATAGTATATTATATAGATATACAATATATCGGTTATTTACTAGGAGGAGCCTGTCACAATGGGTTTCTCCTGTTCTTTTTTAGAGACCTGTCTTACAGGTTTTTCTTTAAAAATTAAATAACTGAAAATTAAGATTAATAATCTTTGAAAGAGGTGGGGCATACACATAACAAAAAAGGGATTGTTTAAGAAAGGGGGATAAAAATGATCTTGTTCGGTTATCCACTTGAAACAATTTATTTATACGGATTTATAATTGCAACTATACTTACTGTTATTTATATCTTTTTTGGAGATATTTTTGAATCAATATTTAGTTTTGGAGGCGGATCTGTATCCGTTGTAACGTTACTACTTAGTTTTTTCGCCATGTTATGTGGACTTAGTTATATAGGGGAATATTTATATTCCTATAATAGTCTCGTTATTTTCGGGGCCTCATTTGCTATATCTTTTATCGGTGTTTTCATAATGAAAATACTAATTTTAAAACCAATTGCAGAAGCAGAACAAAATACTGTCCAACGCATGGATGAATTTATCGGATGCAAGGGAGAAGTCATTACTACAATCCCTAGAGAAGGGTTTGGTGAAGTATTAATCTCCTCCCAATTTGGAAGTAATGCAATACCAGCTAGAGCAATTGGAAAAAAAGATATTTCACAAGGAACTGAGGTCATTATCGAGGGAGTTCAAGATGGTGTTTTACTTGTAAAAAACATCGCTTATTCTTTAAAGAAACCAAAATTATAAGGGGGAATTTACATGACGATTCCATTAATTATCGGTGGAGTTTTACTCGCAATTTTACTTCTACTCATTTTAGTATTCATTACTAAGTATCGTACAGTTGGTCCAGATGAAGCGTTAATTGTAACAGGGAACTGGCTTGGCGGTGGAAAGAATGTCGTTACCACTGATGATGGAAAGAAGATTAAGATTATCCGCGGGGGCGGTACATTCGTAGTTCCAATTATGCAAAGAGCAGAGCCTTTAAGCCTATTAAACTACAAATTAGAAGTTGGTACACGTGATACGTATACGAAACAGGGTGTACCGATTACAGTAAATGGTGTTTCTATTATTAAAGTAGGATCCACAATTGAAGAAGTTTCTACAGCAGCTGAACAATATTTAGGAAAAGAAACAGAAGAGTTAAAAATAGAAGCAAAAGAAGTTTTAGAAGGGCATCTACGTGCTATTTTATCTTCTATGACAGTAGAGGATGCTTATAGTAATAGAGAGCAATTTGCTCAAAAGGTACATGAAGTAGCTTCAACTGATTTGAAAAAGATGGGGCTTCGCATCGTTTCCTTTACAATTAAGGAGATAATGGATAAGAACGGTTACTTAGATGCACTTGGTCAGCCACAAATTGCAATGGTTAAACGTGATGCAACAGTTGCGAATGCAGAGCGTGAAAAAGAAGCACGTATTGAAAAAGCTCGTGCAGAGAAAGAAGCGAAAGAAGCAGAGTACCAGCGTGATGCACAAATCGCTGAAGCTGAAAAACATAAAGAATTAAAGGTACAATCTTATAAGCGAGAGCAAGAACAAGCTCGCGCAGATGCGGATCTTTCTTACGAATTACAACAAGCGAAAGCGCAACAAGGTGTTACAGAAGAGCAAATGCGCGTTAAAATCATTGAGCGTGAAAAGCAAATTGAGTTAGAAGAAAAAGAGATTGCGCGTCGTGAAAAGCAGTATGACGCAGAAGTAAAGAAAAAAGCAGATGCAGATCGCTATGCTGTTGAGCAATCAGCTGAAGCTGAAAAAGTAAAACAAATTAAAAAGGCAGATGCGGATCAATATAAGATTGAAGCTGAAGCAAGAGCACGTGCAGAAGAAGTACGTGTAGAAGGTTTAGCAAAAGCAGAAATTGAAAAAGCGCAAGGTCAAGCGAAAGCGGAAGTACAAAAAGCGCAAGGTACAGCGGAAGCAGATGTTATTAGGTTAAAAGGTTTAGCAGAAGCAGAAGCGAAACAAAAAATTGCAGAGGCGTTTGAATTATATGGTCAAGCGGCAATTATGGATATGGTTCTTAAAATGCTTCCAAGTTACGCGAAAGAAATTGCAAGTCCACTTAGCAATATTGATAAAATTACAGTTGTTGATACAGGCGGCGGTGGTAAGAATAGCGGTGCCGGGAAGGTTGCAGGCTATGCGACTGATTTAATGGCAACAATGCAAGAAACGTTAAAAGCTTCTTCTGGCATTGATTTAAAAGAATTACTAGAAGGATTCGCTGGAAAAGGTGCCGTGCAACAACTATCAAATGATAAACCTGTAGTATCAGTAGTAGAAGATGAGAAGAAAGAAATAAAAAAAGATAAAGAATAGCAAGATGAAAAGAATCTCTAGTAAATGGCAGAAGAACTACAAGTAATGATGGGTAAATTTAAAGTGTAATAACAAGTATTAAGAAACGAGGTAGTAATTTTACTTCGTTTCTTTTTTTATGAAGATAAAGATAAAGAAATATATAGTAACCGTGTTATGATTAAAGGTGATAATAAAAAACTGTATTTTCTTTAAATTCTATCTTTAGTCATGTTAGGGGAATGGTTTTGAAATTAAAAAAATTAAAGCTGCAACCGAGAATTACATTAACTATTAGCACACTTATTCTTGTTGTACTGCTGTTAACAAGTTATTTATTTTACTATATATTATCTGAAACAGTAGAGGAGCAAATTGGAAAAAGAGCGTTGCATGTTGCGAAAACAGTTGCTGCTATACCAGAAATTGGGGAAGCTTTTCAAAAGGAAAATCCAGCTTCTATTATTCAGCCAATTGCAGAGAAAATTCGAATCGAAACAGATGCCGACTTTATTGTAGTTGGAAATAAAGATGGTATTCGTTACGCACATCCTATGCTTGATAAAATAGGAGAGAGAATGGTTGGCGGAGATAACAAAGGGGTTCTATTAGAGGGGAAGTCTTACGTTTCGGAAGCAACGGGATCATTAGGGCCTTCATTACGAGGAAAAGTCCCAATTCGTAATCAGGATAATGAAATTATTGGCGTAGTTTCTGTTGGATTTTCAATGGATGATATTCATGGAGCGATAGAAGTATATGGAAAGCGTGTGTTTTGGATTACAATAATAGGTCTGTTAATTGGGATAATTGGCTCTATATATTTAGCAAGAAGTATAAAACGAATGATGTTTGGAATGGAGCCAGAGGAAATTTCATCTTTATATGAGGAGCATAGTACAGTTATTCAATCTGTACGCGAAGGGATTGTAGTAATCGATAAAAATGGAATGGTTAGTTTAGTAAATCAAGCAGCAAATGACATTCTTTCTTTAGATAAACGACAAAATATAATGGGCGAATTTATTTTAAATGTTATTCCTAACTCATCGATACTGGACGTACTTCAAACTGGCGAAGAACAATTTGACCGTCAATTAAATATAAAGGGACAGGATGTTATTGCCAATCGCCTACCTATTAAAGTTAATAATAAAGTAACTGGTGTAGTATCCAGCTTGCGCTTGAAATCTGAGATGGATCAATTAACAGCGGAATTATCTCAAACACGGCAGTATACAGAGGCATTGCGGGCGCAAACGCACGAATATAACAATTTATTGTATACGCTTTCAGGACTTATTCAATTAGAGTCTTATGAAGATGCTTTAGAGCTTATTCATAAGGAAACGGCAGTATATCAAGATTTCGTTCAATTTATTATGAAGAGAATTCAAAATCCATGGCTAGGTGGAATTTTAATTGGATTTTACAATAGGGCACGAGAATTGAAGATTGATTTTGTGTTAGATCGAGAAAGTAGTTTAGAGAAGCTAAGTCCGCATATTGATAGTAATTACGTTGTTTCTATTTTAGGGAATTTGATCACGAATGCATTTGAAGCAATTGAAAGAAATCAAGATCATGATAAGAAAGTAAGAATGTTTGTAACAGACATTGGGGAAGAAATATTAATTGAAGTAGAAGATTCAGGACAAGGTGTTCATGATGAAATAATTACAAGTATATTCTATAAAGGTTTTTCGACGAAAGTGGGCGAAAAACGTGGATATGGATTAGCAAAAGTAAAAGAGTTAGTAGAAGATTTAAACGGGAGTATTGCGATTGAAAAAGGGGATTTAGGTGGTGCTTTATTTATCATTGCATTACCGAAAGAGAGAGGCGAATTGTAATGAATGAGGGGATTGAAGTATTGATTGTAGAAGATGATATTCGGATTGCAGAGATTCATCGGCGTTTTACTGAAAAAATTGATGGGTTTAAAGTGATTGGGACGGCAACGACTGGGGAACAAGCGAAGGAATGGTTAGAATTTGTGAAGCCACAGCTCGTTTTATTAGATGTATATTTACCTGATATGCAAGGGACTGAACTCGTCACATATATTAGGCATAATTTACATGATACAGATATTATTATGATTACAGCCGCATCAGAAACAGATGTAGTTCGGCATGCTTTACGAGGTGGGGTAACAGATTATATCGTAAAGCCGCTTACATTCGATCGATTTAAAACAAGTTTAGAAAATTATCAAAAAAAGATTACGCAATTAAAGAAAAGCGCTCAATTATCACCGGAACAAATTGAACATCTATGGTCTCAAAGAGGTGTGCAGGCAAATCATATAGAATACGCCCCGAAAGGGATAGATCCATTAACGCTAGCAAAAATAAAAAAGCATATGCTGACTGTTAATGAAGATGGAATTACTGCAGAGATGTTAAGTTCAATGGTAGGTGTTAGCCGATCAACAGCGAGGCGCTATTTAGAGTATTTAATTTCTGGAAAGAAAGTGCATGCAGAGCTTATATATGGAAGTGTGGGGAGGCCAGAAAGAAGGTATTTCCGTGTTTCTTCATAGTATGTTTCCATAAAAAAAACAGTAGAGGATTACATTTCTCTACTGTTTTTTTGAATCTCATCTTATATTGGAATAATCCCAATTACAATTCCAGTAATCAACATAACCATTGTCGTTCCAACAGCCCAAAGTAAAGTAAAGCGTTGGTGTTCACCAAAATCAACTTTGGCCATTCCGACTAATAAATAAGTGGAAGCGACGAGAGGGCTTAGTAAGTGAACAGGTTGCCCGAGTAATGAAGCGCGTCCCATTTCAGCTGCACTAATTCCGTAAGCAGCGGCAGCTTTTGTTAAAATGGGTAGTACACCGAAGTAAAAAGCATCATTGGACATGAAAAATGTGAACGGCATACTAAGAAGAGCTGTAATAATTGGTAGTTGTGGTCCAAGTGCATCTGGTATAAGAGTCACTACACTTTGAGCCATTGCATCTACCATTTTTGTCCCTGATAGAATACCAGTGAAAATTCCAGCGGCAAATACGAGAGAAACAACCGCTAATACGTTTCCAGCGTGAGAGGCAATACGTTCTTTTTGTTGTTCCAAGCTTGGATAATTAATCATCACCGCAATAGCAAAAGCGACTGTAAATAAAACAGGTAACGGCATAACTTCTAGTATGAGACAGACGAGTAGGGCAACAGTTAATAAAAAGTTAATCCATAGCAGTTTCGGGCGTTTATGTATTTCAGCTTCGACTGTCGCAGCTTGCTCATCCATTGTTTGCATGTGTTTTAAATATTGAACATCCATAATTCCTAAACGTTTTCTTTCTTTTTTTCCAAGATAGTAGGCAACGAAAACTACCCAAATTGCACCAGCAATCATTCCTGGTATAAGTGGTGTGAAGAGCTCTGATGCATCAAGTCCAAGAGCACTCATAACCCGAGCGGTTGGTCCACCCCAAGGTGTAAGATTTGTAACACCTGCCCCTAACATAACAACCCCAGCTAATATAAGTGGATTCATCCCAAGACGTTTATATAGTGGATACATTGCGGAAACTGTAATCATATATGTTGTTGTTCCGTCACCATCTAATGAAACGATAATAGTAAGAATAGCTGTACCAACAACAATTTTTAAAGGATCTCCTTTTACAAATTTTAATATTTTACTAATGACAGGATCGAATAAACCGCTATCAATCATAATTCCGAAATATAAAATGGCGAACATAAGCATAATGCCAGTAGGTGCTAGCTTTTGAATTCCTTCTAACATCATAGGGCCCATATTGGCATAAAAGCCACCAATTAATGCGAAAATAATTGGAACTAATATTAATGCTACTAGTGCAGACATACGTTTCGTCATAATCAAAAACATAAAGACAAATACCATTGTAAATCCGAGTAATGCTAACATGTAATCTCCCCCTCAAAAAAATGATTACGCTTTCAAAATAAAATAAAAATTCAGATAAAAGGTTTTTTGTTTATAATAAAAGTTTCAATCTGAATGGTAAATAATTTGAAAAATAACATCATTAGAAGCATAATCTTTATTTTGATCATTTTGTTCATAGGGTAATTTTGAATTTTTAAAAAGATAAATGCCTTCGTACAAGAATGGTAGAATAAGATGGAAATAGCGAAGCGTGAAGTAGGGAGTAGATTTTGAATGCAAACAAGAATAGAAGAAATTTATAGTTCGTGTAAAGGAAAAGTAGAGGAGATTTTTATTAATGAATCCTCTTACGTATATGAATGGGAAAAGTTAATGATGATCCGAAAAAGTGACGGTGAAATTGAAAAAATCGCAGTAGGGATTAGTGGGAATATAAGATTAGTAAATGTAGAAGTTGGACAAAACATTGATACGGACACATTATTAGTTAAGTTAGAAGATGATTTATTAATTACTGGTTGTGAATGATGAGGGATGTGTAGAAGTAACTGCACATCTCTTTTTTGTTCCATATATTACAAAAAGAACATTATTTTTTCACAAATCTCACACAACCTTTTGGTATTCTTTTCGTGGAGTATACGGTTTCTAGGGAGGAATATTGATGAAGGTAAAATATGTCGCACTTGTTATATGTTTATGTTTCATATTTACGATAGTAGGATGTGGGAAAAAAGAACTAACAGCTGTTGCGATTAATGAGAAAAATGATAAGTGTGATATTTGTCAAATAGGGGTAATGGATAATCAATTCGCAACAGAAATTATTTTGGAGAATGGAAAAGCGTTAAAGTTTGATGATATCGGTTGTATGTATAAATGGATGGAGATCAATTCAGGTGAAAAGACGAAAGAAAAATTTGTTCGAGACTATGATTCGAAAGATTGGGTTTCGTTAGAAGATGCCACTTACGTATATGATAAAACAATAACGACACCAATGGCTTATAATGTCATTTCATTTAAAAATAAAAAAGATGCAGAGAGCTTTGTATCTAACTATAAGGGGAAAGTTCTTTCATATAAAGAGCTAGCAGAGCATAAATGGGAAATGAATAAAGAGATGATGGGGAAACCGAAAACAGGAAATCACGGTGGGCATCATTAATAATAGAAAAAGACAACTATATAGTTGTCTTTTTCTATTATTACTCAGGTGCAAATATAGAAAAGGTGTAAAATTTTTAGAAGAACGGTTACAATGGAATATAGTAACCTAAAGCAATCATTTATGTACTTTTTAGAAATGTATACAAATGCGGTAAAAACGTGCTAAACTAATTGCTTCATAATGTTAATGATGAGGCCATCAGGCGTATCATTCCAATAGGTTGAGAAACATCGATATAAGTTTAGGATAATCCGATTAAAGAAGGAATCTAAAGGGCTTATGGATAAATGTATTCAAGAAGAATTATTGTATGTGATGGAGGAATGGTTAAGAAAACATTATCTTTCATAGGAGCTGTAGTTGTGAGAAAACAAAAAATTTTATTATGTATGTTATTAGGACTTTTAATGACGGTAGTGGCTTGCGATAAGCAAGAGGA
>Ga0102589_1004480_pt1 | contig 13113 bp, 12 predicted proteins | sample AraplaMF_Col_mLB_FD_76858 | JGI IMG/M metagenome (GOLD analysis project Ga0102589, IMG submission 76858) | Arabidopsis root microbial communities from the University of North Carolina, USA - plate scrape MF_Col_mLB | ecosystem: Host-associated > Plants > Roots > Endosphere | place: USA... | reverse complement strand
GAAAGTCAAAGAAAAATCTATAAAGGAGTTTCAAAATGTCTACATCTAAAAAAGAGGATCCTCGTACACTTCGTTCAAGAGAAATGTTTAAAAATGCCGTCTATTCCCTTTTACAAGAGGAATCCACCATTTCAAATTTAACAGTCCAAAAAATCGCAAACAAAGCTGGATTAAATCGGACAACATTTTACTTACACTATCAAGACATTCAGGATTTACTCATGCAGCTCACTGATGAAATTTTAAACGAACTTTCTAATAAAATTACTACTTTAATACACGTAAGCGATTTATCAGAAAAACAACAGCTAACTCAATTGCTCGATTATTTATATACTCATCGAAATTATTTATCCATTTTATTTAATATGAATCATTTTGAAGAACAATTATTTCTATTAATAAAGCGATTAGTAGCAACGAGAAGGAATAATAGTGAGACAGAGTTACCCGCAGATTATGTCGCTATTGAGATTAAAACTGCCTCATTGGTAGGAATCATCATGTGGTGGATAAAAAATGGACTTCATTTTAGTTCAGATTATATTACAAACCAAATTTATTTCATGTACAGAGGACAATGAGGTTAGAGCATGTAAGTCCTATTTCGCTATGTAGAAAAACGCGAATTTCGTGCGCTAAGAGAATTTGAATATAAAAATGCCCCCGATTGTTAAAATGTGCTTAACAATCGGGGTGCACTTCATGGAAATCGACTTTTGTTTTAGGTATTGATTTAGTACCTTTTTAAGATGACTAAGTTTATACTATAGCCGTTGATCTTTCTGGAAGTTTTGATGGAAATGATCCTCGTCATGATATACCCCAAATTCATACCCTTGCTCTTTATAAAATTTAATAATTTCAGGAAGAGCTTGTAATGTTTGTTCCTTTTCATGCATTAAAACAACTTCTACTTCTTCTGTTGTTTGTTTCTTTACATTTTCAATAATCTGATTTGGATTACCTTTTAATTTCCAATCATTTGAGTCTATTGTCCAATCCCAAACTTTTATTGCTGCTTCTGCAATTTGATTACGGATTTCCTCACTATTTAATCCTGGTGCAGATCCATATGGCGGACGAACTAGTTTAGGAGTTGTACCCGTAATATTATGGATAAGTGCTAACGTTTCTTTCATCTCCGGTACAAATTGTCCTTTTTTGTATAGCTTATCACTATTATGTGTCATACTATGTGCACCAATATAATGTCCTTCTTTTACCGCTCTTTTTACATTTTCCTGAAAACCTGTATTTTGTAAATTACTACCTTGCATAAAAAATGTCGAGGCAACATTTTGCTCTTTTAGTACATCTAAAAATTTCCCAGTTAATTCGCTAGGACCGTCATCGAATGTTAAATAAACAACCTTTCCTACCGGTTTTCCATCTGGTCTTTTCTGTTTTGCTGGTGGTGTTTCTTTTTTCTTTTCTTCTCGTTGCGTATTAACTTGTTTACTACTTTCATTAGCTACTCCCTTCGCTGGAGTAGAGTTCCAATTTCCAATTAAGAAGAATGTGAAAAAGGTCGTCGCTAAAACAACTCCTAGAGATATGATTGCCTTCGTTACTACACTTGTTTTTTTCTTACTTTGCGATTCTTTCATTATTTTTCGATCCTTTCCCTATTAATTTTCATTATTTATAAGGCTGAGCCTTTATTCAACTGAATCATTCGTTTCAACCGGTGTTTACAATAAATAGATTAATAGAGATGGATAAAGATAAAATGCAGATAATGTCGAAATCAGTTAAAGAATACTACTCTTTCTAAACAGCATTTTCATATCAAGATACTAGCATGCTGGTATAAAGATAACATGCAAAGATAGCCTTACTATTGAAATTCTATTATAATTTTGTAATTGGAATGAATTCGGATCAAATAAAGAATCAGAGGAAATAATATTATTGGGAGGTACTCCGATGAACCTTTTAATTAGAAAGTTAGAAAAAAATGATTTAGGCAATTTCCCAGAGATTGATGATAGTTTTATAGTGAATGCTCGGTTAATTCTTTCTCTTTCGAAAGGAAATAGACGCATAGAATATACAGTAGAAGACGTTCCGAGTTATGAAAAGAGTTATTTACAAAATGATAATGAAGAACTGGCGTACAATGAATATATAAATAAGCCCAATCAAGTAATCTACATAGCACTGTTACATAACCAAATCATCGGATTAATAGTATTAAAAAAGAATTGGAATCACTATGCTTACATAGAAGAAATAACGGTGGATAAAAAACATCGTACACTCGGGGTTGGTAAAAGATTAATTGGTCAAGCAAAGCAATGGGCAAAAGAAGGCAACATGCCCGGTATCATGCTTGAAACACAAAATAATAATGTCGCAGCATGTAAGTTCTATGAAAAATGTGGATTTATAATAGGTGGATTTGATTTTCTTATTTATAAAGGTTTGGATATGACAAGTGATGAAGTTGCAATTTATTGGTATTTTCACTTCGAATGAAAATGTTCTTAACGTTAAACAAACTCAAAATAAAACCCCAATCTCTCTACATTAAAATTGAGAAATTGGGGTTAAGTTATTTAACAATATTTTTATTTAAAACAAGTAACTAATTAATAATCCTGCCGATAATAAGAAGCCAAAAATCGTATTTGTCATCGCTGTTGATTTCATTGCGATGCGCATATACCCAGGATCCTTTGCTCCTTTTTGGAAGCTTTGAATAGCAGCGATTGGCTTTCTTAAACCTAGGAACATAACTAATGCCCAAGGGCTTATATAACCCATCAATACAATTACGGCAATCCAGAAATAAGCAATTATGAAAGCTACAGCTAGTGTTACTATTGCTTTTTCTCTCCCAAGGAGAATTACTAATGTCTTTCTTCCACCTTTAATATCTTCTTCAATATCTCGGATGTTATTCGACATATTGATTGCACCGACTAAAATGCCAATTGGAATGGAAATCAATACACTTTCAATCGTTATCGTATTCGTTTGAATAAAGAAAGCGATGAGTACAAAGCATGTCCCCATTAACAATCCAGAAACTAATTCTCCAAACGGAGTGTACGCAATTGGTAATGGACCACCTGTATATAAATAGCCAACCGCCATCCCGATTAAACCGATAACGACTAACCACCAGCTACTATTCATACAAATATAAACTCCAATAATTGCTGCTACTACATACAATAAAAGCGCAACTGTTAACACATTTTTTGGTTTCAATCCGTGACGGACAATTCCGCCACCGATGCCAACAGAATCAGCGGTATCTAATCCACGTTTGAAATCATAGTACTCATTAAATAAGTTCGTTGCGATTTGCAATGCTAAACATGCAACCATCATCGCAATAAATAAAAGCCAATCAATTTCGACAACGTAAAGTGATGCCACCGTTCCTAAAATTACAGGAGAAAACGTCGCCGTTAATGTATGCGGGCGCGTCATCTTCCATATTAATTTAGCGGAACTAATTTCTTTTTCATTCCCCATAACTCTGTTCAATCTCCCAACATTTTAAGTATAAATGACTAGCAGTATCTTTCTATCTATTTTCTGCCACGCATCTATTATAGCAAAAAAAGAATTAGCGATAGAACTTTAGTGCTCTTACTTACACGATAACTTTGCATCAAAAGATCGTTTTTCTAATATGGGGGTACAGACGCATACCCATCAACTTAAGAAAACAGATTCACCCCAAAACGAAAAAATGAGCTTAGTTCCCATATATAACTGTCGAGAGGTAAAATTTTTGTTTTGGTAGTGCTTCAAAATATTAGCTTGATGGCGATGGGACTGACCCCCTAATACTTTATTTTAATAATGACTCTTTTCATGAAATAAAAATCAGTTATCGTTTTAAACCATTTTTTATATTTAACAGTAACAAGTGTGCTTCTTTACCTTTCAGATAGTCTCTATTATTCTAATTTCTTCATTTCTTTCAGCCATGCTATCTCCTTTTCTGAAGCATTTTCTATTTTATACAGTTCATAGCTACCCTTTATCTCATCTATCACTACAAATTCAACTTCATTTCGAACATAGCTTTTAGTTTTTCCCTTTTTATAACCAATAACATTATCTAATATAGTTTTTCCACTATCTTTTTTATATAAATTATAGCTAACAGGTGGACGTCCAATTACATACTTATTATCAGAAAATCCGACTATATCATCCCTTCCTAATCCTGTCGAAACACTCCAGACAAAAATAATCTGAAATATAGAAAAAGCAACAATACCGCATATGAAAAAAAATAGGATTGATTTAAAAAATAACTTTAAAGATATCCTGCCCAAAAATATCCCCTCCCATTTCACCTCGGGATAGCAAAAACAAAACGTGAATTTTGTACGCTAAGAAACCGAATTTTTTAGATTTTTGAAATCAGTCCCCCGTCAGTACCATAAGAAAAAGAGTTACCGCAGTAACCCTATTGCTTATAATACACGTCACTAGGAAAAGCTATGGATGAATAAAGTCAATCTATGAAATTTCCCACAATCTTTTAACCTCCACCAATTCCTGTCCATTGAATTCCATTCTATATATATCTGGCTTTGATGTCTGTAGTAAAAAATTCAAATCATACTTACCGTCATAATACCCCATCATCAACGTCATAATAGCTCCATGAGTGCCTACTACTACTTTCTGTCCTCGATAGGTGTTTAATAATTCTTTTAAGACTTTTATAGCACGTTTCTGACAGTCGACATTAGACTCTCCTCCCGTTAAAGCAAAGTCGGGGTCTAAAAATGACTTTTCTATCAAAGGAAATAATTCTTTATCCGACATTCGTTCCTCTTCAGCAATAAAAATTCTCTCTTTTAATTCTTCAAATACTAAAACTTCTTGTCCTATTTGCTTCGCTAACTGCTGAACAGTTAGAATTGAACGATTGTATGGACTCGAGATAACAACGTCGATTCCCTCACCTTGTAATATATCTGTTATTCGTTGAACATCTAATTTTCCTTTTTCGGTTAATCCTCTTGTTGCTTCTTTTCCAAACTTTGGTGAATCTCCGTGTCTAACCATATATATGAAAGTTTTCATAATTACCTCCAGTTTTTTTAGGTTTCTTTATTCTGTATATAGCTTATATTAATTAAAAAGAACTTTCCCAATGACCATAACTAATAATTACTATAAATCCTTCTGCATGCGATATCTTAAATACATTCCTTTACAATTCTGTGAATGTAAATGTATTAAAACAAAAGAACACGTAAAATGGAGAGCTAAAAAAGACGAGTTCTGTTCTAGCTCGTATATCATTTTCTAATTAATAATTCGTTTGCATATTCACGAGCCCAATGATCGGCGTCTAATACTGTTTCCAAATCTGGATTTGCAATGCTATGATGAGCTTCAAGAGTAGAATAAATTGTTTTTTCAATATCAAAAAATAAAATTTTATTTTGTAAATATAGCGCATTTGCAATTTCATTTGCTGCATTTAAGACAGCAGGTGTTGTACCACCAATTTTTCCTGATTCATACGCATAATGTAAGCAAGGGAATTTTTTGAAATTTGGTTTTTCAAAGTGTAGGCTAGCTATCTCTAGTAGATTTAATTTTTTATAGTTTGATTGTAATCTAGTTGGATAATGAAATGCATATTGAATTGGCATTCTCATGTCAGGGGCACCGAGCTGTGCCATGATGGATCCGTCTATAAATTCAACTAAAGAATGAATAACACTTTCTTTATGAATTAAAACATCAATTTTCTCATACGGGATATCAAATAACCAACGTGCTTCCATGACTTCAAAGCCTTTGTTCATTAATGTAGCTGAATCAATGGTTAGTTTTGCTCCCATTAACCAGTTGGGATGCTTTAAGGCATCTTTAACTTGTAAGATTTCCATTTCCTCACGCGTTTTATCTCGAAATGCACCGCCTGAAGCAGTAACAATAAGCCTCTCAATTTCTTGAGTGTTTTCCCCATTTAAACATTGAAAAATGGCAGAGTGCTCACTGTCTACTGGAATTAAGCGGCAGCCGTTTCGTTTCGCTAAATCTGTCACAATATGCCCTGCTGCAACTAATGTTTCTTTGTTCGCAATTGCTATATCTTTTTTCGCTTTTAATGCTTCAATTGTTGGAAGGAGACCAGAGATACCGACAACTGAAGATAATACAAGATTAGAATCAGGGTAAGTTGCAACTTCAATTAATCCATCTGTTCCATATGTGACTTTTGTGTCCGTAGAAATTCGCTTCCGAAGTGCATCTGCTAAATCTTTTGTGCTTACGCTTACAATTCGAGGGTGAAATGTATGTATTTGTTGTTCGAGAAGGTCAATATTGTGATTTGCTGTTAAACCAATAATTTTAAAATGTTCCGGATGAGAAGTGACTACATCTACTGCAGACGTACCAATTGAGCCAGTTGAACCAAGAATCGAAATATATTTTACCATGATAATCCCTCCAAAGTTGTATAATCCCTCTTTACACACTTATCCTACGCTCTTATAAAAAGAATAGTATATATTTCATTTTAGGCATTATATTATATTGAAATTTTATTCAATCTTTCCTGTGATTGACTATTAGTTCTAACAAACAGACCGTTATATAGGAAAAATGCCCCTATTATTACAATCATACCAATATAAACAGACATCATCGTAGGAATTAAGAATGCACCGACGATAATAGTCATTCTTGCAATTAGGTCCGCCCCAATATCTGATAGACCTGCAAAAGCTGAATAGGATCCTCTCTTGTCAGCCGGAATCATATTAGCTTGTTCTGCATTTCTGATTGGTGAGTAGACAAGTTCACCAACAGTAGCAATAAAGTTAAAAATAATTAGTATGTACCAAGTGTTTGAAGATGTTATTGCCACATAGCCTATCCCATAGAGCACAAGACCTAAAAGTAACGCTTTTTTCCCACTTATATGATCTGTAAATTTACTTATAATAAATGTTAAACATACTACTAAGAGCATATTTTGTATGTTAAGAATACTTAGCATCCTCACTCCTACTATTTCAAAGTCCCCAATACTTATTGGATTGAATGTTTCTGAAAGTCGTACACCAATATAACTGTTTAACGAAAACTCTGCCGCAAATATGCAGGTAGACCCTATTACAACTCTTAAAAATGCTCTATCTTGAATAGCAATTTTATAATTTTGAATTAGATCAAGTACTATATTTTCCTGCCTTTTTTCTAAGCTTTCTTTTACTTCTGTAACTAGCCAAATTTTATAAGCGATCGGTACTGTAGCAGAAACACAAGTCAGTAGTATAAACAACTCTTGTTGATGATTAATGTATAAAAAACCACCTAATGCTGCACCAATTGCCATAGAAAGATTCATAAGCCAATAGTCAATTGTATAGACAGCCTTTCGATTTTCCGGTGTAGTTGAGTCTATGATGATAGCCTGCATGGATGGACGACCAAGACTGCTAGTTATTATAAAACCTACATAAGCGATTGCAAATAACCAAATCATCTTATCTGTCGGATATAAGCTTAAAGTCATGAATAAAAACATCAAAGTACTAGAAAAAGAAGTTAACAATAAGATTTTCTTTCTTTGAAATCGATCTGAAATGTAACCTCCTATTAAATTTGAAAAAAAACTTAACATAACCGTTAAGATTAAAAATAAACCAGCCCATACTTTATTTATTTCTTGAGCAAAAAACAATGCCATAAAAGGCATTACTGCTGATGTAACAGCACGATTAAAAAATGATGTAATTAAGCGTACTTTTATATTTTGTTCAAATTCTTTCCAATTCATCGTATCTCCTCCCCTTGTCTAATGTTATATTAAACTAGACTTATCAAATTAAAAATGGACACCTTCAGAAAAACATGTCCACTTATAAAAGGAGATAGGAAAATGGATAAAACTTTACTAAATCTATGGCAATCATTTTCTTCTGGAAATATAAAAATACAAGACCTAGCAGATTTTTTAAATTTAAGTACAAAGCAAACAGTACGTTACTTACATAAATGGATGGATGAAGGTTGGCTGACTTTTATTTCTGGAAAAGGTAGAGGAAATCCCTCCTCTCTCCAATGGTTGAAAAATATAGAACAAATCTATGAGTCACAAGTAATGGAAATTATGGACCAACAGCCTGTTGAAAAAAGTAGTAAATATTTACTATATAATTGGTCTCCAAACAGTAAACTACGCTTAATGACTAAGTTTCATTCAAAATTTGGCTATATACATAATTCAGATGACAAATTAATTATTCCTAGAAGGAAGCCCTTTTTAACAACACATCCGCTCGAGGCTGCCGATGTACATAGTGCACATATTGTTGCGAATGTTTTTAATCGACTTGTTTATATGGATGAAAAGGGGAACATATTCCCTGAAATAGCTCACAGTTGGGATTTAACGCAAACTACGCTTAGACTATATTTAAAAAAGTCTATAAAATTTCATGATGGATCCATCTTAACAGCGTCTGATGTGAAGTTATGTCTCTCAAAATTACACAGTCATACATACTATAAAGACTTATGGGCACCCATAGAAAAAATAGAAGTTGTATCACCATTAATTATTGATATACACTACCCAAAGGGGTGTAGTTATTGTTTACAAATGTTATGTATGATAAATACAAGTATTTATAAAGAAAATAACGGTCAAATCATAGGGAGCGGTAGTTTTTATATAGGAGAGAATAGCCTGGAGAAAACATCATTGATAGCATTTCATGATTATTTTCAAGAAAGACCTTTGCTAGATACAGTAGAATTCATTCAGGTCCCTCTGGAATTTGATACTATTTATCAATCTTCCAAACACCATAAATGTAATTCTACTTTTCAAGTAGAAAGGAATTCCGGTTTTGGCGTTATAATTATGAATGCTTGGCGCGATTCTTCCATTCAGCACATAGATGTTCGTAATTACTTACATTCTATTATCGCTAACAATATAAATCATATTCATGAATATGATTCTCAAAAAATCCCAAATATTAAAAGCTGTTTAAAAGACATAGATCATCAAATCAATATCCCAAAAAGGAAACGTCCTGAATTTAAAGAACCACTTATTATAAAAGCTACTCAGTATACAGAAGCAACCACAAAATGGTTAATGAATATCTTAGAAAAAGAAAATATACCTTTTCAAGTTAAATGGGTTCCATTTGAAAACTATCTTAGGGATGAAAAACTTAATGAACAAGTAGACCTTTTTATTCATGGTGAAGTATTCGAGATGAATCAAGAAATATCATTTTATTATTTTTTAACAGCTAGATATTCACCATTGGCTAAAGTTTTAAAAACAAATAAATCACTAAGAAACCAACTATCTAAATACAAACATACACATTTTGAAGAGTGGCCTTTATTAAATAAAAATCTTGAAAAAGAACTGATAGAAACCTCTATTATGATTCCCTTATACTATGATACACGTCAAATTCCTTTTTCATCAGATTTAACGAATATTAAGATGAAATATTTTGGGTATGTGGATTTTTCTCAACTTTGGATAAGACCTTTAATTTAAAATTCACAAGAAACCTAATCCAGTAGAAGCAGGCGATTTTTGTTTACGTGATCTTGGTTACTTCAATTTAGGAGACTTACAAACTATTCATGATAACAGGTCTACTACATCTTGCGGTTGAAGCTGAATACACAGAACCCTGAGCCAGTTTTGAGCATTAGGCTTACTTTTCCTCAAAAACTTTTTGGACTTATAGCTAGCTTTATTATCTCTATTTACAAGGAACTGATTATGACAACTACATTCAATTTTCCAAAAAAAATCCGTTGCTCAAATGCGAACAACGGACCTTCTTTATTTGAACCAATGTAAAACATCCTCAGCAATCTCTTCTGGTCTATCCCAATGCATTAAATGCCCTGTATCTTTGTAAAGCTTAGTCGTAATATTAATATGCTTCTTAAATTCCGCAATTTGCAATTCTCTTATTTCTAAATAATTATGTGGAAGATCACAATACAATAATAAAATATCATTTTTAATTTTATGAGATTCCAACGTTTTATACACCGTATATTGAAACTTAATTACACCTCTAGCAGTATCTCCAGTAGCATGCCATTTCACTTTATTATCTTCTTCTCGCATTAAATCATAAACCGCACGTTCTATTAATGGTGACCACCTGCTGTAAACCATTTTTTCTGATTGGATGAATGCTTCTTTACTGTCAAAAATGTATTCATCAAAATCTTTTTCGTAATGGGTGATTTCTTCTTCTAATGATCGCGGTGGACACTCTCCTTCTTTCGCATCTTTATATAGATTCGCAAAATAATCCGCGTTCATTTTACCATGATGATAACCACCATCTAACAATACCATTTTATTCACTTTTTCTGGACATTCTGCTGCATAATGAAGTGCAACGCTTGCTCCCCATGAATGTGCTACTATATGAAATGTTTCTTTTCCTATCCGCTCAAGTAATGCTACTACCCAATTTGTTAAATTGGATGCACCGTAATCTTCATCCTTCCCGAAACTTGGTGTTTTCCCATGTCCAGGTAGATCAAACGATACAATATGAAATTTATCTTTTAAAAGTTCCGCTATTTCAATAAAACTTAATTTTGTACTTCCTAAACCATGAAAACAAATGATTTGAGGATTACTTTTATCTCCCCATTCACAAACACTTGCTTCATATTCACCAAATTCTACAAAAAAGTGATTCATTTTTAATCTCCTCTAATTGTTAGGTATAAATTAGTTTGAATGAAAAATTGCATTTTCATAATAAATAAATTCAATAAAATTATCCAAACCCCTTTTTCGCAAATAATTTTTATGGGATACGAGAGTTAGAAAGCACGAAACGCTTATCATTAAAATTAATGGTTAGACTACATCTTCACGCCTATGAAATTAATATAGTTTAATAGTTGCAATATACGTCTATCATATGTGTGATGTTTCAAAGTACGTTCCAGTCCATTTTTTGCTATTTGTTTTCTTTCTTGTACATGTTCCAAATAATGCTCCGCTTTTTGTATAAACTCTGGTGCACTATTAAACGTTTCTATTTCAACACCTGGTATGTAATGCTTTGCTACATCTGGGCGTATATCAGTTAATTGAAAAGAACCTACAGCATTAATTTCAAACATCCTATTATTTACTGAATAGGCTTGAATATTTGCAGCATTACAATTCAATTCCTTATCATTTGGTGAACGGTGTAAATTTATATTGATTTTAGTAGCTGCGTAAAATTGTAACGCATCTTCATACTTCGCAAGTGGCAAGACTTGTATTTTATCCTTTAATCGTTCATAATTTTTTAACTTCTCCCAACCGAACCCCACAATTTTTATGTTTTTATCTACTAAATACTCTGAAATAGAATCAACAAAAGCAATTCTATTTTCAAATGCTGTACCTATAAAACTAAGATCATACTTATATGTATCTTCTTTCTGAGAAGGTTTAAACACATCTTGATTTGCTGCTAACGGGAGATGAAAAACATTCTTACATCCTACCCCTCTATAAAACCTAATACAATTTAAATCTTGCGTAAATATGTAATCATAATATGGAACAAGATGTTGTGTTACATCCGTATAATACGGATCATCTGTCAGCCAAAGTCCAGTAGTAAAGCCTGCATTCTTTAGAACCGGCATGACACTAATAAACCCCTCGCTTAAACCACTGAGTACCAAAATAAAATCCGGTTTTACTTTTAATGCTGTTTCTATCGCTCGTTCTGGCTTCACCATAATTGTATTGCTGTTTACCTTTTGTAAGCTATTCAAAATTGCTTCTTCGATCATTGGGTAATAAAAAGGAATGCCTGATTGAATAAATAAAATTTTCTTAGGCGTATTGTCTTTCATGTCATCCCTCCTATTTCTACATAATTAAAATGCAGGAAAATTAGCAGTCTTTATTTTTCATAACAGCTTCCTTTACATGTATAAGCAACGTTTATGTACATTATGTTGAATTCCCCTCATTTCACAGGCTAACGCAATTTTTGTATTCTAGATTGCCATAAAAGAAGAAAAAGCCAACTCCTAGGAGCTAGCTTTTTCTTCTCTTATTTTATAAAATCTCAATAGTTACACTAGCTAGATTTTACTTTTGTAACCCATTAATAATGGTATCTGTATTCCATTTCATCATTTTCAAGTAAGTATCTCCATCCTCACCTGTTTTACCTAGTGAGTCTGTAAAAATTGTACCTGCAATCGGTACGTTTGTTTCTTTTGAAACAGTTTCCATGCTACGTCGATCTACACTTGTTTCAACAAATAAAGCCGGAACTTTGTTTGTTTGAATTAAACTTACAACATCTCTAATTTGATCTGGCGTACCTTGATTTTCTGAATTGATTTCCCATATGTATCCCGTCTTAATTCCGTATGCTTTTCCAAAATATTTAAATGCACCTTCACTAGAAATTAAGAAACGTTTTTCCTCTGGGATTTGATGAATTCTGTTCACAGTTTCATCATGTAGCTTTTGAAGTTCCGCTACATACTTGTCGGCATTTTTAGTATAGAACTCTTTATTTTTAGGATCTTCTTTAATTAATGCTTTCTTCACATTTTCAGCATATACAATACCATTTTTAATATTCATCCATGCATGTGGGTCTGGCTCTTTTTCTAATCCTTTTGTTTCTAAATAAATAGCTTCTACACCTTCACTTACTTTATAAACAGGTGCATCTTTCTCTGACTTATTTGCCGTTTTTAATAGTTTTTTAAACCATGCTCCGCCCTCTTCTAAGTTTAACCCATTGTAAAACACCATATCTGCATCTGTCATTTTCATAACATCTTTCGGTAGCGGATCATATTCATGCGGGTTAGCTCCAATTGGAACAAGACTATGAATCTCAACTTTATCTCCACCAATTTGCTTCACCATATCGTATATAATGGAGTATGTTGTTACAACTTTTAATTTTCCACTACCCTCTTCTTTTCCATTTGTGTTACTCGAACACGCTGTTAATGCAAATACGAAAATACAAATTACCGATAATAAAATATTTTTTAATTTCATCATTATCCTCCAATCAATTATGACAACTCTGCTCTATTTTTTCTAATTTTAATAGCTCTCCA
>Ga0102589_1004479_pt1 | contig 13120 bp, 11 predicted proteins | sample AraplaMF_Col_mLB_FD_76858 | JGI IMG/M metagenome (GOLD analysis project Ga0102589, IMG submission 76858) | Arabidopsis root microbial communities from the University of North Carolina, USA - plate scrape MF_Col_mLB | ecosystem: Host-associated > Plants > Roots > Endosphere | place: USA... | reverse complement strand
TGCCTCCTCATGGATTGGAATAGAAGAAAATTCATTTTCAGAGAGTGGAGTAGAAAAAAATGCCTCCTCATGGATTGGAATAGAAGAAGATCCATTTTCAGAGAGTGGAGTGGAAAAAAATGCCTCCTCATGGATTGGAATAGAAGAAAATTCATTTTCAGAGAGTGGAGTGGAAAAAAATGCCTCCTCATGGATTGGAATAGAAGAAAATTCATTTTCAGAGAGTGGAGTAGAAAAAAATGCCTCCTCATGGATTGGAATAGAAGAAGATCCATTTTCAGAGAGTGGAGTGGAAAAAAATGCCTCCCCATGGATTGGAATAGAAGAAAATTCATTTTCAGAGAGTGGAGTGGAAAAAAATTCCTCCTCATGGATTGGAATAGAAGAAGATCCATTTTCAGAGAGTGAAGTGGAAGAAAGTTCACCGACAACATCAATTGTAAAAATCCCGGTTGTATTAGCAGAGAGAACAATTCAAGTTGTTGTAGAAGCAAATATTTCATTGGATCCTTTGGCAATCGAAATTAAACGTGTGTTGAAAAATGTATTTTTAACACACTGTAAGTTAGTTCCTGTAGCGTTTACGTCGGTACCAGGTACCAATTATCGCCGAGTCACAAGAGCAAAATTATTTGTAGAGGGCTATATTCGAAATAACATTGAATATGTTGCCGATCAGTATAATGGATTATTGTATAGTCGGATTGTTAATATCTCGTTTTCTAGATTCCTAGATTTGACAGCAGGTGATTTTATAACACAGCCTTTATTGGTAGCTTTTTTAGATACTACATCCCACTTGATTAATCCTAAGGGTGTCTATTTACCCCGGTTAGATACAAATTCTTTTGGAAATTTAGTTTTTTACAATAAACAACCGTATTGTGAATTAGTCAGAGCTAATTTTTATGAGTTTGATTTTTCACCATGTTTAACAAACTTGAACAAGTCATGTAGCGAACTTCGTAAAACAATCGTACTAGATCTTACTTTGAACATCTTACAAGTACAGCAAGTACAAGTTTAAAAAATAGACAGACATCGTCTTTTTTTATAATAAAAGTTGATGTCTTTTTTTTTATTATAAAACATATATAATGTTGAAACGATTATGTGTTTAAAAAATAAATAAGTCTTTCAATTCATCAGTTAGGAAGTGATTGACGATGAATAAGCCATGGATTAGTAATAAAATGATAGATAAAATTTTTTCTGAGCATAAAATAATCTCGGAGCTGGAAGTGGAAGAAAGTTCACCTTCAGAGATCGGGATAGAAGAAAATCTATTTACAGAGAGTGAAGTGGAAGAAAGTTCACCTTCAGAGATCGGGATGGAAGAAAATCTATTTACAGAGAGTGAAGTGGAAGAAAGTTCACCTTCAGAGATCGGGATGGAAGAAAATCTATTTACAGAGAGTGAGGTGGAAGAAAGTTCACCTCCTGAATTAAAAGAAGGAAGATTAGCAGGTCTCATGACAATTAAAATACCATTTCATACCATATCCGAAGTGGCTGATTTTTTAATCTCGCCTATTGTGAGTAGTACGAATGAAGAAGTATTTGCATTTCAAAACGAAGAGAATGAAATATTTCGTGAGTTAGATACAAAGTTGTTAGCTACGGTACATCATTATAACGAACAGCCATATTGTCGTTTAATTTCTTCAAAGCTTTTTGAAAAGAGGATTTTTCTAGAATTTTCGAGTGAGAATTATATAAAACATAGTGGGGAAAATCAGTTAGAGCAATCTTTATGGGTTCCTATACACAATTTGAATTTAAAACAGAGAAACGAAAAAAAAAGGAGTAACTATGTAACGACGAAACTGCCAGTTGAAATAGGGAAGTATAAAACGGAAATTAGTTTAGAAGAAAGAGTGATGTTTCAAGAAGAAGTAGAAATTAAAGAAGTTTTACAAGAAATTGTTTTGACAGATAGTAAATTTTTTTCTCAAAAAGTTCTAAAATCAAAAGAGAATTCAGTAACAATTGAAAAAGGAAAGTTGTTGGTAGAAGGCTATGTTGTACAGCGAATTGAATATACAATGGGGTGTTCTAATGAGCAAAGTAATGGATTAGTTAGGTATCAGTTACTGCAAAAAATAGTGCTTGAGTTAATCGTTCAAATATTACAGGAGCAAGAAGTGCAAGTGGAAATTATGTAATCACTATTGCCACAGTGTATATAAAACATTTTTCTTGACTTTTTATATGCGGACGAGGAAAATGGTAAAAAAGGAAGGAGGGGTGATAATGGAAGAGTACGTATTGGATCTTTATAATGTATTGTATACAACAGATTGGCAAGATATTGTTTCATTTCTTGGAATTTTATTTTGTTTAAAAATTGTTATTGTGTACATGGAAGAGCAAGGTATGTTCTATTCCTTCTCATCTCCGTCCGATTTAGAGCGGGAACCGTTGCTCAACTATGCCAATATAAAACAGACGGAACTTCCTTTTATCACATTCTTTATGATTCGGTTTATAACAGCCATTGTGAAGAAAAAAGAAGCCGAAGAAGGAGATTGCTATCCGACTTGTAATACAGCGTATTGTTTATAAGCTAAATACAAGGAGGAGAATAATATGTGGTTTCGATTTCTTATGATTGGTTTCTTTTCATTAACAGCAATTTCTTTAATGGGATATCAAGTATCAGAGATTTTTCAAGCATATAGTGACATGTTTTTTAATAAAAACTAAACGAATTGCTATTTCAATAATAAAGCGATAAGATCCTTCTTAAGAAGTATGATTAAGAAGGATTTTTTCTTTGTTTGATTTCAGTGTGTCAAAGTATTGTCACATTTGCACTATGAATAATATGTTAAAATAGTGTGGTTAACTATACATATGTAAAAGAGGAAGAGGGAGTGAACAATTTGATAGATCAATCAACAAATCAGAAAAGCTATGCTCCTATTGTGATAACGCTTTCTGTAGTTGTCAATGCGATTATTTTATTTTTGTTTTTTGGACCTGTTGGCTACAAAGGAGAGGTACATTTTGATGTAACAATCTTGCCGATGTTAAATGCAATTTTTAATAGCTTTACATTTGTATTTTTATTGGCAGCATTGTTTTCTATTATTAAAAAGAATGTAAAGATGCACCGAGGTTTTATTCTTGCGGCATTTACAACAACATTGCTATTTTGTGTTTCATATTTATCGTATCATTATTTAGCACCAGCAACGCATTTTGGTGGGCAAGGTATCATTAAATATGTGTACTTCTTTATTTTAATTACGCATATTTTCCTTGCGGCAATTATTGTACCGCTTGCATTATTCTCGCTTGTATATGGTTTTACAAACCAATTGACTCGTCATCGTAAGATTGTACGTTGGACGATGCCAATTTGGTTATACGTAAGTCTTTCTGGTGTTATTGTTTACTTAATGATTTCACCGTATTATCAATAAAAAATCTCAGCCTTTGGGCTGGGATTTTTTTATTCCGCTATTCATAGGTAGTAATATCCCACAACTCAAGATTTAAAGAGAGGTGAAGAAGGTAGCGGGAGGGAAAATCTGATTGGTGAGAGCTAACTTTCACTGATGGAAGATTCACTTTATGAAGCAAATATTTTTGTGAAATGAACAAAATATGTTATACAAAAGTATAGTAACTTTTATATTGGAAGGATGGGTAGGAAATTATGCAAAATTTTATATTTCGTAATCCGACAAAGCTTATTTTTGGGCAAGGGCAATTAGAACAATTAAAAACAGAGATTCCTCAGTATGGTAAAAAGGTTCTTCTCGTATATGGCGGGGGGAGTATTAAAAGAAATGGCGTATATGATAATGTAATCTCTATATTAAACGAAATTGATGCAGAAATTTTTGAATTAACAGGCGTTGAACCGAACCCACGTTTATCTACTGTAAATAAAGGAATTCAAATCTGTAAAGAAAATGATATTGAATTTATTTTAGCTGTCGGTGGTGGAAGTGTCATCGATTGTACGAAAGCAATTGCTGCAGGTAGTAAATATGATGGTGATGTATGGGACATTGTGACAAAGAAAGCATTTGCAAATGAAGCTTTACCATTTGGTACAGTACTAACTCTTGCGGCGACAGGTTCTGAGATGAACGCAGGGTCTGTTATTACAAATTGGGAAACGAATGAAAAGTATGGGTGGGGTAGTCCTGTTACGTTCCCACAGTTTTCTATTTTAGATCCAGCGCATACAGCTTCTGTACCAAGAAATCAAACTATTTATGGTATGGTTGATATTATGTCCCATGTATTAGAACAATACTTTCATCAAGGTTCAAATACAGAATTACAAGACCGCTATTGTGAATCTATTTTAAAAACAGTCATTGAAACAGCCCCGAAACTTTTAAATGGTTTAGAGAACTATGAGCATCGAGAAACAATTTTATATTGTGGAACGATGGCGCTAAATGGCATTTTAGCAATGGGTGTCCGCGGTGATTGGGCAACGCATAATATTGAGCATGCCGTTTCAGCTGTGTATGATATTCCACATGGCGGTGGTTTAGCGATTTTATTCCCAAATTGGATGAAGCATGTTTTAGATGAAAATGTAGATCGGTTTAAACAATTTGCGGTGCGTGTGTTTCATATAGAGACGGAAGGGAAAACGGATAAGGAAATTGCGGTGGAAGGTATCGAAGCGTTGCGAAGCTTTTGGACATCTATTGAAGCACCGTCTCGTTTAGCTGACTATGAAATTGGAGAAGAGAAAATTGATGTAATGGCTGAAAAAGCGATGGTTTATGGTGAATTTGGTCATTTTAAAAAATTAAATAAAAAAGATGTAGTAGAGATTTATAGAGCTTCATTATAAAGGATAAAGATAATTCAAAGAACCTTCTTGATACGTATCAAGAAGGTTCTTTGAATGTTATTGAACGGTTTAGTGGTTTTATTTGAATGAATTTGAATGTTTTTGATTGATTTTTGAATCCGATTTCATTATACTGTAATCAAAGAAGAGGTGAGTGATATGTTAACTCCTGAACGTCATCAGCTAATTTTACAGCTTGTGAAAGAGAAAAAAGTAGTGAAATTACAACAGTTGGTGGAAGAAACAAAAAGTTCAGAATCAACAATCCGTCGTGATTTAGCGCAATTAGAGAAAGGGCGTTTATTAAAAAGAGTCCATGGCGGGGCTGCTGTATTAACTGGAAAAGGTGAAGAGCCTACGATGGTTGAAAAATCAGCCAAAAACATTCAAGTGAAAAAACAAATCGCTAAGCATGCTGCGTCTTTTGTAGCAAAAGGTGATTGTATTTATTTAGATGCGGGAAGTACAACGTTTGAAATGATTCCGTATTTAATAGAGAAAGAAGTTACAGTTGTAACAAATGGACTTATGCATATTGAAGCGCTAGTTGAAAATAATATTCGTGCTTACTTGCTTGGTGGGATGATGAAGAGTCGAACAAAGGCTTTAATTGGTGCGATGGCACAGGAAAGTATGCAGCAGTATCGATTTGATAAGTGTTTCTTAGGGGCGAATGGTGTACATGAACAGCTTGGATATACAACACCTGATCCTGAAGAAGCATTGCTGAAAAAAAGGGCGTTAACATTAGCGAATGAAGGCTATTTTTTAATAGATGAAAGTAAATTTGCCGAAGTTGCATTTGCGAAAATTGCAAGTATTGAAGAAGCGACAATTATTACAAATGCATTAGAAGGAGAGCAAGAAGAATATAAACGAAAAACAAATGTAATTGAGGTTGATAAACGATGATTTATACAGTTACTTTAAATCCATCGATTGATTATGTTGTTCAAGCAGAGTATTTCACACTGGGAACTGTCAATCGAGCGGAAAAAGATATGAAATTTCCTGGTGGGAAAGGGATTAATGTATCCCGTGTGCTTCATCGGATGGGAATAGATAATACAGCGCTCGGTTTTATAGGTGGATTCACAGGTCAATTTATTGAAGATGTTTTGAAAAGTGAAGGTGTTAGGACGAATTTTGTTCATGTAGATGGAGATTCGCGTATTAATGTGAAAATAAAGGGACAGGAAGAAACAGAACTGAACGGGCAAGGGCCTGTTATTACGGATGAGCAGCTCGGGCAGTTGATGAACAAAATTGAAAATATGCAGGCTGGTGATTATCTTGTATTAGCTGGTAGTATTCCAGCATCGATTCCAAAAACATTTTATGAAACGATTGCTGCTTTTGGAGCAGAACGTCACATTAACGTCATTGTTGATGCGAGCGGAAGTGCGCTTCAGTATGTGACTCAAAATAAGCCATTTTTAATCAAGCCGAATCATTATGAGCTTGGAGAATTATTTGGAGAAAAGCTTTCAACAGTAGAAGAAATTATTCCATATGGAAAAAAGTTAATTGAACAAGGTGTACAGAATGTAATTGTTTCTATGGCAGGAGATGGAGCTTTATTATTTACAAGTGAAGGAATATATGAGGCAACCGTACCAAAAGGAACAGTTATCAATTCTGTCGGAGCGGGAGACTCTCTTGTTGCAGGTTTTGTGGGGATATATGAAAAAACGAAAGATGTTGAAGAAGCAATTCGTTATGGTGTAGCAACAGGAAGTGCAACAGCTTTTTCAGCTGATTTATGTACGAAAGATAAAGTAGAGGAATTATTATCGCAAGTAATGATTACAAAGCGGTAGGGGGAACAGAATATGAAAATTACAGAACTTTTAAAAAGGGATACCGTTATCATGGATTTGACAGCTTCAGCAAAAGAAGCTGTCATCGATGAATTAGTAGAGAAACTAGAAAAGGCAGGAAGATTGAATAGCCAAGAGGAATTTAAAGAGGCTATTTTACAGCGTGAAATGCAGAGTACAACTGGAATTGGTGAAGGGATTGCTATTCCACATGCCAAAACAAAAGCAGTCAAACAACCAGCTATTTGCTTTGGACGAAGTGTAAGCGGTGTCAATTATGAGTCGCTTGATGGACAACCAGCTCATTTATTCTTTATGATTGCGGCTAGTGAAGGAGCAAACAATACACATTTAGAAACACTATCTCGTCTATCTACGTTATTAATGGATGAAGGGTTTCGCAAACAACTGTTAGAAGCAAAAAGTGAAGAGGAGCTTCTTCATTTGTTCGATGAAAAAGAAAATGAACAAGAAGATGAGCAAAGTGAAGTAACAAAACCGGAAGGAAATGAACCATATGTGTTAGCGGTAACAGCTTGTCCGACTGGTATCGCTCACACATATATGGCTGCGGACAGTCTAAAGGCAAAGGCAGCAGAATTAGGAATTGCGATTAAGGTCGAAACAAATGGTTCTACTGGTGTGAAAAATGGATTAACGAAAGAGGATATTGAGCGTGCAACAGCTATTATCGTTGCGGCGGATAAACAAGTAGAAATGAATCGCTTCGCTGGAAAGCATGTTATTCAAGTACCAGTTGCAGATGGTATTCGGAAATCAGACCAGCTAATTAATCGAGCTGTGAATCAAGAAGCCCCGATTTTTAAAGGAATAAAAGAAAATAGAAAAGTAGAGGAGCCAGAGAAGGAAAAAGGATTTGGTATATATAAGCATTTAATGAATGGTGTTAGTAATATGTTACCTTTCGTTGTTGGTGGCGGTATTTTAATTGCACTAGCCTTTTTCTTTGGTGGTATCGATACGAAAGGGCCGATTGCAGAAACATTAATGTCAATTGGTGGTAAAGGGGCATTCCAATTCCTTGTTCCGATATTAGCTGGATTTATTGCGAGTTCTATTGCGGATCGCCCAGGGTTTATGCCTGGTATTGTCGGTGGATTTTTAGCAGCGCAAGCAAATGCAGGATTTTTAGGTGGATTAATTGCTGGTTTCTTAGCTGGATATATTGTACTTGGTTTAAAGAAAGTATTAGCAGGTTTACCAGCACAATTAGAAGGAATTAAACCTGTTTTATTATATCCGGTACTTGGTTTGTTACTTACAGGGGTATTAATGTTGAAAGTTGTAAATCCTCCTGTTGTTGCTTTAAATGAGGCATTAACGAGTTGGTTAAATGGTTTAGGTGGCGCGAATGCTATACTATTAGGGCTTATTTTAGGTGGAATGATGGCTATTGATATGGGTGGTCCTATTAATAAAGCAGCATTTACATTTGGGATTGCTGCAATTGAGGCTGGAAACTTTGGTGTGCATTCAGCTGTTATGGCTGGTGGAATGGTACCTCCGCTTGCGGTTGCACTTGCAACTACACTTTTTAAAGCGAAATTTACAGAAGCAGAACGTAAATCGGGTTTTACAAACTATATTATGGGGGCATCATTTATTACAGAAGGGGCAATACCATTTGCGGCTGCTGATCCAATCCGTGTAATTGTCAGTTGTGTTGTGGGCTCAAGTCTTGCTGGTGCATTATCGATGTTATTTGGAATTACATTGCCAGCGCCACACGGTGGAATATTTGTTATATTATTAGTGAATAAACCAGTTCTATATATTCTTTCTATATTAATAGGTTCTATTGTATCTGCCCTTATGTTAGGGATATGGAAAAAGAAAATTTCATAAAAAGTTCAAAAGGACAGCGGCCATATTAGGTAGCTGTCCTTTTCGGATTATAGTGTACGTTATATATATGAATGTCAAAATGTATATGATTTATGACATAAAAAGACATAGCGCAACCAAGAATTGTAATGTTTCGGTGTTTTTTTGTAACAAGATGGTAATACTATTACTTTTATTGCAAAAAAAACATATGAGTTTGAAAGAAAAAAATGATTAAAACTCTTAAAAATACGTATAGAACACTATTTTCTTTTATTCTACTTTATATTACAAAGCATTAATGGTTGATTACGAATCGTTTGTAATTGTGTGATATCCTAAATCTCCTGAAAAACTGTTGCTATAATGAGGACACGAAAACAAAGCGAATGGAGGCTATTCATGAAAAAATTAATTGGTATAGCAGCAGCAGCGGTTTTTGGTCTTGGGATTTTCACTACTTCTGCAAAAGCAGAAACTGTTGTAACAACAGAGGTATTAAATGTACGCGAGAACCCAACTACTGAATCACAAGTTGTAGGTAAAGTATTAAATGGTCATAAATTAGATGTTACAAATACAGAAAACGGATGGTCACAAATCAAATTAAATGGTAAAGACGCATTCGTAAGCACAGAATTTACAAAAAGCATCTATTACGTAACAGCAAACGTATTAAACGTACGTGCTGAAGCGAACACAAACTCAGAAATTCTTGGTACGCTTAAGAAAGACGATATGATCGAAACAACGAACCAAGTACAAAATGGATGGTTACAATTCGAATATAACGGGAAAACAGCTTACGTTCATGTTCCTTTCTTAACAGGTACAGCACCTGTTATCGAAAAACAAGAAACGCCTGCTCCTGCTCAAGCTGCAGCACCTGCTAAAGCAGAGGCAAAAGCACCAGCAGCACAAGAAAAACCAGCTGCTAAACCTGCTGTCAAAGCAGCAGAAACAAACACTCCTTCTGGTGGTCGTGAACTAACAGTTGAAGCTACAGCATATACAGCTCATCCGAGTGAAAATGGCGGCACATATGGTGGTCGTGTATTAACTGCAATGGGTCATGACCTAACAGCGAATCCAAACATGAAAATGATTGCTGTTGACCCGAAAGTGATTCCACTTGGATCAAAAGTATGGGTAGAAGGTTACGGAGAAGCAATTGCTGGTGACACTGGCGGTGCAATTAAAGGTAACCGTATCGATGTTCTAGTTGGCTCAGATAGCGCTGCTAACAAATGGGGACGTAAATCTGTTAAAGTGAAAATTTTAAAATAATGCTATTGTTGTTAAAAAAATAAATCTAGCACTTAAATATCGAGTGCTGGTCTTTCAGGCTGTTGGGAATTTCCTAACAGCCCTTTTTGTGAGTTTAAAATGGATATACAGTGCGGCCTGTGATGATTTTATATGCACTGCAAAATTGGGTTTGTGCATATTGTTTAGTCGGTTCGTCTAAAGTTTGATTGTCCAATAATGTATGAAAGGAACGTAGTAAGCAGCTTAAAGCGAAATATAATTCTTCTTGTGAGCAGTTCTTTTCTTTTAAGGATGTTGCTAAAATGAGTTCTTCCGTTAATGTTGAAAAATTAAGCGTAGCTTGTCCGATTTTCATTATATCCTCTCCGATCCTATTTTTTATCATGTATATGTACCATTGGACAAACTATGTCAAATTTATCTCGCCATTTAGGGAGTAAGGTCCTCATCTCAAGATTTAGAGGGAGGCGAGAAACTTTATAAAAGCCTGTTTGGTTAGGGGGATAATCGGTGAGGGAAGAAGGTGATCTTACTTGGTTAAAGGTTCACTGTATCATTCTTATTTTTTGAATTTCATTTACAGTATTGAAAGAACTTGCATTATGACTATTAAAATTGGTAAGATTGGATATAATGATCAGATGGATAAGATTACATAAAGAGAGTTGAAGTATATGGGAGAACTGCAACGTGAAAAAGTTGCTGTCATCATCGGACCGACTGCGGTGGGAAAGACAAAATTAAGCATTGATCTCGCAAAAGCGTTAAATGGTGAAATCATTAGCGGGGACTCAATGCAAATTTATCGTACGATGGATATCGGGACAGCTAAGGCAACAATGGAAGAAATGGAAGGAATTCCGCATTACATGATCGATATTAAAAATCCAGAAGATTCATTTTCTGTAGCGGAATTTCAAGAGCTTGTTCGAGGTTATATTCGAGAAATTACAGAACGTGGGAAACTACCGATTATTGTTGGTGGTACAGGCCTTTATATACAATCAGTTTTATATGACTATCAGTTTACAGATGAAGCTGGAGACCCTGTATATCGAGAGGAACTAGAAAAACTAGCGACAGAACATGGTGTAGAATATGTACATGAAAAGCTGCGAGAGGTAGATCCAGAAAGTGCAAGTCGCATTCATATGAATAATGTAAGGCGTGTCATTCGTGCTTTGGAAATTTTTCATACAACGGGGCAGAAGATGAGTGATCAACTTGAAAAGCAAGAAAATGAGTTGTTATATGATGTTTCGCTAATCGGCTTGACTATGGATCGCGGAATGTTATATGATCGCATCAACTTGCGTGTTGATCTTATGGTCAAACAAGGATTGCTGCAAGAAGTGAAGGCTTTATACGAAAATGGAGTCAGGGACTGTCAATCTATTCAAGCGATTGGTTACAAAGAATTATATAATTATTTTGAAGGGCATGTTTCGCTAGAAGAAGCGATAATGCAATTAAAAACAAATTCGCGTCGCTATGCAAAGCGTCAACTAACATGGTTCCGTAATAAGATGGATGTTACATGGTTTGATGTGACCGATGGTGAAAAAACAGCAGAAATTTTGCGGTACATAGAAGGAAAGCTACAATTAAAGTCGAATAATAAGTAAGTAGAGAAAAAGAGGAGGATTCGACATGAAGCAATCAATCAATATTCAAGATCAGTTTTTAAATCAACTCCGTAAAGAAAATACGTTTGTGACGCTGTACTTATTAAATGGTTTCCAGCTTCGTGGATTAATTAAAGGTTTTGATAACTTTACAGTTTTATTGGAAACAGAAGGTAAGCAACAGCTTATTTATAAACATGCTATTTCTACATTTGTTCCACAAAAAAACGTTTCAATTGAATTAGAGTAGTAAAGAATTGTACATAGCAAAAAAGAGCGAGTGATTCGCTCTTTTTTTATTTATATATTTTAGAGATTCTTTAATGAATGCGGAAAATAGAGAGTCTAACAGTGGTATCACCTGTCTCGGGAATAGTGATTGTATTAGTGGTAGATTGAATAGTAATCGTAGTTCTGGATTTTAAAGTTTCAATTGTTGAAAATGTAATTGAACTTCCAATTGTGTTTGCTGAAAAGTTATCTGAAGGTATGTTGCCATTAATGGAAATTCCAAAGCCGAAGGGAGCTGACCCCGAAAATATTGTTGAAGCTGAAAAGTCAATGACATATACACCATCTTCAAGGATTGTGATTGTATCTGTTGCATCGAAATGTATGTTATTTATGTTTGAGATAAGATTGAACTGGATGTTTTGATTAGGTTTTATAGTTTGTGGAAGTGTATTTTTAAGTACGGCTGTAGTTACTGGAAAACTAAACCCTTGAGGTCCTCGTTCCCCTTGAATACCTTGTTCTCCCTGAGGTCCTCGCTCCCCTTGAATACCTTGTTCTCCCTGAGGTCCTCGCTCCCCTTGAATACCTTGTTCGCCCTGAGGCCCTTGCTCGCCCTGAAGCCCTTGCTCGCCCTGAGGCCCTTGTTCGCCCTGAGGCCCTTGCTCGCCTTGAATACCTTGCTCGCCCTGAGGCCCTTGCTCGCCTTGAAGCCCTTGTTCGCCCTGAGGCCCTTGCTCGCCTTGAATACCTTGCTCGCCTTGAATACCTTGCTCGCCCTGAGGCCCTTGCTCGCCTTGAATACCTTGTTCGCCCTGAGGTCCCTGTTCGCCCTGAGGTCCTTGCTCGCCTTGAGGTCCTTGTTCGCCTTGAAGCCCTTGCTCGCCTTGAGGTCCTTGTTCGCCTTGAGGTCCTTGTTCGCCTTGAGGTCCCTGTTCGCCTTGAGGTCCTTGTTCGCCTTGAGGTCCTGGTTCGCCTTGAGGTCCTGGTTCGCCTTGAGGTCCCTGTTCGCCTTGAGGTCCCTGTTCGCCTTGAGGTCCTGGTTCGCCTTGAGGTCCTGGTTCGCCTTGAGGTCCTTGTTCGCCCTGAGGTCCTTGCTCGCCTTGAGGTCCTTGCTCGCCTTGAGGTCCTTGTTCGCCCTGAAGTCCTTGTTCGCCCTGAAGTCCTTGTTCTCCCTGAGGTCCTTGTTCGCCCTGAGGTCCTTGCTCGCCTTGAGACCCTTGTTCGCCTTGAAGCCCTTGTTCGCCTTGAAGCCCTTGTTCGCCCTGAAGTCCTTGCTCGCCCTGAGGCCCTTGTTCGCCCTGAGGCCCTTGCTCGCCTTGAGGTCCTTGTTCGCCGTGAAGTCCTTGTTCGCCCTGAGGTCCTTGTTCGCCCTGAGGTCCTTGCTCGCCTTGAGACCCTTGTTCGCCTTGAAGCCCTTGTTCGCCTTGAAGCCCTTGTTCGCCCTGAGGTCCTTGTTCGCCCTGACGTCCTTGTTCGCCCTGAGGTCCTTGTTCGCCCTG
>Ga0102589_1004477_pt1 | contig 13120 bp, 14 predicted proteins | sample AraplaMF_Col_mLB_FD_76858 | JGI IMG/M metagenome (GOLD analysis project Ga0102589, IMG submission 76858) | Arabidopsis root microbial communities from the University of North Carolina, USA - plate scrape MF_Col_mLB | ecosystem: Host-associated > Plants > Roots > Endosphere | place: USA... | reverse complement strand
TAGACGCAGAGATGATCTCCATCCGAAACGGCATTCTTGGTAACGAGTCTGTCGGTTGCATGAGGAAATGTGGAAACAGAGGACAAATGCATGGTCCGGAATACTGCTAGGAGAAGATAGGTATGGTAAACGAAAGTGAAGGTTTATAAGCTTCGTCACAGTTAGCTCAAGATAATGCATATTCTTGCTTGGGTCTTGGTAAGAGGAAAAGTAGAATCATAAAGCTACTCTAATGCGTCCCGCATCTTGCCCGGAGTAAAGAACCTGCCTACCCCCATCGAATCTGGAGGAAGTGAAACTTGGTAAGCCCTACGTCATCTGCATAAGCAGTAGGATGACTGCAAAGTCAAACAATGTGACAGAGGGTATGGGATATGAGAAAAAGCTAAGGCCGTTACCCTGAAAAGGAACAGGAAAGCAGAATCATTGTATAACTGGACGGATACTGTCGGCTTTACAGACAAGGACAGGCTCGAAAGAGCGCCCACTTCTCATTGGTCTTCAACACGAAAATAAATTTGTGGCTATCTTCTAACGAAAAGGAGCGTGCTGTTATGAATACCTCTCTACGAGCGTCGGCGCACGTCTCGCATAAAGATTGGTACTCTATTGATTGGAGTATTATACAAAAATATGTAGCGAAGTTACGACAAAGAATTTATCGTGCCGAACAACAAAATCAACAAAGAAAAGTAAGGAAACTTCAACGTTTACTCCTTCGGAGTAAAGCAAATCTACTGCTTTCTATTCGCAGAGTAACACAACAAAATAACGGTAAGCGAACACCCGGTGTAGATGGCTATACTGCCTCAAAACCAAATGAACGTATCAATCTGTACAAACAACTAGTTCAATGCAATGTCTTTCGACATCGTCCAAAACCAGCAAAAAGAACATTTATTCCGAAGAAAAACGGAAAGCTACGACCTTTGGGCATTCCTACGATACGAGATCGAGTCTATCAAAACGTATTAAAAAACGCACTCGAACCCCAATGGGAGTTTAAGTTTGAGCCCACTTCCTATGGTTTTCGTCCTAAACGAAGTACACACGATGCTATAAGTAATCTTTTTAATAAGCTTAACACCAATAGTAAGAAAAAGTGGGTGTTTGAGGGAGATTTCTTAGGATGTTTCGATCATCTTAACCATAATTGGATAATGGAACAAACATCTATGTTTCCGGGGAGCACTCTCATTAAAAGGTGGCTTAATATGGGATACATAGAGCAGGATATGCTTCGTATGACAACAGAAGGAACCCCTCAAGGGGGAATTGTGTCTCCCCTTCTAGCTAATATCGCCTTATGTGGTATGGAAGAAGAGATTGGTATTGTTTATAAAAAGACTTACAAACCAAACGGAGGATACGCAATTGATCCAAAATGTAAGATAGGGCGTGTTCTCTACGCAGATGATTTCGTCATCGTAACGGAAACGAAGGAACAAGCTGAAAGTATGTATGGGAAACTCACCCCTTACCTACGAAAACGAGGAATTACACTTAGCATGGATAAAACTAGAGTTACACATATTGAGGGCGGGTTTGATTTTCTTGGCTTCTCGCTGCGTCAATACAATACGGGACAAGGAAAGAAGTTATTTATCAAACCTAGCAGAGACAGCATTAAAAAGGCTAGAAACAAGATAAAAGATACGTTCTCTGTGATGAGAGGACGACCAGTAAAAGAACTAATACGTGTTTTAAACCCGATTATTCGTGGCTACGGCCAGTATTGGAAACATGTCGTATCTAAAAAGACTTACAGCTATATGGACAATTATATTTTCCTAAAAGTGAGAAAACATCTTAAACAACTGCATCCAAAGAAGTCGAGAAAATGGATTAGCAAGCGTTATTTTAAGAAGCCCCACCACGGTGGAAATAATAAATGGATTCTCACATGTCCACTTACTAACATTCAATTGTTAAAGATGTCCTGGATTAAGATAGAACGACATGTCATGGTAGCCTACAAAAACAGCCCAGATGATCCGAGTCTAAAAGAGTATTGGGAAAAACGAGACCGTAAGGTCTTTAACAATGAAAATACATTCGATAGGATGAAACTTGCAAGAAAACAAGGATATCGTTGTGCATTGTGTAAGCAGACTCTACAAAATGGAGAAAAAGTTACAGTGCGAAACCTAGAGGTTTCTACAGGTCAATTTGCTAAATTAGTACATGTACCATGTATTAAATAAGTTGTTCGGATAAAAAGAAGGCTTGAGCCGTATGACGGGAAATCTGTCACGTGCGGTTCTTAGGGGGGCGGGCGCTCGTGAGAGTGCCTGCCTACCCGACTTAAGTAAATAGTAAAGTATTTATTGAAAATAATTAGTTTAACCATTTACTCTTACTGACGACAAAGAGGGCGATTTTTCTACATGATTCATTTACATAATATAACTTACCTAACTTTATAAATTAGTATGGATACTCTCTGTTAGGCAACTTACTCTCCTCCATTTCTATACCCTCAATAGCTTTATTAGTAAATATTAACCTATTATTTGGACTTAAAAACCTAATATTCTTCTAAAAAATCACTCTTTTAGAGTGACTTAAATTACACAAATGTTAATGTATTCTTAACCTGTAAGAAAGCAAGTAAAAAAACGCTTAAATAATTTTTTAAGCGTTTTTTTTATTATTTTACATTATTTAGCTGGTCGATATTGTTCGGAGACGATGAAATCATCTTCTACTAGGATATATGGATGTGTTTCCAACAAAATCGTTTTCAGATATTCTGGCATTCGCTCACCTTTGTACGCGCAGATTAACGGAAACGATAGCTGATTTACAGCCTCATCCACTATTTTTTCAAAATCTTCTATTAGATGTAAAGGATCTTTCATAGTGGTCCACTCTACATGTGCCCATGATCTAAAAGAGATTTTATTTTCTACATAAGGTTGTATCATTTTATTAAAGTAACTCTCGATTGAGGGAGGATGATAACTCCCACTTGAATAATAAAAATCAAAGTTATTTATACAGTGTACCAGTTTCATTTGATCTTTTGTTAATAGCGTGTCCAGTTGTTTTTTTATGAGGGGATAAATACGGTCATTTTCAATAAGAATAATGTAGTCTCCAGCGTAAATACCGTCTTTTATGTAATCTACAACTTGGTTAATGTAATTTTCCATTTTATTATAGGAATACAGTACATGAACATTCTTTTGATCTTTAAACAACTGATTTATTTTATTTTTCAAAAAATCATCCTTTCTCTTTGTACCCCTTAATTATATTAGTGTTCTTTGTATGGAGTAAATAGTGGATTTTTTAGTGAATTGAGCAAGATAAAATTAAACAATTATATTATTTCTATTCGATTTTGAAAAGGTGTATTACTTTCCCAATAAACGAACAAAAAATCTACCTCATTTTACAACCATTGGATGGATTGAGGTAGATTTTTTCTGAAATATTTTATAGAATATGCTGATCAATAAATCCTAACATATTTTTATAACAGGGACATTTCAGACAAGTTACAGCATATGTATAAAAGGCTGCATAATTATAATTTAGTTATAAGTATTGATTTATTGCGTGATTCACAAAGAGAATTGGCTGGGAATTTAATGATTAAATGCGTATTCAGATCTTATACTTTTTACGCTAAATGTAAAGAGGCGGGGTAATTTTACAAACTTTTTTATAGTGACCGTTATATATAATAAGTTACTCTATCCTGCTGATTCAATAAGAGAGTTTGTATATGTCACAGCTTGATGCAGACTAGAGAACGTTTTAATACTATTCATTTCTATTCCTAAATTGACCATAGTTTGAGCTATTTCTGGACGGATACCACTAAGAACAACGTTGATTCCTATTAGTCTCAAAGCTGCGATGACTTTAAAAACCTGGTCCGCGACCATGGTGTCAATAATAGGGACAGCTGACAAGTCAATAATGAGCAATTTTAAATGATACTCACTACCTTTTGTTAATGCATTTTCCATCAAAATTTGTGCTCTTTTTGTATCTAGATCTCCTACTAGAGGGAGGATGCCAATTTCTTCAGTCATACGAACAATAGGTACGGAAAGCTCATCAATAGCATATTGGGCATGTTTAATTTTATTCGTATAATCTTGGATGTAAGATTTACTCAACCATTGTGCAGAATGGTCTACAATCATGTTAAAATGCGAAATAATCTCATAGAAAGCGTTAAGAGAGAAATTTTTATCATCTGCTTCTTCCCTAATAATTTCTCCAATCGTATACCTATAAAAGCTAATTTCGTTTAAGGCTACTTCTAATGGCAGTTCGAGATCCACTAATAAGTTAGAAACGTCTTGGCCCCATTCGGAGATCACTTCAGCAGCACTATCTTTGTCTAAATCGATCGAGTCAGCATAAACTGTCAGAAGGTTGCTGCGAAATGCTGTCAAGTCTGTGCCAGTTCTATGAATATTGGTAAAATCTTGTCTTTTTCTTTCAACAAGTTCTTTCCTACGTTTAATAATACTTTCTTTTATAGGCTGTAAATACTCATTTTTTTTAAGCTGCATATCATCTATCTCCTTTCGTTTTATTTATATAAAGAGATAAAACACCTAACATTTATTCTTATTTAAATAAAAAAAGCACTCTAACTTTTATAAGTTAGAGTGCTTTTACATTATATCACACTTTATTGATACCTGTGAGTGAGTTTATACATATTACTATTACTGATAAAAGTAATTATGTTAACTACGTTGTATATAATATTCTTGTCTTACACGTACCTTACTCATTGTTTAGATCTCTCAGGGTGTCTTAAGTAGTTTGCTTAAAATATGAAAAGTTATTTAATGCTCACTGTTCGTTTTATTTACCTTGAAGAAAAAGCAGGGCCGATTTAACCGTATTAAATGTGTTTAGATTGTTAAAGGTAACTTGAAGGTCACCCATCTTTCTTGCAAGTGAAGGGTTGATCCCTGTAATAATAACCGTTGTACCTGTAAGAGAAATCAAGTTATTTAAATTATAGATACAATTTACTACGAATGTATCTATTTCAAGTAAGCCAGAAAAATCGACAATGAAATAATCATCTTTAGCTTCAGATATATACATTGACACTTGCTCCATTAAAGCGTCATATCTCTGTTCACTTAATACCCCAATAATAGGTAACACCGATATTCCGTCTTTAATAGGAACGATAGGGGTAGAGAGTTGAGTGATTTGCTCATGAAAATCGTTAATTAAATTCCCTAGTTTTACTTTCTCTGTAATATCTTTCTGTACGCCAACAAAATATAACTTTTCGTTCATCCACATGGGGTCTATAAATAATTCGTTCCAAAACGGCCTGTTGTCTTTTGTATAATTCAAGATTTGTACGTTGATGGACGTCTGGTTTGAAATCCCTCTTTTAATATCCTTTATAGTAGCTGGATTAGTTTCTTTCCCTTGAAGAAAACGACAATTATGCCCTATAATTTCCTCCATTTTATATCCTGTTATGTCAGCAAAACCTTTATTTGCATAGACAATTGGATTATCTAAAAGTGAGGCATCCGTAACTATTACACCGGCTCTGGTAAAATCTAATGCTTTTTCTAGAAAAGAAAATTTTGCTACACCACTTTCCTCTGAAATCATAATATCACCTCTTTTTTTTTTTATATTTCCTATCCGTATAGAATATATAAAGGATAGACTAAAAGCTATTTATAATAGGTAAATAAAAAATTGATTTATGATACAGATTAAAGAAGGTACTATTACTATTGTACGTGTTGCTTGTTGATGGAGTATATTATTGCGTATAATGCTTCTGCAGCAGTGTCAACGTCAAAATAAGTGGAAGTGTTTTTAGTAAGAATCGTATTAATTTGAAAAGCCTTAGATACTTTACAATAAGAAAACTCTACAAATCGAGGGATAGTATGAGTTATGTTACTGTCTTCATAGTAGAGTAAAGTTTTAAGTGTTTCTTTAATTTCAAGTAAAGTCATGGATTAACAAGCTCCTTTCTATTATAAGGAGACTTTAGAAGGCAAAGAAGCCAAATAATGAAATTCCTACCTTCACCCTATCATTACTCATAGAATAATGATAGGGGTTTCATTAAATGTATTTATTATTTAATAATGGTATTGTTATGTAGAACTACTTATTTAAAAAATCAAACTAAAAATCTCAATGACTCTATAGGAAACAAAAAAAGTCCTTTGCTTTCAAAGCTAAGGATTTTCAAATTTATCGAATAGGGGGAATACGTTATTAGTCCGGCCAGATTTGTAGATTCATATACATATAACTTTAAAAATAAATATGATGATCGACTCTGTTTATAGAAAATAACTTTATATAAGTTCTGTTGTTATTTGAGTAAATATTAGATTATTTATCATATTATTAAGGTTTTACTTTTTATTTATTGAATCTGTAATTTTTCATAAACCATAATAAATGTTCGTTTTATCCTGAAAACCGTTCGTAAATGTCGTATGTTAGATTAAAGGCGTTCGTATAATATTTCTATACATAAACGAACATCAATAAGCGTTCGCCAAATGAAATTGGAGTTTGTTCGTAAAGGTACACAAATACGAACGTTTATTTTACGAACTGTCTGTTTGTGATCATTTTTGTATTGATTGTTTATCTAATAATTGCATAGGAAAAATATTACGCTCTGTGATGCCTGACAACTTCAGCTCCTCTTGATGAGAGCGATCCTTCACCTTTTTTATAGTTTTTATTGTTTCATCTCTTAACGCAAATTCTTCTTACATTGCCATTCCATTTCCTCCTTTAATTTAAAACGTTCCTTTTATAATAGTATGCGACCTATTTTAGACTAATGGTCAAAACAGCTTTATAAAGCACAAATAAGGCAACGGAATAACCTGTTGCCTTTTAAATAACAGATGATTTTAGGATATTAGTCTAGGACCCGTACACGTACTGCTTCTAGACCCTTTTGACCTGTTTCTACGTCAAAAGAAACCTTTTGACCTTCTCTCAGGTCTGCATAACCATTTCCTTCAATAGAGCGATAAGAAACAAAAATCTCAGTTTCATCTTCTGTTGTAATAAAACCATATCCTTTATTAAAATTGTACCACTTAATTGTTCCATTTTGTCTTCCCATATAATCTTCCTCCTAAATTATCAGTCTTTTTATATTTTATAATATTTGTATCATATCGAGGGAATTAATGGGAAAAATTGAATTGTGTCATTATTATTAAGTATGGTTTTTCTAATCTATAAAATTAACGTAAATTCATTTTCCTTAATACACCGCCCGTAAAAGCATACAATTACAATAAAAAATATAATACAAAAACGCTTTAACTATTATAGTTAAAGCGTTTTTGTTTACTTACAGTTGTTATGAATTTTGTATTACACAAAACATTGTGATTTAGAATCATACTAACATAGCTGCTATTTTATTAAAACGAATAATACAAATTTTGTAATTTAAATCCTGAAATTGTTTTATATAATTAAGTTATATGTGCCTCATAAGACAGCTACAGTTACAGCCTTAGTTTCCACGATTTGGTGAAAATGATGGAAGAATGAGAATTATTTATGGCTCACATAACGATTATGCACGGGGTACATCAATCTGGCCCCAAATTAGATGAACGTGTACGATGTCACCTTAAGCCAACAAACGATTATTGGCGAGTCGATATTTGGATTAGCTTTATAATTTAGCAATTTAAAGAAAACGGGTGCTCTATGTTTCTAAGAATAGGTTTTTTCACCAGAACCACTTGACTTATAGGAACAAAAGTATTACTATCTTTTTAATTGCTTAGTACTAAGAAAAATATTGAAGGTTGAAATATAAATCACTAGTCAATTGGACTACCAAAGGCTCTAAAAGTTCTCTTATTTATGAACTTTTGGAGCTTTTTTAATGGTAGTAAGTAAAATTTTAATTCAAATAAGTTAATAAAAAAGGGTCTGATACAAACTTCGGATTTTTTCAAAATACGAATGAAAACATACAACCAAATTCCAAATATTAAATTTTTATAATAATTTGAATTTATTATGGCAATTCGGGAGGATTTTCATCTGGGATTGAAAAAGAGAAAGTGAGGTTTGAGTAATATGTCAAAATATCAGTTAACTCTGGCAAATCGAAGTATCGAATGGGGAACACAGTTTGATATCAATCCTCTTGTCGGTCAATTTGCTGAAAAATCGATAAAATCACATGAGGAAAATGGAAGTTTCGATTGGGATCTTCCAAGTGGAGTGTACCGAGCTAAAGATATTGTCCGTGAATTGAACATTCTTTTGGAAGCCATAATGGTTCAACTTGGAGAAGCAGCAGATTCGAAAGCGATGTTAGACAATCTTGAGGCTAATTTAGCAATCTCCGGGCGAGAATCAGTTTTGCCTCTTGGCCAGCTTTCTCTTAATGATACGTCCGGAATAGAACTTACTAAACAAGCAAAAAGTATAGGTGAAACTCTAACACGTTGGGCAAGTGAATTCAACTCACAGCAGCTAGCATTAAAAGAGTATGGTGAGGCAGTTCTTAACAATTTGAACTTTAGAAGCCACTGTGATAATCATCCATGGACGCCTAAGGTAGCCAATTTACTTTTGGGATCAGCAGGTAGTCCAACTGTCATGCAATTGTTTAATGAATACCTGCATCAGCTAGTGCTTTTAAGAGACGCACTCATTCCGTTCGAGAATTGGGAAGAGATACCCATTAAAATCGATGAAAGAAATAGTGTCAAGGGATTAAGATTTATGGAGCAAGCACACAGTGAATTTTTATATAAATTATTGGGAAAGAGAATGTCTCATAAGGCACTAGTTAAATTCGCTCAAAGCGTATTAAGTTCTGAGCTGACAACAGTAGGATATGGATTTCAGTATCACCTGGGTACCATACTTCCTGCAAGTTTGGGAGCTCTTCCAGCAACGGCGCCTAGATACCTTCTCTACTGGCACCCAGTGTGGACAATTGTGGATGATAATTTTGATGTTTCCATTCCTATCACTTTCAACTATGAATTTCCAGACTACCTTTCTGCACCTCGCAGCAATGCAGGTGACGGACAAGTTGCCTCTGAATTAGATGTTTTAAACCAGGAGCTTGAGAACGTCTATAAAGCGCAAATTCTAACAACTGGTAATCAACAAAGTGCTGTTCTTAAATACCATATCCAACTTGGTTCCAATGACTTTGTGGTTGATCTTGGTCAGATATTTAGAGGCCAGCGATTTATGTATCGGCCAGCGACGAATTCTAAGTCAGTTTCAGGAGCACATTCTGAGAAACCAGCAGATTTCAAAGAGCATCACGTATGGGGTATTTTGGAAACTCCGGGTTTAATAACGAACGAGTCTGGTAATCATCTTATTTCTGCAAGGGGCAATTATCTAATACTCTGGGCGTTGTTGGGCAAGCTGTACCCTGAGAATGTAATCATTCTTAATAGCCTTAGTGAAGAAGAGTTTAAGGCAGCTAATATTACAGGTAAGGGGTTTGGTGCGAAATTCTTAATTCATTAATCTAGATAATGTTGTATATCGTAGTCATCTTAAAAAACAGAAAAACCTATCTCTTTCCAGTCAAAGGAGGTAGGTTTTTTCTGCTACATTTATTTAGCCAAAGGATTGAAGCCTTACAACTTCTTGAGTAGTTTGCTCAAATCATTAAACATTATCCTTAAGAAATACAAAATAACCCATATTTCCACTTATAACTACAGGGATTTTCGACTTTATAGAGAAGTATTAGTTTTAAGATTTGATCAAACATATGATAGTAACTGCTAGAGATCTTATTTATAAAAATAAGTTGGGGGATATCATATCAGTGTCGAATGAGAAAAGGTTATCACCAAATGAAGTCCAATGGATATTTCTTATGAAAGAAGCTAAAGATTTAGGTTTATCAATTAAGGATGTTAGGAGTTTTATAGTACAGAATCAAAAGAAGCCTCTTTCTAGATAAAAGAGGCTTTTTTAAATTGATTATTTCCTATAAGGCTCATTATGTTACTAAATGAAAGGACTCATAAACTGAGTCAATTGTGATTTAGGTTGCCCTCCAATTTTGTATTTTACTATTTTTCCGTTTTTAAAAAGAATGAGCGTTGGGAACACGTCAACAGGAAACTTCTTAACTACATTCTTTTCTTCTTTACCGTTGATTTCTACTACCTTAATATCTTTTCTTATATGTTTCTCTAAGGCTTCTAAGTTTGTTCGAGTAGTTTGAGATTCTTCATTCTCTGGGTTTGAAAAATAAGCTAATGTTATACCTTCTTTTATAAGGGTGAAAAAGTTTTCATTTGTTCCTTTTAAAATGGTCATTTTAATCCCTCAAATCACTAATTAGTTTAGAATGAAAATTTTAACCATGTTTTATTTACTGTCTTGCTGATGATTGGCATTATGAGAACTTAAATAAATGTAGTGTTTTTCAAGATGAAGAACATCTAAAAAAGTAGTATAATAAGATGGAATGTTAACCTTAACCAAGTACATTCATTCGGACTAGGAAAAGTCTTTCTCATCTGAGAAAGACTTTTTCGTTTTTTCTTTAATTTTGATAAATAGAAAAGCTACCTAGTGGTTGCAATTGGTAGCTCATTAGAGAATTTGTCTTTGAATACAAATAATAACATGTTTTATTCGTGTACTTCAAACGCTTTGCCCCACTAGATATCTAATGGGGCTATTTATGGTTGGTTCTTCCTATAATTTTGATTATGTGAACTAATTTTGCATGTGATATACATTTTTTACCTCATTTTTTACTGTGTAATAATTCCCTTAGGATATTATTCTAGGACCCGTACCATTTCTGCTTGCATACCTCTTTGGCCATTCACTACTACAAAAGTAACCTTTTGCCCTTCTTTTAAGCTTTTAATAACAACCCCTTCAGTCCCTTTAGTCCGTTCAATAGCTGTAAAATGGACAAAAAGATCAGGTCCACTTTCTGGTGTAATAAAGCCAAACCCTTTCTCATCATTGAACCACTTAACTGTTCCAACCTGTCTTTCTACCATATAAATCTTCCTCCTAAAGTATCAGTATTTTTTGTTTCGATAATGTGTTTTATGTTAACTACAATATATATGATATGTATCTTTAAATAGTCTTTTAAAGGAAACTATCTATACTGAATGTTTTTATGTTAAAATTTGTATGTGGAATGTAAAAACACAATTCGGTTGGTAGTCCGGATGCATTAATTATATATTAATGTCAGTGACCTTCCCCTCCTCGGGATGTCCATCATTTCATAGTATATTTAGAGGAGGGAATCGTTATGTCATTAACGATTTACCATGATGGTCAGTTTTGGGTAGGAATTATTGAAGTTGTGGAAGACGGTAAATTAAGAGCATTTCGTTATGTATTTGGAACAGAACCTAAAGATACAGAGATATTGGACTTTATTTATTACAAACTACTAAATATTATTAATCAATCGGTTCATTCAGGAATTGATGTAGAAGGGAAATCTGATAAAAAGATCAATCCTAAACGTTTACAGCGCCAAGTAGCAAAACAAATAAATAAAGTTGGTGTTTCCACTAAGGCTCAAGAAGCTATGAAGCAAGAATATGAAGAAATGAAAAAAAGCAAAAAAAAGAGTGCTAAACAATATCGTGAAGAGCTGAAGGACCAAAAATACCTAATGAAAAAACAAAAAGCAAAGGCCAAGCACAAAGGTAAATAGAGGACGAATAAAGAGCCTTATTATTTAGGGCTCTTTATTTGTTGTTTCCTAGAACACGTTTTATGTTAAATAAATATGAACATCGCATACATGAGATAATATGAGAAAACATATTAAAAAGAGGATATGTATGAAACCTAAGGAACTTCTTAAATTTTATATTGAAAATGAATTAGTCCACATATTAGAGCCTTTAGGGTTCAAATATGCTAAAAGTGGGCCAGAATTCTCTAGAAAAATAGGACCGTTCACTTTGAGCTTTAGTTTTTGTATTAGTAAGTATAGTTCGGAGGATCATTGTCTTTTTTGGACTGCATGGAGTATTTCATCTAAAGACTATAAAAAGTGGTATAAGAAAATATGGGACACTGAATTAGTAAGTGATGTGATTTTTATATAATGGCTAATCAAAGAGAGAAAGCAAAACAAATTCTCGATTATGCTTTAGAAAGAGCTACAGATGAAGATTATGAGGAATTAAAAGCAAGAATGGAAAAGTATTTTAATTAAAATTGGCATTAAAGAAAAGCTAGAAATGGAGATCTTTATGAAAAACACTCTTAGCTGTTCAGTAACGATTGATCTAGATAGTGGAGATGGAGAAATTATTGTTTCAGATAGAAAACAAACGTTGATCATTTCTATTGGGCTTTCTGCTATAACATTGCGCAATTTCTTTTCTGACCTGAGTGATTTATATACATATAAGAAGACTAAATTTAAGTTAGAGCATTATGGAAGTTCTGATTATTATTTATTTGTTAGGGATTCGAATATGATAAGAATTGAGGAAGTAAGAAAACCTGGGGGCAGGGAGGTATACAAATTTAATCTTCGGGACTTTCTCCATACATTTGAAAGAGGATTTCAGAAATTCTTTGAAAAGCTGAAGAAAGACGGAATGCTGCCTTTAGATGATGGTATGGATGATTTTATGTACCCTGTAAATAAAGATGTTACCGATCCATTTAATAGCTTCTCTAAAAACCTAAAGAAATAATTGATATACAGAAAAACTCTAGAGTATCAACTCGAGAGTTTTTTATCATCTAAACTTATTATGTTGAGTAAATACTAAAGTATTTCATAAAAATAATTAGTTTTACCTTTTACTCCATGTGACGACAAATATAATGTTTTTCTAGAATATAGGTAATATAAAAAAATATTTTTAAGAAAGTACCTTAAAAAATCACTCAAAAATAGTGAATGTTTATGTACAGATTAATAACTTCCAAAATATATATTTATATTCTGAATAGTTTTTGTATTCAAAAAATATGTTGACAAATTGGGTAGATGGATATAATATTGCATGTAATCAAATAATAATAAGCAAAGATTGGAAATAGTAGAAGGATGTATAAACTTTTCAGAGAGCCGATGGTTGGTGAGAATCGGTAGTTATTGCCTTTGAAC
>Ga0102589_1004469_pt1 | contig 13140 bp, 12 predicted proteins | sample AraplaMF_Col_mLB_FD_76858 | JGI IMG/M metagenome (GOLD analysis project Ga0102589, IMG submission 76858) | Arabidopsis root microbial communities from the University of North Carolina, USA - plate scrape MF_Col_mLB | ecosystem: Host-associated > Plants > Roots > Endosphere | place: USA... | reverse complement strand
CGATTCTTACTACTTCTTATTCTACTAATTTTTTAAAATTTGTAAAGTATTATTATTAAAAATTTTTAAAAAATTATTTTCTTACAGTAATATTCATAAAAATTCCATATAATGTTCAAATTCTATTGCTCATTCATATAAATGTGCCATTTTAATAGTCTTTATTATATTTACACATTAAATATCTGTGAATTATTGTTAATAAATAATGTATATTTTTAGAAACTCTTTTCCTACAAAAATAAAAAAAAGTCAGCAAAGCTGACTTTTTATCCGGCCATTTTCTCTCTTTTCATTTCCTCTACTACTTTCATATACTTCTCATCATCAAATTCATTTTCACTTTTTGCAACAACTACAGTCGCAATACCGTTACCAATTAAATTGACGATAGCACGTGCTTCTGACATGAAACGATCTACACCTAGTAAAAGTGCTAGCCCTTCTAACGGAATAACATTCATCGCAGATAAAGTAGATGCTAGTACAATAAATCCCCCGCCCGTTACTGCTGCTGCCCCTTTAGATGTAACTAACAAAATAGCTATTATAGTTAATTGTTGACCTAGTGAAAGATCGACGTGAAAGACTTGAGCTAAAAATATAGTAGCCATTGATAAATAAATCGTTGTTCCATCTAAGTTAAAAGAATAGCCTGTTGGAATGACTAAACCTACTACCGGCTTCGAACACCCGAAGTCTTCCATCTTTGTCATCATTCGCGGCAGTACTGATTCTGATGATGATGTCCCCAGAACAATAAGTAATTCTTCTTTAATATGCACTAAATATTTCCACAAACTAAATTTATACAGTTTACAAATAAAATTTAAAACAACAAAAACAAATAATGCCATTGTCGCATATACACAAATCATTAATTTACCAAGTGGAATAAGTGTACTTAAACCATATTTACCAATTGTAAACGCCATTCCACCGAATGCTCCAACCGGTGCTAATTTCATTACAATTGATAAAATGTTAAAAAATACTTTCGATAATCTTTCAAAAAAGTCGATAACAGGTTGTCCATTTTTCCCTAACATCGTTAACCCTGCACCAAATAAAATGGAGAAGAATAACACTTGTAATATATCACCTTTTGCAAATGCCTCAAACATATTAGAAGGCACGATATGTAAAAAGAAGTCCATCCATTGCATTTCTTGCCCGCTTTGTACATATTGTGAAACATCTCCGCCCTTTAACTTTGAAGGATCTAATCCATCTCCAGGACGTACGATATTCGCTACGATAATACCAATGACAAGAGCAAAAGTTGTAACAATCTCAAAATATAATAACGCTTTCCCACCAACGCGTCCTACCTTTTTCATACTTCCCATACTTGCAATACCAAGCACAATTGTTAAAAAGATAATTGGTGCAATGACCATTTTTATCATATTAATGAACGTCTCACCAATTGGCTTCATTTCTTGTCCAACACTAGGCCAAATCGCTCCTACTGCAATACCACAAATAATTGCCACAATAACTTGGAATGTTAAATTCTTTACAATTTTCATTTTCAATACTCCCCTGTTTCTTTCATTTCCCCCATACTATTTCTACCGATGACAATCATTTATTTTATGTGATAGCCCCCTTGCTATTTAACTTGAACCCCCGTTATTATGTTACACTATTATGTGTAATTTTTAAATAGTATATAACAATTAAATATAAAAGATATACTATTAAACAAAAAAAGCAGATATAAGATCTGCTTTAATTTTCCTCAATTTGTTTCTCACTTAATCCAAGATGTGTTCTGAGTGTATTACTCAAATTTTGTAAGTCTTTTTTATTAGGATTATAATAATATACCCGTTGCCCATTTGGGCCATTTGGTAAATATAAATCATCACCATTTAGCTGAATCTTCTCAACTGAGCAATCTAAACCATATTTATAAAAAGATAAAATATCATCCAGTGCTAAATTTGTTTTAAAATCACCCTCGACGGCCTCAACCATTTTCTCAACTTTTGTAATAGACCCTACATTTTTTAATTTACTTAAAATCGCCTCAATAACAAGTTGTTGGCGCTGTCCTCTCATTGCATCGCTATCAATATGACGAGTTCTCGCCAAAGCAAGTGCTTCTTCCCCCGTTAATTTCTGAACCCCTTTTTTCAAGTGTATCGTATCAGGTTCATCTTTACTATTTTGTTCAGTAAATTCAACCGGGACATCTACCTCAACACCATCGAGCCCATCAACAATTTTAATAAATGACCCAAAATTAAATTTCACAAAATAATCTACCGGTACTTGCAGTAACTTCTCTACTGCCTCAACGGAAGCTTGTGGCCCTCCATCTTTTCCGTTTTTAACGAAACCACTTCCATATGCGTGTGTTATTTTATCTTTTTTCTTTTCGATTGGAACATATGTATAAGTATCTCTTGGTATACTGATTAATTTCACTGTCTTATCTTCTTTATTAAACGTAGCTAACAATAATGCATCCGTATGAAATGCACCATTATAGCCCTTTTGCCGTTCTTGATTTTCATCAATTCCCATAATTAACATTGATACGTTGTGTGTAATTGGCTTTACAGCTTTCTCACGTAAATTTGATTTTTCACCACGCGATAAGTTCAAATTAGATTTTTGTACGAGATTAGAAGTTTTCATATATACATAAGCACCGTACCCAACTCCGCCAAATAGCAATACTCCTAACAATACACTTATTATCGTTGTCTTTTTATATTTTCGTTTATTTTTCTTTTCTCTTGAAGAAGAGTTATTCTCCATATAGTTACCCCCTTTTTATTCAGATAAAATGTTTTTCATTTTTTCATAATTAGCGCTATCCTTTTGAAATGCAGTCTCTTTCAATCCTTTGTTTATTTGTATCCATTCAGTCGTGATCGAATATTGAATCATACCTTCATGGAAACTAAGGAACTTTAGCATAATCCCTGTATTTTTCTCTACAACCATTTCAAATTTCCCTCTTAAATCTTCAGATGTACTTACAGGCATTTCTATATTTATTGTTCCTTCTATTTTGTAGCAATCAAGTCCAAGATACTTCGTTTCTTTATAATTCCAATCTTTATATCGAATTAATAGATCAGCAAATTCTGATTGAATACTATACTTCGTGAATCCTACATATTCATCATCATATCTTTTTTTCTCGCCTGATTTTCTCAATAACCTTTCCGTAGGATTTAATTTTAATAGTTCATTGTTTCTTTCTTTAGGGCTCCATTTCGTCTCTTTATATGTGTAATTCTCATCATCAAATTCTTTTTTCGTGCCCTCATTATATATAATTGTTCGTTTTTTCGTTAGTTTATCTTCTTTCGAAGAAGTACCTCTTTGTTTCTCCGTATCAATCGCATACTTATATGTTGTAGCAATTCTTGATGAGCTAGAATATTCCTCAAATTGTCCTGAAATATTTTTAAAATGATCAATGGAATCTAGCATCTTTTGATGAATCTTTTCTTTATCTGGATAATTTACGTTCAATTTTATTTCTTCTTCATTTTCATAATCTGAAAACGCCTTTTTCTTTACATATTCAAATACTCCGCCGTTTTGAGCAAAAATTTGATCAGAAAACTCCGACATAGACACAATTGAAAGTGCTAGAACAGCAGCACTCATAACCATCATATAAACTCTGTAACCTTTCTTTTTTACTGGAAGATTATGTATTGTACCATTTATCTTTTCATTTAATTCTGGCGGTACTATAATATTCTCATCTTTTATTCTCTTTTTTAATTTCTCATCAAATAATTTTTCATTATCCATCCTATACACCCCCTATTCCATCTTTAATCGTTTTTGCAGTTGTTCTCTCGCACGTGACAATCTCGATTTCACTGTTCCTTTTGGTATTTCTAAAAGCTTCGCAATACTATCTTGATTCATATCCTCATAGTAATAAAGCACCGTAACAGCTCTTAATTCTTCATGTAACGATTGAATCGCATTACACAAATCTATATCTTCATACTGATCACATGCACCCATATTGTAATCATTCTCTTCTGTCACAATTACCTTTTTATACGACCTGATAATATTGTTACACTCGTTCATTAGAATTCGAATTAACCAAGTTTGAAAAAACTCTTCTTTTTTTAATTTTTTTATATTTTCATAGGCTTTTAAAATTGTCGTCTGTATCGCATCCTCTATATTTGTTTCATCACGTAACATAGCCTTTGCAATACGATACATCTTCAATTTTTCTGTATGTATAAGGACCATAAACGCTTCATGATCACCTTTTTTCGCTAAGGAAACATCTGTTTCTTCTTTTACAATCATTTTATATAAAGGGATTACTTTCACAATTGCTCCTCCTGTTTCATCCTCACTTCAAATTTAACTTTACATGTATTAGACGGTTGAGCCTAGAAAAAGGTTCATTTTTTCGAATATTTCCATAAAAAAAGGTAAACATTCTTCATGTTTACCTTTACTCAGATGTAATCCTAAGGAAATATCCATCTGGATCCAGAACCTTAAATCCCCTCATCTCCCATGGATAAGTTTGAATCTCTTCTTGTATTGTGCATCGCTTCTCTTTACAACGTTCATATACGTCTTCAATTCGGTCGACAACAATAATTAGCTCAAAGCCATTCCCCTTCATTTCTTTTCGATTGTAAAAATAGTGATTTGCATTCAATGTTGAATCATTAGCTAATAATAGAGAAAACTGATCGTGATTAAATCGTGCTGCATTCATACTTCTTTTATACAACTTTAAACCAAATATTTCTACATAAAACAATAATGACTTTTCAATATCATGTACATTTAGCTGAACCCGGAATAAATGATCCACTAGTTTCCTCCTCATCAAAAAAGCCCACTCATATAGTGGACTTTCTACTCTATAACGGTAAATCCCTCTTCCTAAACACTACAATTGCTAATATGAAGATACAAAGCGCTCCAACAGTTAAGCCTATACTTACCGGCCATATATTATATGTTCCTTCAGCAATTTCTTTCGGACGAAACAGCGTAAATAATGATAGATTTTTCATCCACTCTAACTTATCGCTTAATTTACCTACCATATCTAATACGAAAAATAAGATAGTTAAACTTGCTGAATAACTTAGTGCTTTTCTTTCATCATTACATATACAAGAAAAGAAAAATGAATAAGCACTAACGACTAAAAATATTAGCCCTCCAACTACGTTTATCTTCAAAAATAATTCTTTATTTAAGTTATTATCTTTTAAAAACCATTCTGCACCTAATATACCCGCTACATAAGTGACAATTACAATGATTAGTAACCCCAATATGAGAACAGTAGCTTGCGTGATTGCAATTTTCACTCTAGATACAGGTGTTGCTAGCAAGTATGCCATTGCGCCTTTATCTACATGACGAGCAATTAAATGCGTTGCAACCGTGACACAAAAAATTGTTAAAATGATAATAAACAATAGGCTATAATATTCACCAGCTAAAAAATCCATTACATTTTGAATTGGACTTTCCATGCCAACAATTTTTTTCACACTATCAGGCATGGCACTTATTAATTCATTTAACCCTTTCGCTGAAACCATCGATGGGAATATCCAAATTAATAACCATAAATAAAGAGCTGCACCAGTAGCATAACTCAAAATACTTTTTTGCGTTTCTTTCAAACTAGCTAAAAATAGTTGCTTATTCATGCTTTACCCCTTCTTTCTTATCGTAATAATGCATAAATAAATGTTCTAAATCCGTCGCTCTCGTTTGTAGTGCAGTTACATTATAGTTTGAAAGTATTTGTAAAACAGTTTGATAATTTCCTTGCACAATAATTGACGCCTCTCTACCTTTCACTCTTTCAAATTGCAAATCACATTGTCTAAGAGACTCAATTTCTTCTTGAGATGATACCGTTACATCTATTACTTGTCTTCGCATTCCTTGTAAATCATGAATATCTTCTACCGTTACTAAACGTCCATCTTTAATAATAGCTACTCTGTCACAAGTTCTCTCAATTTCAGTGAAAATATGCGACGACATAAGAATCGTTTTCCCTCTTTGCTTTTCCTCTAATATTAAATCTATAAACACTTGTTGCATAAGTGGATCGAGTCCTGATGTTGGTTCATCTAAAATTAGTACTTCTGGATCATGCATAAATGCAGCAACAATCCCTACTTTTTGTTTCATTCCTTTAGACATTTTTCGAATTGGTGTTTTCACATCGAATTGCAGACGCTCTATCAAGTCATCACGTCTCTTCGTTTCCTTTAACCCACGCATTCCTTGCATCAAATTTAAAAAATCTAATCCATTCATTCCTTCAATAAAAGAAATTTCTCCTGGCAAATAGCCAACTTCTCTTTGAATTTTCGCAGCATCTTCCCAACAATCTAACCCGAAAATTGTCGTTTTACCAGCCGTCGGTTTTATAAATCCCATTAAATTACGAATCGTTGTTGATTTTCCAGCTCCATTTGGTCCTAAATAGCCAAACACTTCTCCTTCTTTCACTTCAAATGTAATATCAAACAAGCCTTTCCCATTTGAAAACTGTTTTGTGACATTTTGAACTGAAATCATAAGTCCACCTCATTTTTTGAAATATTTAATGTATGATATTTCAAAATCATTGTACTCCTCACCTTTCATATTCGCAACAACTTTTTGAAATATTTATATGTCCATATTTCAAAAATATTGTTTTCAATTATTTTTTCTTGTATATTTTAAATGAGGTGATTACTTTGAACGGCTTTGAAAAAGTGAAAGAAAAGAAAAAACGTGCCATTAAAGATGCGGCCTTTAAATTATTTTCAGAACGTGGATTTAATGAAGTGAAAATAGAACATATTGCAAAAAAAGCAAACGTTTCTCAAGTTACAATTTATAATCATTTTGGAAGTAAAGATGCGTTATTTAGAGAGCTGATACAAGAATTTATAATATCTGAATTTCAATATTATAAAGATCTTGCAGAAGAAAACTTACCTTTTCATGATATGATGCAAAAAATGATTGTAAGAAAAATGAATACTGGCGGGTTATTTCAGCCTGATATGTTACTACAAATGATGCAAAGAGACGAAGAACTCAGAGAATTTATTTATAATTATCAAAACGAACAAATCTTGCCTTGGTATATAGAAATATTAGAACAAGCACAGAAAAAAAATGAAATTAACCCTCACCTTACTAAAGAAATGATGTTACTGTACATTCAAATGTTCACTAAGTTAGGTGATGATTTCGGAGCACAACTTCTTGAAGGAAATCGCGAAAAACATATACAAGATATCGTTACGATGTTCTTTTATGGACTTTCTGTTCCAGAAAAGTAATTTTTCTCAGGAATAAATAAAATCACAAAAAAGCCCTTTGGATATTTAAATCTCAAGGGCTTTTTCATGTCAAAAAAATGATTAAAATTACTATGATTGGTTACTTCAAAGGTAAGTGTTCGTTCCATGATTGAAATATTATTACGCACATTATCAGGTAATACATGTGTGAACTACCCACCACTTAGCATGTCTTACTAGCTTACTTGAAGTGGGGGCTTCTCGGTTTATCGCTACTTTTGATAGCTAACGAATTTGTCTTAGGACAGCCGAGCTAACTCCCTTGTTCCAAAGGTTATTTCTTACGATTTATATCAATGCTAATAACCGCATGGCTTCCTTCTTGATATTGATAGCTGCGTTATAGTCACGACTGATTGTGAGTCCACATGAACACGCATACGTGCGTTCACATAATGGCATTTCTTTTTTGTTTCCACAACGACTACACATCTTTGTAGAAGGAAACCATTTATCTATTTTTACAAGCTGTTTTCCTTGGTCTTGTAACTTATATGCTAAAAATGTCGTGAACATCCTCCAGCCGTTATCCGCTACACTCTTAGCAAAGCGAAGTGCTTGTGACATTCCTTGCATATGCAAGTCTTCTATTGCTACAACGTCAAAACTCGTAGCTAATTCTTTAGACTTGTGATGAAGGAAATTTTTACGTTGATTGGCGACTTTTTCATGTAACTTCGCTACACGAATGCGTTGTTTATTCCAACGCGCTGAATCTTTCACTCGTCTTGCTAATACTCGTTGTGCCTTTGCTAATCTGTCTAACATCTGACGATAAAAGCGAGGATAATTGGCTTTCTCATCTTCGCTACTCACGTACAATTCAGCCATTGCGAAGTCTAATCCAACTACACTTTCTACTTCTTTTTGAGCGATTTCTTTTTCATATTCGGTCAAAATAGACACGTAATACTTACCAGTTGGTGTCATCGAAATCGTACATGATTTGATGATATGATTTGGCGGGATCTCTCTATGTTGCTTCAATTTCACCATTTTCAATTTCGGTAATTTGATATAACCATGAAATAACATAATATTTCCGTTTACTCGATTCGTTGTATAAGATTTTCTACTTTTTCTATTTTTGAATGTAGGAAAATCACTTTGACCACTAAAAAAATTCTTATAGGCAGTTTGCAAGTTTAATTGAGCGTTAGCCAATGCTAAGGAATCGACTTCTTTCAACCATTCATACTCCACTTTGTATTTCGCAGGAGTAGGGAATTTTTGTTTCTTTAGTTCTTCCTTGTTCTCTTTGTATGTTTCGTATATTTCTTCTCGCTCAGCCAGCATTTTGTTATACACAAAGCGTACACACCCGAAAGTTTTACGAATAAGATGTGCTTGTTCTTCTATTGGATACAGACGAAATTTGTACGCCTTATTATGCTTTGTCATATCAATTCATCTCACTTTTCGCTTCATTTCCCATAAGCTATGACAGTGATCACACAACCTAAACAATAACATGACTATTATCTACGTTCATTGTTATACCAAACTTTACCTCTTATAAGACTGAGTATATCAGAAGCAAAATAAATAGGAAAATCAAATGTTTGGCTGCGCCAAACCGAAATTCCTCTCCCACCTACCGCTAGACTATCGTCTTTCACACGCCCCAGGAAGGAGACTTCTTTCGGATAATGCGTTAAAATATCTTTTATTATTTAAGAAAATAAGCATATCATTTATTCGTTCAGTTTTTTTCATATTTCCCTCCCGAAAAGGTGTCATGTATTGAAACCTTTTTAGTCTATATTATAATTATTAACTAATAAAGGAGTTTTATATTTATGACATTAGAAATAGCTATTTTTCTTTCAATGAATGGGCAAGCAAAGGCGGCAATTAATTTTTATACACGTAATTTAGACGCCAAGAAGTTAATGATTGTTACGTACGAAGAACTGGCGAAAAGAGATCATTCTTTTAAAATTACAAGTGAAAATAAAGATCATATTGCCCACTCTGTTTTACAAATTGGGACTACAAAACTAATGATAGCAGAAGATACAATGAATCCTACTGAACGTTATAACGTTGGAAATAACATGTCACTTTGCATTCAAAGTGCTAATTTAGAAGAAATACAAAGATTTTATAATAATTTAATTTCCGATAAGCATGTGAAAATAATCTCTCCACTAGAAAAAAATATATTTAGTGAAGCATATGGTATTATTGAAGATCCTTACGGCATACAAATCCAATTAATGTATGACAAACGACTAAACTAAATACTTAGTCACATTCGCATATTCCTGTAAAATAAAAAAGACACGAAATTCGTGTCTTTTTTATTTTACAGGAATAACTCTACCCGTTTCACTACTTTCAATAGCCAATTGAATCACTTTAATAACCTCTAAACCTTCTTCTGCTGTTACAGGTGGTTTCTCACCATTTACAATACTATCTCTTACACCCTTATAATACATTTCGTAACAGCCAACTTCTGTCGGAATACGCACTAACTCTTCTTCTGTTTCTAAAGTAGCAAAATTCTCTTCAGAGTCTGCTCCATAACCATTATCTCCTGGCTTCATTCCAGTCTTTAATTGTTCTTCCTGTGAATCCATACCATACTTCACGATAGAACCTTTATCTCCATGCAGTGTAAAATGTGGACCTGCTTGCTTTACGTAACTGCTACTATGTAAAATGACACGCTTTACTCCGTAGTGAAGTACAACATGGAAGTAGTCATCAATTTCTGCACCTGGTCGTTGCTTTATTACATCAGCATGTATCGCATCTGGTTTCCCAAATAATGAAAATGCTTGATCAATTAAATGTGAGCCTAAATCATATAAAATTCCTGATCCTGGTAAATTCTTTTCTCTCCAGCGATCACGTACATGTGGGCGGAAACGATCGAAATGCGCTTCATATGCGTATACATTCCCTATTCTTTTTTCTTCTAACAATTTCTTTATCGTTAAGAAATCATTATCAAAACGGCGATTGTGATACACACTTAAAACGACATTATGTTGCTTCGCTAATGAAATAAGTTCTTCTCCTTCTTCAATTGAAACAACGAATGGTTTTTCCACAACAACATGCTTACCATGTACAATCGCTTCTTTTACATATGGAAAATGCGTTGTATTCGGTGAAGTAATAACTACTAAGTCAATATCAGCACGATTTACTAATTCCTCAATTGTGTCAACAACTTCAGTATTTGGTAATGCTTGTTTCACTACTTCTTCTTTTGATGATAAAATAGCACGAATATCATATTCTTCTATCGTTTGTAATAACGGGATGTGAAATGTTGTACTAGAAAATCCAAATCCTACAATCCCTACACCTATTTTTTTCATGTTGCCCCTCCATTTGTCCCGCTTTAACGGGCAGTATGATTCCTACCTCAAAATTCAGCGAAAGCAAAGAAATTAGGTGAGGAATCAACTGCTCGTAAAAGCCCGATTAGTTCAACTAATAATCAGTGGGGATAAAGAAAATCCCCACTGATTAAAGTTCCACTTTATGAGAACGATTTCATTTCATTATTATAACAAGATTATTTTTATATACATAATGATTTGCTTATAAAAAAGCATCTTGCTATGAATGATAGCAAGATGCTTCCTTTACTCCGTTCTTTTCTTCGTCCACGTTTCTACAACTTCACCAGTATCATTAACATCTAATACTAAACTACCGTTACTATACCGGTCTTTATTTCGATACGCTTTCGGATCAATCTCTTCTACAATGTGTTTCTCTGTCTTCATGTAAATTAGTTCATCGTCTCGCACAATTTCAATACCGACAATGCGGTACGGATTACGCTTTAACTCTTTGAAAATAACAAGACCTCGCTTCGCCCTCGTTGATTTCTCAATTTCTGATGCTTTTAGACGTTTTACAGCACCTCGCTGCGTCACGAGAATAAGTTGATCTTTTTCACCATTTAACGGTTTACCAGAAGCGACATAATCATCTTCTTTTAAATTAATTGCTTTTACACCAGCGGCCCTTACACCAACTGGACTTACTTCATCTTCATGGAAAATAAGTGCATATGCACCATGAGTTGCAAGAACAATATCACTCGTTCCATCTGTCGCAAATATATCAACAACTTCATCTTCTTTTTTCAAGTTTACAGCGACGAACGCTCTTGAATAACGTTGCACTTTATATTGGTTTAATTCGGTTTTCTTAATCATACCGTTTCGTGTAACAAATACGATAAATCGTTTTTCTTCTTCAAAATTCGGTACGACTGTTGCCCAAATTAACGTTTCATCTCGCTCGAGTGTAACAAGATTCGCAACGTGTTGACCTAAATCTTTCCAACGAATTTCTGGCATTTCATATACAGGAAGATAAATATAATTTCCTTTGTTCGTAAATAAAAGAATGGTTTCTGTCGTGTTTGTATCGAAACGCTCTAGTAAGATGTCACCCTCTTTCATACCGAAGTCTTTCCCGTTCGATGCATTATGCGAACGCCAACCTGTTCGTTTCACATATCCTTCTTTCGTTACAGTAACGATGACATCTTCTTGCGGAATCATAACTTCCACATCAATTTTAATTTCTTCAATTTCCTCTTCAATTATCGCACGGCGATCATCACTATATGTTTTCTTTACTCTCTTCAAATCTGTTTTAATAACTTGAAGAAGCCTTTTTTCACTTTGTAGAATCGACTGTAACTCTATAATTTTCTTACTAAGTTCAGCTGCTTCTTGCTCTAGCGCTGTAATATCTGTATTCGTTAAACGATATAGTTGCAACGAAACAATTGCTTCTGACTGCGCCTCTGTAAATCCAAATTTCGCACTTAAATTATCTTTCGCATTACGCTTATCTTTAGACCCACGAATTGTTTCAATCACTTCATCTAAAATTGATAATGCTTTCTTTAAACCTTCTACAATATGCTGACGATTTTCTGCTTTTCGTAATTCATATTGTGAACGTCTCGTAACAACTTCTTTTTGGTGTCCAATATATGCATCCAAAATTTTAGGTAATGTCATAAGTGTTGGACGACGATGATTTATCGCTACCATATTAAAATTATATGGAATTTGTAAATCTGTATTTTTATATAAATAATTTAAAATGCCTTCAGCATTTACTTCTTTTTTTAATTCTACAACGATGCGAAGACCTGTACGATCTGTCTCATCACGCACTTCAGCAATTCCATCTAGCTTTTTATCTAGACGTAATTCATCCATTTTCTTAACAAGGTTTGCTTTATTTACTTCATACGGAATTTCTGTAATAACGATTTGTTGCTTCCCACCACGAATCGTTTCAACTTCTGCTTTTCCGCGAATAATAATTTTACCCTTCCCTGTTTCGTACGCTTTTTTAATACCATCAATCCCTTGAATAATACCACCTGTTGGGAAATCTGGCCCTTTAATGACTGTTAATAAATCATCAACAGTACTATTCGGCTTATCAATACGCATCATCGTCGCATCAATTACTTCTCCAAGGTGATGCGGAGGAATTTCTGTTGCATAACCCGCTGAAATCCCTGTCGATCCGTTCACTAATAAGTTCGGGAACATTGCCGGTAATACGACTGGTTCTTCACTCGTATCATCGAAGTTTGACACAAATTCTACTGTTTCTTTATCAAGATCACGTAATAACTCAGATGCGATTGGTGATAAACGCGCTTCTGTATAACGCATTGCCGCTGCTGGATCGCCATCAACACTACCATTATTACCATGCATTTCAACTAAAACATTACGTACTTTCCAAGTTTGACTTAAACGTACCATCGCCTCATATACAGAGG
>Ga0102589_1004468_pt1 | contig 13143 bp, 15 predicted proteins | sample AraplaMF_Col_mLB_FD_76858 | JGI IMG/M metagenome (GOLD analysis project Ga0102589, IMG submission 76858) | Arabidopsis root microbial communities from the University of North Carolina, USA - plate scrape MF_Col_mLB | ecosystem: Host-associated > Plants > Roots > Endosphere | place: USA... | reverse complement strand
TGCATGATCACGTTCATGAACTTGGCGAGATCAACATCGCCAAATTTCGGATCAGGAAGAATTTCACGTTTAGGGACTTCGCGACGACGTGGCATTTTTTCACCTCTTTGCTTCAGTTGGCATTGCCGAGACAACTTGTCTTTGCAATACCGCGAGAGTTATCAAAACCCTCACTTACTCGACCGGTGCAACTATTTGCACTTGGGTCACTTCGTTTCAAACACCTGCCAGGGCGAGTGAAACACCAATTTTGAAGGGGCTATCACAGACCTCTGTGACAACTCTTCTGGCGCGAGCTCTCAATAAAGAGAAACCCGAGCCGCATGGCTTACTTGGCCTTTGGCTTCTTCGCACCGTACTTGGAGCGCGCCTGCTTGCGGTCTTTCACGCCTTGCAAGTCGAGCGAACCACGGACGATGTGGTAACGCACACCGGGCAAGTCCTTGACACGACCGCCGCGAACCAGCACCACGCTGTGTTCCTGCAGGTTGTGGCCTTCGCCGCCGATGTAGGAGATGACCTCAAAACCATTGGTCAGGCGCACCTTGGCGACCTTACGCAGAGCGGAGTTGGGCTTTTTAGGCGTCGTGGTGTACACACGGGTGCACACACCGCGGCGCTGCGGAGAATTCTCCATCGCAGGGCTCTTGGACTTGATCTTTTCGACCTCGCGCCCCTGACGGACTAACTGATTAATGGTTGGCATTGAAAACGTCCCTAAACGTCTGAAAACTGATTTACCGTGTTGATACGGACACAAATATTTCCCGCCGTGAAAGCGGAAAAGCCTTCTAGTATAAACCGGTTAGGGAAATCGCTCAAGCAAAAGGCGGGCTGGCCGGCTATGGCAGCCGGGTGGAGCTTGAGGTTTGCCCGAAATTCCGGGCCCCGCCAAATCCGAAAGTCGGAGAATGTTAGCGCACACTCTCCGATTAAATCGCAACAAACTTACTTGATCCAGAGCCGGATGGCATCCCAGGCACGCCCCAGAATCCCGGCTTCTTCCACTGCCTCCAACGCCACCAGCGGCACCTCGGCCACTGGCGTCGGGTTGTCGCCCAGCGTGACCCTGAGCGTGCCCACCGCCTGCCCCTTGGCAAAAGGAGCCACCAGCGGATCTGGCCTGGCGACCTGGGTCTTGACCTTGGGGGCACTGCCGGCAGCAACAGCCACAACGATAGGCTGGGGGCGGCCCAGTTTCACGGTGGACGACTTGCCTTTCCAGACGGATGGGGCGACCACGGCCTGGCCGGCATCAAACAGCTTCACGGCTTCATAGGCGGTGTAGCCCCAGTTGAGCAGCTTCTGCGATTCGTTGGCGCGGGCGCTGTCGCTGGTCGTGCCCAGCACGATGGCCAGCAGGCGGCGGCCGCCCGGCGCGCCGGCCGTGCCCAGGTTGGGGAAGTCGCGTTTTGCCGTGGCAATCATGCAATAGCCGGCGGCATCGGTATGGCCGGTTTTGAGGCCGTCAACAGTCGGGTCGCGGAACAGCAAGGTGTTGCGGTTGGTGTCGTTGGCAGCGGGCGTTCCGGGGTAGCGGTACTTTTTGATGGCCGAGTAGCCGATGTAGTCAGGGAAATCGGTCATCAGCCGGGTGGCCAGGATGCTCAGGTCCCGCGCCGTGGTGGTGTGGCCGGCTTCGGTCAGGCCTTCCGGGTTCCGGTAAGACGTCGACTTCATGCCCAGGGCCTTGGCCTGCTCGTTCATGAGCTGCACAAAATGCTCGGCTGTGCCGCCCACGCCTTCGGCCAGCGCCATGGTCGCGTCGTTGCCCGATTGCACCACCATGCCCTTGATGAGATCCTCCACGGGCACCTGCATTTTGGGGTCGATGAACATGCGCGAACCCGGCATCTTCCAGGCGCGCTCGCTGACACCGAAAGTCTGCTTCAGGTCAATCTTCTTGGATTTGAGCGCGTCGAAGACCAGGTATTCGGTCATCAGCTTGGTCAGCGAGGCCGGCTCGACCGGGGAGTCGATGTCCTTGGCGGCAAGGATCTGGTTGGCGGTGACGTCCAGCAGCAAATACGAACGCGCGGCGATTTCAGGCGCTTGCGGCACCTGGGCGTGCGCCTGGGGCAGCACCGCGGAAAAAGCCAGGAGGGCGGCGGCGAAGGCGCGCAGGCCGGCGGCCGGGCGGAAAGCCTTGAATGAAAGGTGCATGGGATATCGCTGGAAAAGTAGGAATTTAGAAACAAAAAGCCTGGCGGCGCGGGTCAGGCTGAAGGCGAGGACAGATGGCGGACCACGAGATTTTTCAACAGGGGCAATTGTCCATGAAAGAAATGGCCGCCCCCGGGGACAACCGTAACAGGCAGTGCCTGCGGGCGCGCCCAGTCCATCACGGCCGACAGCAGCACGGTGTCGTCCTGCTCGCCGTGCACCACCAGGGTTTTGAGGTGCGCGGCCGGGTCAATCGGCGCGGCCGGCGCGCGGCTCACGCTGGTGCCGACCAGCACCAGCTTCTCGACATCGCGGCTGGCGCCCAGGCGCTGGAAGGCATGCGTGGTCACAAAAGCGCCGAAGGAGAAGCCGGCAAGCGCCAGCGGCTGCCCAGCACTCGCCGGCGCGGCGTGCTCCACCACCGCCAACAGGTCCTCAAGCTCGCCCCTGCCTTCGTCGTGGCTGCCGGCGCTGCCGCCCACACCGCGAAAGTTAAAGCGTACCGCCGTCCATCCGCAATGCACAAATGCCCGCGCCAGCGTCTGCACTACCTTGTTGTCCATGGTGCCGGCAAACAAGGGATGCGGGTGCGCAATGACCGCCACGCCGCGCGAGTCGCCGGCGGGAAGGTCCAGCGCGATTTCAAGCGCACCGGCCGGCCCATGGATGATGGATTTTTGGGTTTGTGAATTCACGGGATGGACTTTCGATGCAGGCCTAGCGCCCCAGGTGCGCAGGCGTGAGCAGCCGCTCGACCACTTTGCCGTTCTTGAGGTGCGACTCGACGATCTCGTCGATATCGCTGGTGTCCACATAGGTGTACCAGACCGCCTCGGGATAGACCACGGCCACCGGTCCGGCGGCGCAGCGGTCCAGGCAGCCGGCCTTGTTGACCCGCACCTTGCCTGGCCCGGACAGGCCGGCAGCCTTGACCTGTGACTTGCAGCGGTCAAAGCCTTCTTGCGCGCGGTGGTCGGCGCAGCAGTCTTCGCCGTTGGCGCGCTGGTTCAGGCAAAAGAAGATATGGCGTTCGTAATAGGAGTTCTGTTCAGACATGTCGTGACTTTAGAGGATGTGATGTTCGATATGTTCCGCAGGCTCAGGCGGCTTCGACGACAAAAGCCGTCGCTTTCCTCACCAGCGGGAGGACCAGCAGCAAGGTCGGGAACGCAATGACCCAGGAAACAGCCCAGGCGCCCAGCCAGATGCGCAAGACGCCGGGGGCAACGCCCACGCCCTTGAGTGTGCTGATGAGCGAGACGATGCAGGTCATAAAAACCGACAGCAACAAGGGCGTAACCCAGCGCGCACTGCGTGCGGGGAGCTTGGCAAAACCGAAAAGGGTGCGCGATGAAGATTTCGAAGAGTTCATACATGTTTCCGTAAGCCGTCCAGTCAAGGCGCCTTTCCCGCAGCCGGCAGGCTGCAAGGAAAACACACGCCCGGCATGGCCGGCGGTGGTTGGCGCGTTGATTGACGTAAACGCTTACGGCAACTCTTGAGGGAGATCGCTTGGCGATGGTAGCAGAAGACAATGATTCCCTGCAGGGCTAGGCTCTTGGCTCCCGACCGGACAGCCTCACCAACACGTATAGCAAGGCCGCATACGGCCAAAGCCAGCCCAGCCACTGCACCACACCGTGAAAGCGGATGAAACGGCCCTGCTCCCAGGTCTGAAGCGTCTGCGCGAAGTAAGGATCCGCAGGCGCCTGGTTGAGCAGCCCCAGGTGAATCGCAAGCGCCAGCAACGCAAGCGCCGCCGCGGCACGCCGCGGCACCGCCAGCAGCAGCAGGGCCAGCACTGCCGCCAGTCCTATGCCCACCTGTACTGGTATGTCCAGCCAGGCCCAGGCGTGGTCGGGGCCGTAACTCAGGGCCGCGGACAGTGCCGACGCGCCGATGCCGATTGCCACGGCCGCGATGGAGAACGCCGCCCGTTGCCAGAGTGTGCGGATCACGCAATAGCCCAGCAGGCAGGGAATCAAGGCACCCAGCGCCACACAGATCAGCTCCGCGATAGGCACCAGGGGTTGCAGCTCCATGTCGCGCATCGGCATCCATTGCAGGAAAGGCGTGTCGACCAATGCGTCAGCCAGGGCCGATTCCAGCCGCTCGAAGACCTGCCCCAGCCCCATGGGCACCGAGGCCGGAAACAACAGCGCCACCGGCCACAGCAGCAGCAGCACCAGCGCCCCACGCGAATCGTGGGCAAACCAGCGCGCGCGAAAGCGGCTCCAGCGGTCCACCACGCCGGTTTTCTCCAGCGCCCAGGCAAAACAGGCCCCTAGCCATGCGCCCAGGGTGTTGAGCAGCAAATCGACATTGGAGGGAATGCGCACAGGCAGGTAGCTTTGCAACGTCTCCATCGCCAGCGACAGCAGGCCGCAGGCCAGCACCGCCACCGTCACGGCCCAGGACACGCGCCGGCTGCGCAGGGCCGATAGCGCCAGCAAAAAGCCCAGTGGCGCGTAACCGAGCAGGTTGGCGCCCACGTCAAAACCGGTCCAGTACTGCGGCAGCGGTGCCGTCAGGAAGCGAAAGGGCGAGATACCCTGGTCGCGCCAGTCCGTGAAGGGGTAAAGGCTGGCGTAAACAATCAGGCAGATGGCGGCCAGCGCGAGGGGCCAGGCAGTGGTTCTGTGCACACCCCCGCCGTCCTCACTGCGCTTCGCTTCGTGTAGTTCCTCCCCCCCCCCTTGCAGGGGGCGACGCGAGGCGCCCGGCAAAGCCGGCTCGCCCGCGTCTGCTTGTTTCGAGGGGGGCTTCTTATTCACAGCTGTGCCCGCTTGTGATCCTAAAAAGGCTTGACCACGACCAGGATGACTGCGGCCAATAACAACAGCACCGGCACTTCATTGAACCAGCGGAACCACTTGTGGCTGCGCGTGTTGCGGTTGGCGACGAATTTCGCGAGCAGGCGGCCGCAGGCATGGTGGTAGCCGATCACCAACACCACCACGGCGAGCTTGGCGTGCATCCAACCGTTGCCGGGGCCCCGGCCTATGCCGTAACCCAGGTACAGCCACAGGCCAAAAGCCAGCGCCGGCACGGCCAGGATGGTGGTGAAACGCATCAGCTTGCGCGCCATCAAGACCAGTCGCTCTCGCTCGGCCACGCTTTCCGGCGGCACCATCGCCAGGTTCACAAAGATGCGCGGCAGGTAAAACAGCCCGGCAAACCAGCTGGCGATAAAAACGATGTGGAGTGATTTGACCCAGAGCATCTGGTTAGTTTAGTCGTCGGGCCCCACACAAGGCTAAACCTCGGGATTCAGCGTGGCGGGATTGGACACGACCGGCGCGTCGGGAAATTCAATTGCCGGGATGAAGTGCAAGGCGCCCGGAGCACAGCAACCGGAATGGACTTCAGTCCATGAGGATTGCGAGCACCGCGCAACGCCGCGATTCGCCCGGCAAACGGATTTATGAATGCGCGAGGGGCAAAAAAATGCCCGGAGGCATAAGCCACCGGGCTGGTAAGCCTTTTTGCTGTCACACGCAAAGGCCCCGCTCAGGGAGGAAAAGCGGGATGCAGCCACCAAATGGTAACCACACGTATCAATTCTAACCACGACCATCCGAACTTGGCAATGCCTTACTAAGTAAGCTAAGAAACTTTCATGTAAAGCTCGCAAGCATTCGACACAGGGCACACATACGCTGCCCCGAGGGTGGCATCCCAAATACTTCTTGCCCATCCGAAAGCTTTGGCACAATTTGCGCATGACTTTCCACGCCTCCAACTTCGCCCCCTTTCCGGCGGGCCGCCCCCGGCGCCTGCGCCGCGACGCCTATACCCGCAACCTTGTACGCGAGCACACACTTACTTCAAACGACCTGATTTACCCGGTGTTTGTGGTGGACGGCAAGCAGCAGCGCCAGCCGGTGGCTTCCATGCCTGGGGTTGAAAGGCTGAGCCTGGACCTGCTGCTGCCGGTGGCCGAGGAATGCGTGAAGCTGGGCATTCCGGTGATGGCGCTGTTCCCGGTGGTTGACGCCTCGCTCAAAACCTATGACGGCAAGGAAGCCACCAACTCTGACGGCCTGGTCCCGCGCGTGGTGCGTGAGCTCAAGAAAAATTTCCCCGGCCTGGGCGTGATGACCGACGTTGCGCTGGATCCTTTCACCACGCACGGCCAGGACGGCCTGCCGGATGACAACGGTTACATCCTGAATGAGGAGACGGTGGCCATGCTGGTCCGGCAGGCGATGTGCCAGGCCGAAGCGGGCGTTGACATGGTCGCGCCCAGCGACATGATGGACGGCCGCATAGGCGCCATCCGCCAGGCGCTGGAAGCCCAAAAGCTGATCCACACGCGCATCATGGCCTACAGCGCCAAATACGCGAGCGCCTTTTACGGCCCCTTCCGCGATGCGGTGGGCTCGGCCGGCAATCTCGGCAAGGCCGACAAAAAGGTCTACCAGATGGACCCGGGCAACAGCGACGAAGCGCTGCGCGAGGTGGCCATGGACATCGCCGAAGGCGCCGACATGGTGATGGTCAAACCTGGCATGCCTTACCTGGATGTGGTGCGCCGCGTGAAGGACGAGTTCAAGGTGCCCACCTTCGCTTACCAGGTCAGCGGCGAATACGCCATGATGAAGGCCGCCGCGCAGAACGGCTGGCTGGACCACGACGCGGTCATGATGGAAAGCCTGCTGGCCTTCAAGCGCGCCGGCGCCGACGGTGTGCTGACCTATTTCGCCATCGACGCGGCGCGCAAACTGCGGCAAGCCTGAGCGGTGCGCGTTTTCACCATCACCGCCGCCGGCAGCCCAGGGGTCACCGAGACCGACGCCCTGCCGACCCAGCTGCCGGCGCAGGGTTTTGTCTGGATCGCCTGTGCCCGCCGCGAATTCGAGGTGCTGCAGGCCCAGATCCAGGCCAGCCTGCAGCTGCTGTGCGGCACCCAGCTGGTGGACCTGCATGTCTCCGACCTGCTGAACAACCAGCTGCCCTCGCACTATGACTACACCTCGCAGTACGACATGCTGGTGTTCCGGCGCCTGGCCGCCAGCCAGAGCGAAACCGACCCCGCCGAGCCGGCGCAGGCGCGCATGAAACGCAGCGGGCCGCCGGTGCTCAAGCGCATAGATACCAGCCCGGTCGGTTTCGCCGTGTTCGATCAGTTGCTGCTGACGGTGCACCCCGCCGACTGCGCGGTACGCGACGCCTATGCATCCCGGCTGCTGAACGCCACCACCGCCGAGTCGCGCTCCAGCGGCGTCAAGCTGCCCGCCAGCCCCGCCGACATGATGCTGCGCATCGTCAACCAGATCGTGGACGGCTACCTGGAGCTGCGCCGGGAACTCACGCGCCAGCTGGACCACTGGCAGTCCGAGCTGCTCAGGCCCGGCACGCGCTTTACCAACTGGAGCTCGGTGCTCGACGCGCGCCTGGCCATGCATCAGCTCGACGAAATCTGTGAAGACCAGCGCTCGGCCGTGCAGGACTGGATCGACTCCGTGGAAACCTGGCCCGAAGGCGGCACACCCGCCCTGGTGCGCGAACGCGAGCTGCTCAAGGTGCGCTCGCGCGACGTGCTGGAGCACATAGAGCGTGTGGTCCACCACGTGCGCCGCATGGAGCAAAGCGCCGAAACCGCGGTGCAGATGCATTTTTCGGCGCAAAGCAACCGCACCAACGACATCATGCGCACGCTGACGGCGCTGACTGCCATCTTCCTGCCACTGAACCTGATCACAGGCTTCTTCGGCATGAATTTCGAGTTCATGCCTTTTCTTCACACTTCCACCGGCTTCTGGTGGACCGCCGGTTTTATGGTCCTGATCGTCGCCGTGGTCGGCACTGTGTTCTGGCGCAAGCAATACATCGCCCGGACCCGCGGCTAAAGCCTGTTAACGCTGTTTACGCAAATTTTTGCCCTTCGCAGGAGACCCAGCCCATGCCCGCAGACCTGACCCGCTCCATCGTTGGTACCACCACCCGGTCTTTATGCACCTTGCCGGTCCTGATGGCCGTCTCGGCGCTGCTGGCCGGCTGCGAGAGCCTGAGCCCCGCCGAGTGCGCCACCGCCGACTGGCAACAGTTGGGTGTGCAGGATGGCAGCCGGGGTCGCACCGACCGCGCCGCCGACTACTACGAGTCCTGCGCCAAGGCGGGCATCGCGGTGAATGTGGGCGTGTACCGCGCCGGCCGCGCCCAGGGCCTGCAAAGCTACTGCCAGCCGGCCAACGCCCTTAACGAGGGCCTGGCCGGCAACAGCTATGAAGGCGTTTGTCCCGCGCCCATGGACCAGAACTTCCGCAACATCCACGGCATCGCCTGGCGCGACCAGGACGCACGCAAGACGCTGGCGCGGCTGCAGCGCGAACAGGACCAGATGCAGGCGGAACTGCGCGACAGTAAAACCACAGAAGACCGCAAGCGCACGCTGCGCGAACAGCTCGCGCGCTCTGATCGCCGCATTGAAGAAGCCCGCTACGCGGTGCGCGACGCCAGCTACCAGCTGGACCGACTGCGCAGCGACATGCGGCAACGCGGCCAGTACTGATACAAAACGCGCCGCCATGCAGCCCGGCACCCGCCCCAGCGAATTCACGGGCGTGCGTGTAGGCTGCGCGGGCTGGAGCCTGCCGCGCGAAACCTGGCCTGAATTTCCAGGCAGCGGCAGCCACCTGCAACGCTATGCCGCGCGCTTTAACGCGGTAGAAATCAACTCCTCTTTTTACCGCCCGCACCAGCCGGCCACCTATGCGCGATGGGCCGCCAGCGTGCCCGCGCATTTTCGTTTTTCGGTCAAGCTGCCCAAAACCCTCACCCACGAAAACCGCCTGCGCGGCGGCGAGGACCTGCTCGACGCTTTTATCGCGCAAGTCAATTGCCTGGGTGAAAAACTCGGCTGCCTGCTGGTGCAATTGCCGCCCAGCCTGGCTTTCGACGCGGCTTCAGCCAGTGCTTTTCTGGCCGGGCTGCGACAACGCCATGCCGGCGGCGTTGCACTGGAGCCGCGCCACGCGAGCTGGTTCACGGCGCCCATCGATGCCCTGCTCAAGGAACTCAGGATCGCCCGGGTGCTGGCCGACCCGGTGCTGTTCGACGCGGGCCGCGCGCCCGGCGGCGACCCGAGCCTGGTCTATGTGCGGCTGCACGGCTCGCCGCGCATGTATTACTCGGCCTACGCGCCGCAGGTGCTGGATGCGCTGCTTGTCCGGCTCGAACATGAGGCGGCGTCTGACGCCTCGGTCTGGTGTGTCTTTGACAATACAGCCAACGGCGCCGCGGTGCCCGACGCGCTCTACCTCGCGCGAGGCCTGGCGCAACGCTGATCCCGCCGGCCGCACCGGCGAAAGGATGACCCATGAAAAACCGCCTTAACGGAAGCACTCCGCCCAAAGTCTGCGCCGACGACCTCACACGCGAAAACGTGCAGTCCATGCGACGCGTGGAGGAGACGGCACTGGCCAACAGAAGCCGCGCCGACCGCATGGCCGCCTTTATCGCCGGATTCTGCGGCTCCATGCCATTTGTCTGGCTTCACGTGGGCGCCTTCGCGTGCTGGATCGCCTTCAACACCTGGCCGGGGCTGGCGCATTGGGATCCCTACCCCTTTACCTTCCTCACCCTGGTGGTGTCGCTTGAAGCGATCTTTCTCTCGTCCTTCATCCTGATCAGCCAGAACTATGAGCTGCGCGTCAGCGACAGGCGAAACCAGCTTGACCTGCAGATCAACCTGCTGACCGAACAGGAAAACACCAAGATGATCCAGATGCTGGAGCGCATCGCCAAAAAAATAGGTGCCGACATCGCCGACCCGGACGTTCGCATCCTCAAGGAAGACACCGACCCCGAGAAACTGGTGGCGCAGATCGAGCAGGCGCAACGCGACAACCCGCCTACGCAGGCCGCGGCCTAGAAGCCGCTACAAAGACCGGGTTAGACCCAGGGCTGGGCCAGGCCCTCGGCTTCAAAAGCCTTGATCACCGCGGGCCGCGCCAGCGCGCGCTTCAGGTAGGCGCCCAGATGCGCGCGGTCACGCGCGGGTTTGGACGCAAAGTTGCGCGTCCAGCGGCACAGCGTCAGCGTGTAGATATCCACCGCCGAATACGTCGCGCCCAGCAGCCATGGCTGCCCATGCGTTTTTTCCAGCCGCGCCAGTTCGGCGTCCAGCTGGTCCAGCATGAGGCCGACTTTGGCTTCGGCATGCGATTTCAATTCGGCCACACCCGCGCTGTTGCCGGCATCCATCCAGCGGTCGGTGTAGAAGTAAATGATCAAGGTGGACTGCAGGGTGTTGGTCAGCCAGACCAGCCATTTGTAGAAATGCGCACGCTCCACCGTGCCCAACGCGGGCGCCAGGCCGGCTTCAGGGTGCATGTCGCACAGGTGCATGCAGATCGCGGCGGTTTCGTAGAGCACCAGATCGCCATCGACCAGCGTCGGGATCAGGCCGTTGGGGTTGAGCTTGCGGTAGGCCTCCGAACGGTGTGCGCCCGTGCTGGTGTCAACCAGGACTTTTTCGAAGGGAACACCCAGTTCCTGGAGCAGGATGTGGGGCGCCATGGCGGCGGAGCTGGGAGAAAAATGAAGTTGGTACATAGCCCCTATTGTGTCGCCACTCCATAAATGCCGGCCGCATTACCCCAGGCGATTTTTCGCGCCACGTCGGGCGGAAAATCACCCAGCCAGGCCCGGTAGCCCTTCATCAGTTCGTCGTAGTACAGCCAGCGTTGGTTGACCCAGGTGTCGGAGCCGATCATGAAGCGGCCCGGGTACTTGAGCAGCAACGCGCGCCATTCGGGACACAGCTTTCCCGCGTCGCAAGTCAGGCCCGGCCGGTAAGACAGCTCGCCCATAAGCTGCGGATATTTGCCCAGCAGCGCATCGACCCTCTCCACGGGTGCACCGCCTATGCCGGTGTGCGCCCAGACCAGCCGGGCGTCGGGCGCATGGGCCATCAGCAGGTCTATGGCGGTGTCGTCCACATGGGCCAGCACCGCGAGTTTGTTCTTCGCGGCAAACTGCATGAGCTTGCGGGCCACGGCACCGTTGGCGTTGGCGCTGTCGTAAAGGTGGAACTCGCCTATGCCCTTGTACGGCCCGGCCTGGTCGCCGGCCACGCCGCGCGCGAACTCGGTTTGCACCATTTCGTAAATGGACTCGTCGCGAAACCAGTTGTCGTAGTCGGCCCGATTGCGGTAGAGGCGGATAAAGGGAACCACGGTGACGCCGGCCTTGCGCGTCTCGGCCATGGCGGCCAGCGACTTGGTGCCGTCGTTGGGCCGCGAATTGGCGACGATGGCCTTGACGCCGTTGCGTTGCATGCGCGCCAGCACGTCAGCCGGCGAATGCGGGCCGCTGTTCCCGTTCCACGCCTCTTCGTTGTAGTGCAGGTGCGTATCAAACAGCGGCCCGGCATAGTCGGCCGCAAAGCCCGGCGCCGCGCAGGCCGCCAGGACGAGGGCTGCCCATGCGCCGCGCATGCTCAAGCCAGCTTGGCGGCAAAAAAGGCCAGCGAACGCTCGCGCGCCAGCTTGGCCGCCGCTTCGTTATAAGAGCCGCGCTGGTCGCAGTTAAAGCCGTGGTTGGCCGGGTAGACATGCACCTCGACTTCCGGATGCGCCTTGGTGAAAACCTCTATGCCTTCCATGGGAATCCAGTGGTCCTGGTCGCCGAAGTGGGCCATGACGGGGCACTTGGGCTGGCGCGCGATTTCTTCCTCGGCTGTGATGCCGCCGCCGTAATAGGGAATGGCCGCCGACAGGCCGTCCAGCAGGCAGGCCGCCCGCCAGGTCAGCAGGCCGCCCCAGCAAAAGCCGATGATGCCGACCTTGCCGCCGCTGGCCTTGGCCGCGTGGTCAATCGCTGCCTGCAGGTCCTGCAGCACGCCGGCGCCGGGCAAGGCGCTGACGGCGGTCTTGAGTTCAAAACCGGCCTTCATGTCTTCTTCGCTATAGCCCATTTCCACGCCGGGCTTAACGCGCTCAAAGGTCGCGGGCGCCACCGCGAGGTAACCCTGCTCGGCAAAGCGGTCCGTGACGGCGCGTATGTGCGAGTTAACACCGAAGATTTCCTGCACCACCACGACGCCGCCTCGCGGCTTGCCTTCGGGTTGTGCGACATAGGCCGGCACGACAAAACCGTCGGCGGCGGTGAGATTGATGAATTGGCCCATGGAATGCTCCTTGATTTAGCGTAAGGTGAAGATGGTTAGACGGCGCATCCGTTCAGGCGCCCGCCATGAGTTTGCGCTCGACGAAATCAAGCCGGTCCTGGCCCCAGAACAGTTCGCCGTCCACCACATAGCTGGGCGCGCCGAACACACCGGCGTCTATCGCCTGCTGGGTGTTGGCCTCATAGCGCTCCTGCACCGCCTGGCTGAAGGCCTGCTCCAGCCGCTCTGCGGGCAACCCGCATTCGGCGAGCAGCTCGGCCAGCACTTTTTCGTCGGCAATGTGGCGCTCGCGCACCCACACGGCGCTGAAGATGGCGCCGCCGATTTTCATTGCGGCATCCTTGCCTTCGTGCATGTCCACGGCGATGATGAGGCGCGCCGCATCATCGCCGGAGACCGGGAAGTACTTGGGCTTGAGGTTCAGCGGCGCATGCAGGTAGTCTGAATAGCGCTGCAGCTCCAGCAGTCGGTAGGCTTGGCGCTGCGGCGCCCGCTGGCCCAGCGGCAAGCCGCCCGAGACGGGAAACACCTTGCCGCCCAGATCTATGGGCAGCACCCGCACGGTGGCGCCCGCGGCACGGGCAATTTGCGCAAAGCGCTCATGGCCCAGGTAGGTCCAGGGGCTTTGCGGGGTGAAGTAGTAGTCCACGGTGGTGCTCAAGAGTGTCTCCGTCAGTGTCTGTGGATGGGTGGGCCGCGCCGCCGGCAGCCGGGCATTGCGCACAATACGGCTTAGGGTACATTGATCCGCCCAATCCTTGTTTTTACCCGGGATTGCCATTTTCTGCAGGAGGTGCGGTTTGTCAAAAGTTGTTCTGATCACGGGTGGCTCGCGTGGCATAGGC
>Ga0102589_1004467_pt1 | contig 13146 bp, 14 predicted proteins | sample AraplaMF_Col_mLB_FD_76858 | JGI IMG/M metagenome (GOLD analysis project Ga0102589, IMG submission 76858) | Arabidopsis root microbial communities from the University of North Carolina, USA - plate scrape MF_Col_mLB | ecosystem: Host-associated > Plants > Roots > Endosphere | place: USA... | reverse complement strand
CATGAATTGAGCGCACACCGGCATCTCGCAATTCAAGGGGGACAGCTCCCGGCAAGCCGGCTCAGGCCGTGCCCAGGGCCTTCAAGGCCGAAACCAGGCGGTCCAGGTCGGCCTCGGTGGTGTAAAGCGCCGGCGACACCCGTATGCAAGGCCCCTTGGCCACGCCGGTGCGGCGCACCGTCAGCACGCCATAGCTGTCGCGCAGTTGCGCCACCAGCGCCTTGTAGTCGTCCGGTGTCGTCCTGCCGGCGAGGCGAAAGGAGGTGATGCCCGCGGCCATGCCGGGCTGGTCCGGCGTCAGGATGTCCACGCCCTTCAATTCACGGGCACGGCTGACCCAGTAGTCGCGCAGGTAGCGCAGGCGAAGCTCCTTGGCCTTGGGGCCGATTTCCGCATGCAGGGCCAGCGCCCGGGGCAGTGTCAGCAGGGCCGCGAAGTTGGAGGTGCCGCTGTGCACGCGCGAGCGTATGTCGTCGGCCGGCCAGTCCTCGTCGGCCATCGCGCGGTCTATATCGGGCAGCCGCCCCTTGGCGATGTACATAAAGCCCAGGCCGACGGGCGCGCCTATCCATTTGTGCAGATTGAAGCCGACGAAGTCCACGCCGAGGTCCGCGACCTTGAAGTCGATCTGCCCCCAGGAATGCGCGGCGTCCAGCACCACGTCCACGCCGCGCGCCCTGGCCATGGCCGCGATCTCGGCCACCGGCATCACCAGCCCGGTGCGGTGGCTCACATGCGTGAGCAGCAGCAACTTCGTTTTCGGGTTGTTCGCCAGGGCTTCGCGGTAAGCCTGCAGCACGGCTTCGCGGGTGGCGGGCTCGGGGATGTTGAACTTCACTACGTTCACACCGCGCCTGTCCTTGAGCCAGTTCATCGCGTACTGCATGGAGTCATAGTCGAGGTCGCAAAACAGCACGCTGTCGCCGGGGCTGAGCTTGTTGTAGCCGCCTATCAGCAGCTGCAGGGCTTCGGTGGCGCCGCGCGTGAAGGCGATTTCCCCGGGGGCGGCGCCTACGGCGGCGGCCAGCAGCTTGCGGGCCTCGCCCGCGTCGCCGTCGAACTGCGAACGCGCGTAGTAGGAGTTCTCGCGGTTCACCATGTCGGTTTTGGCCTGGTACTCGCTGCGCACCGGGTCGGCCATGATGCCCCAGTAGCCGTTTTCCAGGTTTACCGTTTTGGGCGTCACGGTGTAGAGCGAACGCACAGCCGCCCAATAGCCCCGGTCGGTGGCGATGGCCTGCGCCTCGCCCGCGGGCAGTGGCGGCAGGCTGCGGACGGAGGCTTGGGTTGGGGTCTGGGCCTTGACGGCGGTGATCGAAGCGGTGGCCATGAGGCCCATGACAAAACCGCGGCGATTGGCATGCAGCATGAGACGAATCCTTGCGAGTGACTGGTGCCAGCGGTTGTATCCGCCGGACATGTCAGGCATGTGTCGTCATGGCTGCGGCCGGCTGGCCGGCAGGGGGCGGGTGTGCGCCCGCTTATCTCAGATCCGGCGGCGGCGCGGCACCACGCTGAGCTGCAAGGTGAGCTTGCCCGGCGAAGCCGTCACGCTATAGGCTTGCGGCGCGATGTCTATCAGCTGGTCGGCATGCCAGACTTTGATCTGCGCAGCGCCCTCGGGCAACTGCTCAAGCTGCGCCACGCCCTCGGCATTCGTCAGCACGGCCCAGGGCGAGTCACTCACATACACATGGCCGCGCATGGAGCCGTGGATGTGGCAGCCCAGCAGCACGGCGCCGGCCTTGCTGAAGGTCGCTTCAGCCGTCTTGGCCGGCTTGCCTTCGGGCTTGCCGTCCAGCCGCAACTCAAAGCCTTCGCCGGCCGTAGCATTGAACTGCGAAGCCCCTGCAGCCGAGCCGCGCACATGGTGCTCCCAGGGATCGTTGTTGACGAACTGGGCTTTGGCGCCCAGCGCCACCACGCTGACGGCCGGCACAAAACGCATTTTTTCCTGGTAAATCGTCACCTGGTCGGGCAGGGGCTTGGGCGGCGCGCCGGTTTTGGCCGAGGGCACAACCACGACGACAGCATCGGGCGCCGGCTTGCCTTCCTTGTCGAGCACCAGCACCGAGAGGCTGGCGGCGCCGGCCCAGGTGGAGAGGGCAAAACCGGCCAGCAACAGAAGGGCGGATGGCAGCATCCGCGATGAAAAAGTGTGTGTCATGGAATTCTTTCGTTTCAGGCCTGCTCGCGCCTGTTCAGGTCTTGCGAGGCATCAGCAAGTCCAGCACGGCCGCCACCACAAGCGAAAGCCGCGCATCTCAAAAGCTCACAAAAGCCTCCCGGCGGCACGGCGGCGCCGGGAGGATATTGGGCGCAGCGCTTACTTGGCGGCCGGCTTGTACTCGGCCACAGCCTTGGCCAGGTCGCGGGTTTCTTCGCAATTGGCGCAGATGGCCTGCAGCTTGGCCAGTTGGGCGTCGGCCTGGGCCTTCTGGTTGGTCTTCAGGTAAGCGATGCCTGAGTATTCCAGCGCACCCTTGTGCTTGGGGTCCAGCGCCAGCGCCTTGCCGTAGGCGGCAAAAGCTTCGTCGTACTTGCCCAGCCAGCGGTTCGAATAACCGAGGTAGTTGTAGGCATCGGCGTTCTTCGGGTCCTTGGCCACCACTTTGTTGAAGCTGTTCACGGCTTCAGACCAGTTCTTGGCGCTTATGGCTTTTTTACCGGCCGCAAAGTCGTCGACCTGGGCGTTTTTGGCGGGTGTGGTCTCGATGTCGGCCGCCATGGCAGCACCAGCCAGGGCCAGGGCGATGACGGGCAATGCGACGAAGTTGCGAATGGAAAAAGCGTTCATGTCGGGCTCCTTGAAATATCGGTTATTGCGGTTATTGAAATGCGCTGCAAATCAGCACCTTTGACAAACGAGGGAAACCGGAAAACGGATGCGGGCAAGTTGTAATTTATTTGTAAACGCGTGTGCTGTCATTTTTGCTGCGCCAGGAATCTTCCGGCTAAGCCGCCTCATGCATGATGCGCGCCGTTCCTGACACCTTGATGGAGGCGCCGGGAGTTGGTGGAATTTCAGCCCGCAGGCGGGAGCGCATGCCCATGTCTTCACCTTGCACGATATCGATCGCGCCGCCATGCGGCCATCCCAAGTCGCGCAGGTAGCCCGCAAAAGCGGCCGTGGCTGCGCCTGTGGCCGGGTCTTCATACACGCCGCCCGAGGCAAAGGGGTTGCGGGTGTGAAAAAGCCGGGGAGTTTGCGCATAGGCCAGGAGAATGGTCACCAGCCCCGCCTTGTTCATCAGTTCGCGGCCCGCTGCCAGGTCGTACTGCATGGCAGCCAGTTTTTCCCGGCTCTTCAGGGCCAATACCAGGTGATCCGCCCCCCCGTGGGCCAATGCCGGCGGAATGCGGGTATCCAGATCTTCCGGCGTGTAGCCGAACAGCTTCAGGGCAGCCTGCACCAGCGGCTCTGGCGCGGGCTGGCTGCGCGTGGGCGGCGATTGCAGCGCGGCGGCAATGGTGTCCCCGTTGCGGCGGCCTTCCACCGTGATGTCGGCCTTGTTCAGGCTCAGGGCAAACACGTCGTCGCCGTGTTGAAGGGCCAGCGCCGCGCCCAGGGCAATTGTTGCGTGGCCGCAAAAGGGCACCTCGGACTCCGGCGAAAAATAGCGTACGCGCCAGCCGGTGCCGCTCGGAAAAGCAAAAACTGTTTCCGAAAAACCAAGCTCCGCGGCGATGCGCTGCATCTCGCTGTCGGCAGGAAATTGGCTGGCGATCATGACGCCGGCGGGGTTCCCGCCGGTGCTGCCGTCAGAAAAGGCTGCGATCTTCAAAACACTCATTGTTTTCCTTTGAAAATTTAAATTGCGCGCTGCCACTGCAGGCCAAAAGGCAATACCCGCGGGCCGGACAAAAAAATGCAGCACCCTGCGCATGTTGCCGCCGGTGGATCTGGACGAAGCATGCAGCAGCAGCGGGCGCATGGCCATTGCGCTGCCTAGCCCGGCCGTGCAAGTGAACTCGCCTTGGGCCTGGCGGGCTGCTGCGGCGTCGTTCGCGTGCATGCGGCCATACAGGTGAGAGCCCGGAACCACGCGCAGGGGACCATCCCCCGGACCACAGGCGTCGATGTGCAAGCGCACCGCCACCAGTTGTTCCAGCAGCTCGGCGGGCGGCTGGACATACAGAGTGCCCTCCTTCCTGGACCAGCCGACCAGGCTCGCGTGTTCCACATGGTCTGCCACCGGAATGCTCAGGTCCTGGTGCACTGGAACCAGCCAGTTGCGCGACGCCGATTTCTCGAAGTAGCTGCATTGCACCGCCGCAAAACCGGCCGGAACCAGGGGTGCCATTGACACATGCCGACGCACTCTTGCTGCAAGCGCCTGGCACCAGGCCTGCGACAGCAGGCAACGTGTTCCCGCCGAATCCGCGGAAATGTCGGCAAGCCGAGAGGCGGCCGATTCACATTGGGCGGACGTCAATACCTGCGGAAAAAGTGCAAAGCCCTGGGTTGTGAAAGCGGAGTGGTCCATGTCAGGCGTTTTTTTTTGGATGTTCTGCGACGTTGTCGAGGGATCACAGAACCGATTGGAAGAGCGAGAGGTAGTCCGGATGCTGCGAGACCGTGTTGTGGGAGGTTCCAAAAGGCCATGAACAAGGTTCATCGGATGCACCGCATTGAGCGAGTGCCTGAACAACTCAGTTCAGCCGCATGTCTGTACTGAGTTGTTTGACCAGCTCTGCGCTCGTTTCCACATACTTCAAAAATGCCACTTCATCCTTGTTGATGGTCTTGCGCGCCATCATGTCGTCCAGGCGCGCGTCCAGGCTTTGCCAGTGTATTTGGCGATTGCCCACGAGATACACCGGAACCTTGGTCAGCTGCCTGCTTTTGATGATCTCGATGATCTGGAAAATTTCCCATTCGGTGCCGGTCCCTCCTGGTGCAATCACTATGGCGGCCGAGTGCTTGATCATCGTCATCTCGCGGATGGAGATACTGGAAAAAATCAGGCCATGGGTCACATAGGCATTCAAGGCCTGTTTGGGGTCACCACCATAGGGTTTGAGCGTGTCGTTGGCCGTCGAGCGGTCGTAGTAGGTGGTGTACCCGACGCTGGGGCCTCCCGCCTCTTTTGCGCCGCGGTTGCCGGCTTCCATCAGGCCCGGGCCCGCGCCCGTCATGATCGGATACTGCTTGCCATAGCGCGTGGTCCATGCGTGAGCAAAATTCCGGATGTCTGCGTAGATGGCATCGTTTGCCGCCCTGATGGTGTCGTTGCAGTTCTGACCGCGCGCGTCGCAGGCGGCATTTTTCTCGCGGATACGTGAGCTGCCATAGATGGAGACGAAGCCTCGCGGAAAATGCATTTCCTTCAGGGCGTCAGAGCAATAGATGTCCTGAGCCATCAGTTTCACGGGGACGATGTTTTCAACGCCCGCATAGGGGCCGATGTAATCGGCGTTCGGGACATCTGCTCTCGCTACCGCGCACTCCAACCGCAACTCCGTGGGCTTGATCGCCGACGTTGCCGTGGGCGGCGGTGATGTTGCACATCCGAGGAGGGTGGCGGTGACCACACCGAGACATAGAAACAATTTGAAGCTGGCGTTCATGCCGGTTCTCCTTTTTACGGTACCTACCTGGATCGGGGCCGTTGCTCCCGTACAAAGGGTACCACTGGCGGTTACTCTCCCCGTTGGGACACCGCAAACCCGGCACCCCGCATTTCCTGCCTGCAATAGTCGGGCTGGAGGGCGCCAATGCACTCATGGCCGGAGAATCACAGCATCGATTGAAACAAGGGCAGGTACTGCGGGTGCTGCGAAATCGTGTTGTGCGATGTCCCTGGCAGGACCTTGAGCGCGGCCGTTCCATTCTTGAACTGCGCATACAGTTTTTCGGTGCTGGCTGCCGGGATGATCTCGTCGTTCTGGGCAGAGATCAGCAAGGTGGGCGCCGTGACGCGCGCTGCGTATTTCCAGGACTCGAACTTGTCGACCAGCAGCCAGGAAATGGGAAAGTAAGGAAAGCGTTGCGTCGCCAGCTCCTGGATGCTGTTGTAGGGCGTCACCAGGATCAGGCGCGACACCGGCCGCTGGCTGGCCAGCCAGACGGCCACACCCGACCCCAGGCTCCTGCCCACCACAGTCACATCCGCATGCGTTTTGCCGACATGGTCGAACAAGGCCAGCGCATCGCTTTGCAGCGCCGCCTCGGTGGGGCTTCCACTGCTGCCGCCGTAACCGCGGTAGTGAAGCAGGTAGATCGCATGGCCGGGAAATGCCTGAGTAAAAGACGGCAGGTTGGCCGAAACATCTTCGGCATTGCCCCCGAAGTAAACAATGGCCTTGGGCCCGGACACCTGACGCGTGGTGAGCACCAGCTCCGCATCCTTGACCTGGAGTTGCTGCGTCGTGGCCGGGCCACCCCAGGATTTGGGTTGGGGAAAATAAATCAGCGAGCGTTGGTAAATAAACAGCGCCGCGCAGAGAGCCAGGTAGGCCAGCAGCAGAACTGCCATGAAGATCGTCACTGCGCGCACCGGCCCGTTCACCACAGCTTGGCGCAATTGCCGCTAAACACCACGGTCTCGCCGGGCCTGGCCGGGTTGGCGTCCGCCTCCAGCGTCACTACCAGCTTGCTGACCTTGGACAGCAGTTTTTCCGAGGTGTCGGGCAGCATCGAAACCGCCGAGCCGCTGGTCGGCACCGCGCCCAGCGAGAAGGCCGGGCCGTTGGCCGGCACCGCCCACAGCACCAGCTTGCCGGTGGCCGGCGGTGTGATGGGGCCTATGACCTTGACCGTCATGGTCTTGCCGTGGCGCAGCGAGCTGACCAGCAGCTTGCCGTTGCCCTGGGCGTCGGTCAGCAGGCCCACATAGCTTTGCGGCAGCTTTTCGCCCGAGCGCATCGCGAGCTGGTCGCTGGACATGAACAGCGTGGGCATGGCCAGAAACAACGCGCTGGCCGCGATCACACCCGCAGCCAGGCCGCCAAAACCAAACCCGGCGGGCTTGAGCCAGCCCAGCCAGGAAGTTTTGCCCTGGGCCGCTTGCCGCGCACCCGCAGGCTGCGTGCGCGCCGCGATCGCCGCCCACACCTTGGGCGAAGGTTTTTGCGGCGGCACCGACATGGCCAGCTGGCCCAGGCGCGCCTCCCATTGCGCCACGCGCACACGCACGTCAACGCGGTCGCGCTGCAGGCGCTCAAAGCGGCGGCGCGCGCCTCCGGCCAACGTACCCAGCACATAGGCGGAGGCCAGGTGTTCCAGCAGTTCGGGGTTGGTATATCTCATGACGCCACCACCCCCTGCGCGGCGAGGCAACCCTTGAGTTTTTCCAGGCCGCGCCGTATCCAGGCTTTCACCGAACCCAGCGGCGCGCCCATTTGCGCGGCCACCTCGGTGTGCGACAGGCCCTGGTAATAGGCCAGCGCCAGGCTTTGCCGGTGGCTGCCTTCCAGCGCGTTCATGCAGCCTTCTATATGCAGGGTTTCGGTGGCCCGCTCCAGCAACTGCATGGCGCTGGGGGCGGGCGCGGCGCTGCTTTCAATGTCCTGCTCGTCCAGCTCGCCGGATTCGGGCAATTCGCTTTCCCTGCGGCGCGCGCGTGCCCGGAAGGCGTCCAGCGCCTTGTTGCGCACGATGGCGATCAGCCATGTCATGGCTTGAATGGGTTGGCCGTCCACCTCGCTTCGGTAGCCGGCCGCGTTTTTCCAGATGCTCACATACGCCTCTTGCAGCACATCTTCGGCCGCCTGTCCTTGTCCCAATATACGAACGGCAACGCCAAACAGATGCGTATGGGTGCGTTCATAGATATCGGCAAAGCAGGCGTGGTCGCCTTGCGCCGCCCCGGCGATCAGGGCTTGCAGGCTGCGGGTATCCGGGTCGGGGGCCAGCTTCATGCGGCTGAGTATAGGGAGTTTGGGGATTTCGCCGGGGCGGCCAATTTCGGCGGGTTTTCGGCTTTTTTCAAAAAACCTGCATCCGATCGGCCACGGGCGGCGTTTGTCCCCGGTAGGCCGGACGCCGCGCCGGCCCACACCCCTTGCGGCCAGCGGGTTGTTGGGGCTTTTTTACCGTTTTTTTCTCTTTCCTTTAACCCAAAGCCCTGTCAATATGGTTGCAGGGCTCCTCCCAGGAGATTGCCATGACATCGATCGCAACTGCCGCCCAACCCAGGTTCAACGCGAGCCTTGTGGCTGCTGCCCTGTGCGCAGGTTTTTTGAGCGCCTGCGCCAGCGGCCCGGCCGTGCAGGCCAATGCCGGCAAGCCGGCGCCCGCCGCGCTCAAGCCCGCCGACAACGAACAGGCGGCCTTCACCTGGCATGCGGTGGGCTCGCAGATCTACGAATGCCGCGCCAGCGACAAGGGCGGCTGGGCCTGGGTGTTTGTTGCCCCCGAGGCCGATCTCTATAACCAGAAAGACGAAAAAGTCGGCACCCACGGCGCCGGCCCGAACTGGACCGCGCTGGACGGCAGCAAGACCGTCGGCACCGTCAAGGCCAGGGTCGACGGCGAACGCCCCGCCGACATTCCGCTGTTGCTGCTGACGGCCAAATCCGCCGGCAACCCCGGCAAGATGGCTGCCGTCACCAGCGTGCAGCGCCTGAATACCGAGGGCGGCAATGCGCCGGCCAGGGGTTGCGCCACGCAGGCCGATGCGGGCAAGCGCGTCAAGGAAGGCTATACCGCCGACTACGTTTTCTTTGCCGCCAAAAACACCTGAAGCGAGTGCAGCATGTCCGTGCTCAAGAATCTCTTTAGCGCCAGCAAAAGCCCCAAGCCCGGGGCCACTGGGCCTGAAACCGGCCCTGTGAAGATGAACCTTGACGAGCGCATGGAGTTTCGGCGCGAGATGCTGTATGAAGCCATACGGGTGACGATGCAGGCCCACGGGATCTTGTCGGCGAGCTACAAATTCCGTGTGGTGCGCAATGACAAGCGGGGCCACCAGTACATGGTGCTGATGGACCTTTCCACCGACTTCCTGGACAACCGGGAAGGCGCGCCCGCCCGGCTGGCCGAGGTGGGCGCGGCCATCGCGAAAAATGCCGTGGCGCGCTACAACCTGCTGGTCAGCGGCGTGTACTGGCAGGTCAATGAACAGATCCAGGGCTTCTCGGCCAGCCGCCCCGCCGCGCTGCGCACCGGCCAGGAGGCGGAAGATTCCCGGCCGCCCGTACGGCGCCATGAGCGCGCCACGGCGGAAGAGCTCGCCGCATTTGAAGCCGCCTGGGAGAAGGGCCGGGCCATGCAGGTCGGCGACCGCATCTATTCATCCGACCTGGCGCCGCTGGAGCCGGACTCGCATAAGGGCGACAGCCAGCGCTAGCGACCCTCGTCAGGGCCTGCGCCGCCGCGGCACCACCGTGAGCTGCATGACACTTTTGGCCAGCACCGCGCTCACCGCCACCTGCTGCGGCGCAATGTCTATCAGCTGGTCCGCCTGCCAGACCTTTACCTGGGCCGCACCGTCGGGCAGGTCTTCGAAGATCGCGATGCCTTCGGCGCTGGTCTTGCCGGCCCAGGGTGATTCGCTGGCATACACGTAGCCGCGCATGGAGCCGTGGATAAAGCAGCCCAGCAAGGTCGCGCCCATCACACCGGGCTTGTCCATCGTCACTTCGGCGGACCTGGCGGGCTTGCCATCGGCTTTGCCTTCCAGCCGCAATTCAAAGCCCGCGTTGGCGGCACTGAACTGGCCCGTGCCGGCAGGCGAGCTGCGCACATGGTGGTCCCACGGGTCGTTGTTGACGAACTGCAGCTTCGCGCCCACGGGCACCACCGTCACCGCCGGGATGAACTGCATTTTTTCCTGGCTGATGGTGGCTTGCTGCTGCAGCGGCTTCTTCGGCTGGGTGCTTTTGTTGGCCGGTGTCACCACCACCACCGCGTCCTGTACCGGCTTGCCGTCTTTGTCGAGCACCGACACCACGAGGTTGCCGGCCTGCGCCGCGGCGCCCAGCGCCATCAACACGGGTAGGGCGATGAGCTGTGCAATTCCGATGTTCATGGCTTGCCCGCGCTTTCCGGCGGCGTGATGATGTCGCGGTTCATGGGCGCGAGCAGTGCCAGCATCTCGTTCTGTTTGCGAAACGGAATGCCTTTGGCGTCCATGCTTTGCTGCAGCACCTCCACCAGCGCATGGAATTCGGATTTTTTGATGTCCAGGTTGGCGTGCGCGCTTTTCATGTCGGCGCCCTTGTAAACGCAGGGGCCGCCGCTCAGAGCGCAGAGCTGCTCGACGAGCTGCTCCTTCACGCGCTGCTGGTTGGCCGGCTGGAAGTGCGGCCCGGTGCGCGGGTCGGCCAGCAGGCGCACCATGAAATCGTCCATCAGCGCGACCAGGCCGGGCTTCTCGCCAAAGGCTTTATAGAGCTGGCCGTTTTGCGGCATGGTTTGCGCGAACGAGGCACCCGATGAAAGCAGGTTGCCGGCCGCAAGCGCCAGGCAGATCAACAGTTTGTTCATGACGTGTCCTTGATGGGTTGACGGGGATTTAGAAAGCGACCTGGGCCGAGAGGTAGTAGCCCGTCTGCTTACGGCTACCGGTGGTGGCGGGAACGATCACGCCCAGGTCCACATAGGCCAACGTCAGCGAGAGGTTTTTCGTCGGCGCCCAGGCAATGAAGATGTCCTTCCAGTCTTCCGAGCGCAGGCCGTTGCCCAGGCCCGCGGCGCGGCCCGCGCTTTCAAGCTTGTTGCGCATGAAGCGGTATTCCGCGCCGACGGCGACGTTCTTGCTTAGCAGCCAGGCGACTGAAAATTCCGGCTGCAGGCTGTAGCGGTTTTCATTGCCACCCAGCGTCGCGCCGTAGCCCAGCAAGCCGTTCTGGTTGGCCTTGGTCGCGCGCAGCGTGCCGTTGACCAGCAGGCTCTGCCCCAGGAAAAGTTTGGTGGCGCTCACATACACATCCACCCCCGAGCGCTTGGCCCCCAGCGCGGTCAGGGTGCCGTCCAGCCCCGTGGAACCCAGGCTCTTGTATTGCACCCCCACCGCCACCTGCGGCACCAGCGTGTCGCTGTCGAGCACGGCATCGCCCAGCACGCGTACCTTGGCGCCCACAATGGTCTGCTTCAGGTGCAGACCGGGCAGGCCCAGTGCCACACCGGTATCCCGCGTGTTGAAGTCCTGCCGCGCAATCGACAGCTCGTAGCGGTCATTGATGCCGACCGCCGCGCCATAGATGTTCAGGCCGTAGTCGCGCGTGCCGACGTGGGTCAGGTAGGCCGAGCCGCCCGTCTCCCCCGCCGTGGCATTGCTGCCGATCACTGCCCAGGGCGTCAGGCCGCCACCGGCCGAGCCTTCAATGCTGCTGACGCCGCCGGTGAGGAGGAGTTTGCCGGTTTCGGCCTGGGCGGCAGTGGTGATTAGCAGGAGGATGGTGAGGAGGGGGAGTAAGGGGGGTGTCATGGTGCAGTGGGGTTGTTGTTGGGGGTTGTTGGGGCTTGTTGGGGTGGATACGGATAGGAGGGCTGAGTGGATTCAAGTTTTTTCCGGTTTGTTCTCGGGGTGTGCTTTTTGCGTAGGATTGCTGGCCGGGCTTGCCCGGCGGCAACTCACTTTTCTTTGCTTCGCTGTATGGACCGGGCACATCGTTAACAGGTGTGCGGGGACATAGTTGACACTTTCCGGCGAGCTAGCCGGGGGGGTATCTATGCCATGGAAGGCCCAGGACATCATGAGTTTGAAGCAGGAGTTTGTGCTGCTGGCGCAGCAGGACGGAGCCAACCGGCGTGAGTTGTGCCGGCGGTTTGGAATCAGTCCGCCAACCGCCTGTAAGTGGCTGCGGCGCTACAAAGATGAGGGCTGCGCGGGCTTGATCGAGCAAGCGCGCAGGCCCTTGACGGATCTGGGGGGCCCAAAGTTGCGCCCAGCACCGTCACCTTCATGCTCCACCGCCTGATCACGGCCCAGGCCAGTGATGCAGCCACGCCCTGGCAGCGCTTTGAGCGTGAGACACCTAGTGCGTTGTGGCAAGCCGACTTCAAAGGGCACTTTGAGACCTTGAAGGGCGCTGGGCGCTAGGTAACAACGGGCAGAAGGGATGAGACAGGGAAGAGCGCGCAAGGCCGGAGCAAGACCCGCCTAAAGAAACCTCTCCAACAAACGACGAGAAGCCCGATCCAGCGCAGTCATATCCCTCACACTGTACTGAACCCCTTGACTACCGGCAATCAGCAACCCAGTCCGCGCCAGGCGACGTATATCCTCCTCGCCGCGGAGGATGAACGAGGTTTCCCCCCGATCAGTCTCCACAGTCCACACACTGGGCGTCCCAAAGCTTGAAACACTTTTGAGCCGCGTGATCTCAGGCACAAAGTCCCGCAAGGCAAGTTCTTCCTGCAGCAGCGCGCGCGCAGCCGGCGCCACGGCCTGCAGAGCGTCTATCCAGGCGACCTCGTGGCCTTCGGTGTTGACCAGCGAGATGCCTTCGTCGGGCGCGGCGATGGGAAAGGCGCGTACCGGCACCACGCCGGCATGCGTCTGGCCGGCGGTGTCGATGAAGACCAGGCGGCCTGAGCCTTCCCGCGCCAGCTGAAGAGCAGAAGAAGCAGAAGAAGCAGAAGAGGAGGAAATGGAATCGGTCATAAATAACAAGTCCTGGGCTCAGGCGTTGCCGGTGTGCTGGGCAGTGTGGGCGATCTGCGAGGTGGCCAGGGCGACGCGGCGCTCTTCGGCTTCCAGGCCGACTTCTTCGGTGTCGACCTGGCGCGCCTGGGCTTCATACAGCCGCCAGTAGGCGCCCTGCTTTGCCATGAGTTCGTCGTGCGGGCCAACCTCCACCACCTGGCCGCGGTCCATCACCACCAGGCGGTCGGCCTTGCGCAGCGTCGAAAGGCGGTGGGCGATCGCAATCGTGGTGCGTCCCTGCACCAGGTTGTCCAGGGCGCGCTGGATTTCCTTTTCGGTCTCGGTGTCCACCGAGGACGTGGCTTCGTCGAGGATCAGGATGCGCGGGTCTATCAGCAGCGCGCGCGCGATCGAGATGCGCTGGCGCTCGCCGCCCGACAGGCCCTGGCCGCGTTCGCCGACCAGCGAGTCATAGCCCTGCGGCAGGCGCAGGATGAATTCATGCGCATGGGCGGCGCGCGCGGCCGCGACGATCTCGGCGCGCGTGGCACCGGGCTTGCCGTAGGCGATGTTCTCGGCGATCGTGCCGAAGAACAGGAAAGGCTCCTGC